>Ga0181584_10002783_pt1 | contig 13422 bp, 10 predicted proteins | sample 071ome_30_FD_132462 | JGI IMG/M metagenome (GOLD analysis project Ga0181584, IMG submission 132462) | Coastal salt marsh microbial communities from the Groves Creek Marsh, Skidaway Island, Georgia - 071406AT metaG (megahit assembly) | ecosystem: Environmental > Aquatic > Marine > Intertidal... | reverse complement strand
TTCCTCAGACTTCTTTTCTGCTTTCTTTCTCTCCTTTTGGGATACGCTGGCACTAAAGGCTCCAAACCCCGAAGCTGAAGCCTCATTCCGGACTCTGGTGATGTCACAGGTATCGTAAAAAAAGTTATCAAAGTAATCCTTGTCACTCATGGTGTACTCCTCCTTCTCAATGTCTTCCTTGTTTGTAGTATTCTCCTCTGACCTGGTATGAGCAGTATCAGTATCCTTCGCATCATCATCAAATCGCTCCGGAAAAAATCGTCTATAAAAATCATCCTTGTCACTCATGTGTGCTCCTTTCATCAAGCGGTTCTCAGTACTCCCCAATTCAGTGCATCAAGATGCCAACGGCGAGAGTTTAAAGTTACGCATCCTGCGATGAGTCTGGTCAGATCTTATTGACGCCTCCTAAAGGGAAGCTCTATCAGACCGCTTGTATACGTCCTGATATCAAGAACCAATCTGCATCCTTCAGTCCGCATCACAGGACTGTCAGATCCGAAACCTGACGCAGTTGACTCAGCAGGAGGACAACAATAAGGGGCGTTAACATCCCACAACCACCGCGACAAATCCTCGCATTAGTTTTCTTATTCGATTGTCATTTTCTATGATTTTGGCTTGACCTGAACAGGTCTTGAAAAATATCCTGAGGTGGATATCTCGTTGAGACTAACTCTTTCTCAACCTCTATTAAAGTGTACCATGACCAAGCTATCAAAAGCAAGTTTTTTTTGAGTTTGGATAGCTCAATCAAGCACTAGCTGTCAGTCTTGAATTTTACTGGATTGCAGGTCTGCCAGAAAGGAACTTTCCAGCTGATGAGAGAACAAAATCTAATTCGAATTCTGCAAGCTGTACGCCTGATTTCTCAACCAGAGGGCGCAACCATCGGACAATTAATGGATAAGCTCGGAAAATCTCGCAGGTCAATTCAGAGATTGATAAACACTTTGGATACATTGGGATTTCCTGTTTACGACGATGTCGCCGAAGACTCCCGACAGAAGGTCTGGAAGTTTGAAGAGTCCTATCTGGTCAAGTTGCCCAATATACATCTCCCCTCTGTGCAATTGGACTTTTCGCAAATCCTGGCACTTCAGTTGATTCGTGGAGCCAGCACCCTCTATAAAGGCACGGAGATTGAGGCCGAACTTGACCATGCTTTCAGTACCATCAATACTCTTCTGCCGCCAGAAATGGCCAGACGCCTCCAAAGAGTTCAGAATCTCTTTCTTCACTCCAATTCATTCAGAAAGGACTATTCAGGTAAGGAAGAGTTCATTGAAAAACTTGCCCTGGCAATGATTAATCAAGAGACTCTCAGAGTCAGTTATAACTCATTTTATGGAGGGGAAAACAAGAATTTCAGGATCAATCCGCTCCACTTTTTTGAATACAAAGGTGGTCTCTACATCTATGTCATCGTTACGCGCTTTAATTCTCTCAGAAGTTTGGCCGTTGAAAGAATCCTCGAGTTGAATGAAACAGAGGAAACCTTCGACTATCCAGAAGATTTTGACCCTCACAAAAAGTTGAATCAAGCCTTTGGTGTAGTTCATGACGACCCAATCCAGGCTAAAATCTGGTTTAGTCCTCAGCAAGCGCCCTATGTAAGGGAACGTAGACTAGGGCATGGTGAAACTATCACAGAGAACACGGACGGGTCAGTCACAGTGAGTTTGGATACATCAGGTAGATGGGATGTAAAGCAGTGGGTCTTGAGCTGGGGACCTGATGCGAAAGTGCTGGAACCACAAGACTTAAAAGAGGACATTATCAGTGATTTGAAAAGAGCACTTTCAAACTATGAGAGCCAATAAACATGTATGCACGTGCTAGTTAGAGAATTTTCTCAAAATAAGTTTTTGCTTCATAACTGAAGCACTTGTTGTCACAACTGTTCCTAATCCAAATGTTCGAGTCTAATTTTCTCAAGTTCGGCACGCAAGTCGTCTCCACTCATACCTAGAAATGGTTCGTTACATTCACAAGCGAAATCGGCTTTCTCACGTATCTCATCTTCGGACAAATCTGGATAGTAAGTGCTGCGCAGATATTCTATTTTTTCAGCTGGAAGAAATGAGTCGTGCAATGCGTTGTAAGTAAAGTATGGATTCATTCCAAGAGATTCAAATGGTGCCAGGAACTCCGTGATTTCCCTTTCATGTTCGTTGATATCATGGAAACCAACCATTCTATATCCTCGAAACAGAATTGATATGATTCCAATTGCATCCTTCTTCCACTGCTCCATAATCTGCCTCTCCTCTAATCAGGTTTTGGACATGGCTAGAATTAAAAGAGTAGCATGTTATTTCCAGTAAGAGCCAGTTGGATTTTTGACTTTCAAAGCGGTGAGGTAAGTAAGCCTCACTACAGCAAGTCAGATGAGTCAAATGATTATTAGTAAAGGAGTCTCATGAGCAGGTTAATCAGTAAACAGCAAGTTCTGGTAAGCGAGTTTGGCCAGGCTGGCAACCCCTTCTACGTTATCAGACGCTGTACTTCAAGGACCGAACCTTTTCACTCAAGATTCTTAGCCAGTTTAATCAGTCAATCACCTGATTTATTGGCGTCCACTCTAAAGGAATGTAATTGGAATCCGGTTTCGCCCGAGAAATACCAGTGTGCAGAAGAGTATGACTTCAATCGCAGTGGAAATCAGATTGATGTTTTGATTGGGTGGCCTAACCTGGTTAAACCAGAACACTTACTGGGTATTGAAGTCAAGACCAGTGACCACAGTACCAGTTCCGGCCAACTACAAAAATATTGGGACCTAATGGAAGATCAGTTTGGCAGCACGCCAGACAGGCACCTCTTGTATCTCGTTCCCTATACTGAGGATTGCGTAAAGGCAGTTTGCAGCGAGTCCAAATTTATCCCTCATGCAGTTGTTGAATACAAGTCTTTTACCAATGAAGAACCCGAGGGCAGCGAGCGTTGTACCATCATGGGTTGGAAGAGAATGTGTGAGCTGGAAATGAATGCTATTGATTCTTTTGAGCAGGACCTTGCTGTTACGTTAAAGCAGCAGGTTGAATATCTCAGGGACAGGGTTTGTTCTGATGATGAAATCCGTAGAAAAAGTCAAAACCGGGGTCTCGACGAGTTTTTTAAGCCTGGTTCTGATATCACCAATAAGTTGAAACGCTTCATTGCGGAAAAGCAGATTCCACACAAGGGCAATGATAAGAAACTTACCTTTAGTTTAGATGATCCAAAATTTTACAAGGATTTAATTGAGGCGCTAAAGTTATTGATCTGCAACATTGTCAAAGATGAAGGCTCAAAGCCGGAAGACAGGTCAAAAGCAGTAAGAGAGAGTTTTCTAAATCAATCGAGCAAGTTGTTTTACGAAAAACTGTTCGATATCGTCAGTAAGAGTCATCACCTCTATCTCGAAGGAAGGAGTAATCTAGGTCTGAGGTCTACTCATCCAAATCACAAAAGTTCGGGAGTCAGTATCTGCACATTGTATCCGAACAAAGTCGAGATAGTGCTTCTTCGTTAGCCTTTGCTGAAATCTCACGACTGCTTATTGCAAAAGAATGGCTGGTTTAATGGGTTTTACAGAAACCTGATAAAGGCAGCCTACTACAATGCTTTGCTACACCCACTAAGGAAACAAATTTGAAAAGTTTCCAATAATGTGACCAATTCTGTCAAATACACCTTCTACTCTGAGAGTAATTCAGTTTTAGATGGAGATACAAATGAACTACAAAGAACAAATGAAAGAACATCAGATTCATTGGAAAGAACATGGCATTGTTGATCATGCCAGGGCTGCTGACCGCTACCTGGGTCAAAACGAGAAAACTTATCGTCACTGTATTCAGAACGACTTCGCGGATGAGCAACTATTTCAACCCATCAGGGAAATCGCGAAGGATTATTTCGACGCACAGAAGATCGTTTGGCATGGTGGCAACAAGCAACCCTCAAACAACCTCCTTGATTCACAAATCAGCTTCATTAATTTCATGGAGCCCTTAACGATCCATCCAGATACGTTACTAAAGTGCATTCAGGTTGTGTTTCCAGAGGCTTCAGCCTTATGCGGCGTAGAGATGTTTCGATTTCTGGACTACGAATACATTGGTAAAGAGAATTACTTAAATGAAAGAGTAGCTCCTGAAGGACGTAAAAGAGGAGAATACTGCACCAGTGCAGATGGCTTCCTGATCTACAAGACTTCGTGTGGAAAGAAGGTCGGTGTACTGATTGAATGGAAGTTTACAGAAAGTTACAGTGGTGATTCTAACCGGGTGAAAGTCAGAGATGACGGGAGTATGACGGATCGCTACATGATCTACAAAGGTCTGCTCAAAGCAAAAGACTCGCCTTTCAAGTACAAGCGGAGCAGTGAACTTTCAGTCCTGTTTCAAGAACCCCTCTATCAATTCATCCGACTGTGTTTACTTGCCAAAGAAATGGCCAAGGTCCAAGAGCATGGCATCAACGAATGCAAAGTGTTGTTGCTTTCCCCCAGTTTTAACCACGCTTTGATTGAAGTAAAGAATCGTTTGCTAAGTTTCATCAGCAATGACATCAGAGAGGTATTTTCGAGCTTATTGAAAGATCAGAATCTCTTCAATTACAGTCATTGGGAGAGTTTCTTTGAGCCAGCACTTTGTGCGAAAATTGACGATTTACGACCGTGGCAAGAATATATAAAAAGGAGGTATCTAATCTAGAGCTCGACTTCCAATGGTCAGAGACTGCTCCTGCGCCACTCGCCCCCGCTAATAAGATCCCATCAAGCTCTCAACAAGATACCTTGCACTAATATTTTGCATAGTTTCACTAACCAGCACAAGATCAATCCGGGAAGTAGCCTTTCCGTTTGATGAAATATAGGACCAATCCCCTTAGGGCTAGTAACTGGAAATAAACTAGATGCATAAAATGTATTCTACGTTCTACGTGGTACCACTGCCTACCTCTGGACAACCCACCGTCATTACTTTATTTTAGATTACAACTCAATTTAAAATAAAAAAATCGTTATTTCAAAAAGTGAAACAAGAACATGAAGCGGGATTTACAAGGCTATTACATCACCATTGCGACAGTCGGGGAAAAGGCACAAGCCTTTGTTCCGGCTCCGTTGCCACCAACGCCACCTATTGAGTGGTCATCTGAACTGCGAGAAAAGTTTGATCAGGCCCTGCTGGCTCTCGGCCGCCTGGACAGTGTGTCGGTGTTACTCCCGGACACTTCACTCTTTCTTTACATGTATGTGCGCAAGGAGGCGGTCTTGTCCTCGATGATCGAGGGAACCCAATCCTCACTTTCCGACCTACTACTGTTCGAGTTCGAGCATCAGCCGGGTGTACCACTGGATGATGTTCAAGAGGTCAGCAATTATGTAGCGGCACTCAACCATGGTCTTGACCGACTGAATGAAAATTTCCCGCTCTCGCTTCGATTGCTGAAAGAGATTCACAGCGTTCTTCTTTCAAAGGGACGTGGCAAAGAATGTGATCCAGGGGAGTTTCGCAGAAGCCAGAACTGGATTGGAGGAAACCGTCCCGGCACAGCCGCCTTTGTCCCTCCACCTCCGGAAAATGTTCAAGAGTGCATGGGTAAGCTGGAGCTTTTTCTGCACGACCAGCCGGAAAAGACATCAGTTCTTGTCAAAGCGGCTTTGGCGCATGTTCAGTTTGAAACGATCCACCCGTTTCTCGATGGTAACGGGCGGCTGGGGCGCTTGATTATCACCCTGCTGCTGTGTTCCGAGAAAGTGCTTAAAGAGCCGATGCTGTACTTGAGTTTATATTTCAAGACTCATCGGCAACGGTACTACGAACTGCTGAATGAAGTTCGTCTGACAGGCGACTGGGAGGAATGGTTAAGTTTCTTTGCAGATGCGGTGATTCACACAGCGACACAGGCAGTCGATACCGCTCAGCAACTGATGAGGCTTTCTGCCGAGGATGGGCAACGTATCAATGGTCTCAAACGCACTTCCGGCTCTGCCCATTTGATTCATAAAGCGATGCTCGAGCGGCCAATGGCCTCGCCAAACTGGATTCAGGAAAAGACCCAACTCTCACCGGCAACTGTCAATTCTTGTCTTCGTGAATTGGAGCAACTTGGCATTGTCAAAGAGGTAACCGGACAAAAGAGAAACCGCCTATACTCCTATGTGGAATATATCCGGATTATGAATGAAGGCACCGAGCTGCCACGCTAATCCAACTCGAAAACCAGCCAGCTCAAGCTACCTTCCCGATCCTCCATGGGTTACTTAGCATCAACGAGAAGTCTTCAAACCTCCCGCTAGAGAGATAACCGGCACCCATGCTTAATCCCGGACTATCCCAAGACAATTCTCCTTCACTTTCAAAACAATCCTTGTATATTAGTGCCATAGAACCCCAAGGACCCCCAATGAACATCTCCCAAAAACTCAAACTACCCTGTGGAGTGACTCTTCCCAACAGACTGGCAAAAGCTGCCATGAGTGAGAACATGGCCTCTGAAGACCATCATCCAGGGCCAGAGTTTAAAGAAGCATATAAAAAATGGGTAAATGGTGGAACCGGGCTTTTGATTACAGGAAATGTAATGGTGGATTCCAACCACAGAGGTGAGCCCTACAATGTTGTCATTGAAAAGGGCCTGGATAACCACGAGGCACTCAAAGACTGGGCCAATGCAAGCCAGGGATCAGAAAACCAGATTTGGGTGCAGCTCAATCATCCGGGAAAACAATCCCCAAAGTTCTTAACCAAGACCCCTGTGGGTCCTTCCCCTATTCCCTTTGAGCTGCCCATGAGTAACATGTTTAATCCTTGTCGGGAACTGACTCATGAAGAAATCCTTCAAATCGTGGAGAGATTTGGCTATGCGGCCAGGGTTTGTAAGGATGTTGGTTTTCATGGGGTGCAAATCCATGGGGCTCATGGCTATCTCGTATCTCAGTTCCTGTCTCCTCGCCACAACCAAAGACAGGATCAGTGGGGTGGAACGCCTGAGAAAAGAATGAAGTTTCCCCTGGAAGTCTATCGAGCAATTCGTGAGGCTGTGGGGCCGGATTTTCCGATAAGTATCAAAATCAACTCTGCTGACTTTACCAAAGGTGGCTTCTCACCAGAGGAAGCCATAGATGTGGCCAAGAGTTTTTCTGAAGCTGGAATTGATTTGTTGGAGCTCTCTGGTGGGACATACGAAAAGCCTGCCATGACTGGAGTCAAGGTTAGGGAAAGTACCAAAAAGAGAGAAGCCTATTTCCTGGATTATGCTTCTAAAATCAAAGAAGTCGTTCAATGTCCTGTTATGGTTACAGGTGGTTTTCGCACCCTGGATTTCATGGAGGAAGCTCTTGAGAACAATGAACTTGACGTTATTGGACTAGCCAGGCCATTAGCGATCAATCCCAATTTTTCCGCTCAGTTGTTGTCAGGAGAAAAAGTCGAAAGTCTGGTTCGACCATTAAGCAGTGGATTCAAAGCTCTGGATAAGGCGATGCCTTTAGAGATTTTGTGGTACACCCTCCAGATTCGAAGAATGGGAAAAGGCCTTGATCCAGATCCCAATCTGGGAGTCTACTCAACCATGCTTCGAACAGCCTTGGAAGTTGGATTGAGCAGTCTTAAGAAGGTACGCTAAGAGTAATCCCAAACTTTGTCAGGATAATTCTTCTTCACTCTGGCAACGAAGGTATTGTAAGCACCTTCAAAAGCTTCAAAGTCGATTCTATCAACGCCAACATGTACCGCTCGATTACGCTCACTGGCTATGTAAAGAAGCAAATTCTCGTCTTCCCCTTTTAGGTAGTGTCGAATGCTTCGAACATACTCGGTAAGCCCTCTGCCATTGGCATTGAAGTTCTGGCGTAGAAAGTTCTCCAGATTGGAGGTATAGTTTAATAAGCGATCGGCTTTGGAAGCCCTTGGATCCTTGAGTTTTACGGACCAGTCAAAGTCCACATGCTCTTTCACAATATCCAGTACTTCATTCAGAGTTGATAACAAGGCTTCTTTCTTCATACTAATTTTATCCCGTGATTTAAGCGAAAAGATTCAGAAATTCCATGAAAAACATCTTCAAAGACTTCCATATCGATGGTGTTTACACCTTCGTGGACGGCTTTGTTTCTCATAGTGGCTAAAGTCAGAAGCCTTTGGTATTCGGTTTGGCTACACTCCAAGACAGTCTCCATCTTAGACTTAACAAACTTTCCCGCAAAATATCCACCTACTGCAGCTGCGATGGCTGCAAATGCATGTCGTTTTTTCATTTGAACCTCCTGTAAGGAGTTTTTCGGACAAAAATCTATACTTATGTATATCTTTTGTCCTGAATAGTATGGATTCTTTCAGCCATAGTACCGACGATTTCCATAGAAAGGAGCTCAAATGCGTTGGATATTGTTTGCACTAATCACCTGTAATTGTTTTTCACTGGATATGGATAAGGTACGCCAGTTAAAAGAGATGGGATTCACTAATTCACAGATCATGGAACTCTTAAAGAAGGAAAGGTCGCAAAACGCTCAACCTCAGAACCAACAAGCTGTTCGACAAGGAAACACTCCAGGACAGCCAGCGGTTCAGCCTTCATTTAATACTCATCAAGCCTTTAACAGTGTAAACTCCAATCAGCCTCTGAGATCCCAGTACAATCCTGACCTGCCAACTCACCTGCTCCCTCGATTGCCTCGTGACATTCCACAAAGACAACAGCAGGTTGCCTCTGCGGGCAATGCAATGGTTGGAGTCTATTTCATGAAATACTTCAAGTATCCTGGACCGGGACATCTCAACGTTCATTTGAATGGAAAGGATGTCGGAAGAGCTGAGCGAGTAAACTGTATCGATGGTGATAAATTAGTCGGGGACGATGTGAAACATACGAAAGACATCTTCGGGATCAACAAATCCAGCAATCAGAACAAGTACTGGCAAAAGTGTACCTACAGCGCGTTGGTTGAAGTCCCTTCAGGAAATCAGCAAATCTCAATTGGAAAGGACAGACTCGTCCACTACACCAGATTTGGCAAGAGGTGGATCAGTGGATACCGAGACTACAATCTCCAGCTACAACCAGGAGAAGTAACCCTGCTATCCCATTATTGGCAGCGTGATCAAAACCTCAATCACAAAAATCGCTACACCCCGGAATTTGAAGGCCTGGTTAATATCTACGCAGACCAGTTGGGTGGTAGAAACGTAAAGGTCATAGCTAACTAGATATACTCGATAGGGTATAATCTTGTCTAAATTACCAGTTTTAACCCCTATCGGGTATAATAAACATTCTACAAAGACTATACCTTGTAGGGTATAAATGAACCTGATTGAGTTTGTAAAAGCCAAACGCAAACAGGCAGGTTTGACGCAAGTACAACTAGCCCACTATGCAGGTGTTGGACTACGCTTTGTACGGGATTTGGAACAAGGAAAAAAGAACCTTAGAATGGATAAGGTCAATCAGGTTCTTTCACTTTTTGGGGCTGACTTGAGACCTGTGATAGAGGCAGAGAATGGCTAAAGCTCAGGTTTTTTTCTGCGAGTTTTAAAACATCACCCCTGAATCAAATCTATCAATTCATCCATACTCAGGCTGCCATCTTGTAGATCTCCCTGAATGACCGAATCTGCGAGGTCTCGCTTGTCTTTGTGCAGAGCGTTGATTTTATCCTCGATAGTGTTTCGCATCAGCAGACGATACACGGTGACTGTTTTACTTTGACCAATTCGATGGGCTCGATCGCTTGCCTGATCTTCCACGGCAGGATTCCACCAGGGATCAAGATGAATAACATAGTTCGCTCCGGTGAGGTTCAGCCCCGTGCCTCCGGCCTTCAGACTGATCAAAAAGACCTCACCCTCCCCTTCCTGGAAAGCTTTGACTCGCTGTTCCCGCTGCCTGGGTTTGGTGGATCCATCCAGGTATTGATAGCTCACTTTGCGCTTCTTCAAACCAGCCTCGATTAGCTGCAAATGAGCTACGAACTGGGAAAAGACCAGCACTCGGTCACCGTTTGACAATATCTGCTCCAACAGCTCATAAAAAGCTTCCTCCTTGGAGGAGGAAATCTTGAGGGATTCATCAATCAAGCGAGGATTGCAACAAGCCCTTCGCAGGCGCATGAGCTGGGCTAGAATTGCAAATCTGGCTTGCGGACTGTTGGAACCTTCAATCTCCTCGAGGGCATTTCTGCGCAGGGCCTCATAAAAAGCCAACTCCCTGGGACTCGCTTCCACAAAATGATCAATTTCAATTTTGGCGGGAAGGTCTGTGAGTACCTGCTCCTTGGTTCTTCGAAGCAGGTAGGGTTGGATGAGCTTACTCAGGCTCTTGATTCTGGCCTCTTTGACGCCTTCACTCAAACCAGAGAACAAGTAGCGTTTTTTGAAATCAGAAATTGATCCCAGAAGACCTGGATTCACAAACTCAAAAATGCTAAACAGTTCCTCAAGCCTGTTTTCAATCGGCGTACCACTCAGGGCTATTCTGAACTTTGATGGAATCAACTTGGCGGAGATAGAACGATAGCTTTCTCGATTCTTGATAGCCTGGGCTTCATCGAGAACAACCGTATGAAAATGTATACCTTCCAATTTCTCACAATGTCGTACTAACAGGGCATAGCTGATGATTAAAACCCGTCCAGCGCTGTCATGGTAAGTCTTTTTTAAATCAATGGACTCCCTGGGGTTGAAGACATCCACCTCAAGATCCGGTGCAAAACTCTCACATTCCCTTTTCCAGTTGTACACAACGGAGGTGGGGCAAACCACCAGGAAACATCCCTGCTCTTTATTTTTCAGCAACAGGGCAATAGTTTGCAGCGTTTTCCCAAGCCCCATTTCATCTGCCAGACAAGCCCCAAAACCAAGTTGGGCCAGATTGCACAACCAGCGGTAACCCTGTATCTGATAAGGCCTGAGTTGAGCTTGTAAGCCATCGGGTAGAGTAGCTTCAAATTTACGCAAACTCTCAATCTCGTCCCGAGTCTTTTGCCACTGCCCGCTCGCTTCATAAACTTCCAGTTCGCTGGCAAGGTTGTCAAAGGCCAACAACTTGGGACCTCTGGTTTCAAAGCTATCTTCTTGTTTATTATAGAAGGAATGCATCTCTTGCGATTTCTTGCGAAAGTCCTCACTCAATTTCAAAAACTGAGATTCATCAAGCTGGATATACTCTGGTAATTCCCCATCGCCTCGCTTCAAAAACTGATCAATGGCCAGCACCTGGCCTTCGTCCACCGGAATACCCACTTGAAACTCAAACCAATTGTTTTTTGACTCGGCAAAGAGCTTTAGATTTTTCCACTCGGCCCTTAAAGGTTCTTTGACAGGCTTTCCCTTGGGCCAGAAGATTAGAAGCTCCCCATCACTCTGCCACTGTAACAACTGATCATAGATATCCAGGAACTGGAGAGTATCAAGGGTAAGGGAGTTTCTGTTCTCATCGTGAATAAAACCCTGTCTTGTAAAGAGTTCCTGTAAGGGGCCAAGCATTTCTCTTTCCAGTTCAATAGATCGAGCAATAGATTGCATTTCTCCAGCATCATCGAACAGGAGGATGGAAGCTCCCGACTGAGAAGGATGTACAAGACTTTGATGAGAAGCCGAATAACAAACTCCCCACTCAAGATCCAGTCTGTTTCGATCCCGATGAATCTTGATACCGGGAGTCAGTTGCAAAGGATCATTGATGGCTCCTTCTTGATGGTTGACTTCCAGCGAGATTTCTTTGGAGAGCAGCTGCAAGACTGGAGCGAGCTCATCTTTACAGAAGCCGGGAACCTGGACCCCCGAGCGAAGTTCATCAATGAGTTTCTGTTTCTTCTCATCTGCAAACAAATAGCCCAAAGTATCTTCAGAAAGAGAAACAAGTTCAGGGGAGATCCACCTACCCTGCGGAAGCAATGTCAATTCAAAGTCTCCGCCCTCGCAGCGATTCACAATCAACTCCGGCTCGACCTCTTTAAGCTTTAGCATCTGATGCGGGTCTTCCATGAGACTGACCCATTGATGCTGCTGTAGTAGCGGCCCAACCAATCTCATGGAAACACTGTCATTACAGCTGTATGACTCCTGGCTTTCCACTGCCAGGGCAATTTGCCGATCAAGATAGCTGAAATTGTAACTCCAGGTATATCTAAACTCCCTGAGAGTGATACGCTGACCCTTGGTATACTCTCCATCCTTTTTTCTCTTCTTTACGAAGGGAATAGCCTGCAATCTGCCTTCTTTGAAGCCAAGTCTCCAGTTCACCAGGGTTTTCTCTTCTTCAGGCTGCGTAAGAAGCTTATGCAGATTGTTCAACTGTGCTAAACCCCTGTCACTGCTGCTTGGCACCCATTCAAGTACAAGATTGGAGTTGATTTCCGCATACTGGGGGGCAATCAAGTCTTCTCCACCCAGGCGAGTGGTCAAGCGGCGAAAGTATTCTTGCAAAAGCCAGAAATGATTCGAAGCACAGGAGTGATACAGCGTTGTGGCAATGTCTGATAGCGTGTGATGAGTTTCCTGACCCTGATTATGAAAGAGGTAGAGTTCAAACAAGATCATGATGCCGGCAATATTGAAAGAACAATTTTCATCATCCATAAGCAGTGAGAGTGCGCGGGCAATTTCCTCAGCTTTGGATACTGAAGTTGAATTGTCTTTGTAGGAATCACGAAGAAATTGAATCACAATTTCGTGAAAGTTGTTTCTTAGTACACCTTGTAGATAACCATCAACTTTCAATCCATAGTTCTTGGCATCTTTTAAACCATCAAGCAAAGGTAGACATTGAAGTTGAGTTTTCAAAATCCCATTACTGTGATAATTAGTAAGCAAACAATGTTCATTGTTCACGCCAGAGTCTGCAATCAGATAGCCAGCCATCCGTTCGAGTAAGTCCCTGCTGAACATATGGTCTTGTATATCTGCTTCATCCAGGAAATTTGGATCATGGAAGAAATCCAGTTCGATTTTACGAAGCTGAAATTCATCACAAAAAAACTCTTCTTCCTCTGCCACGTCACAGATACCAAAAAAAATATCCATCAACCCTTCAATTGAATCTTGACCGTGAAGCATTCGGTAGGGCAATCGCCGGATTTCAAAATCCATTGCCTTTAAAGTCCACTCCCGCATGTCAGGCTTGGTAAAGAAATCGTCTTGAAACATCTCAAAAACTCTTTGAGTGGAGAATTGATCGCGCCGAAACTGTCTACGTGCGGTTTCAAAAACTGACCGCGTAGAGCTGCGTTCAATGGACAGTCTCAGCGTATGGCTTAAAAACTGAGAAGCAGGCAATCTAACCAGCTTTTGTCTCCAGTTGTTTTCCAGGTCTCGAAGGGCATAACTATCATAAAGAAGAGTCCTCAATGGAGTCTTTGACCAATAGGACCATCCAGCCAATAGAAGAAGTACTCTCAAATCTTGAGCAAGTACAATCTGGTTT
>Ga0181584_10002782_pt1 | contig 13424 bp, 5 predicted proteins | sample 071ome_30_FD_132462 | JGI IMG/M metagenome (GOLD analysis project Ga0181584, IMG submission 132462) | Coastal salt marsh microbial communities from the Groves Creek Marsh, Skidaway Island, Georgia - 071406AT metaG (megahit assembly) | ecosystem: Environmental > Aquatic > Marine > Intertidal zone... | reverse complement strand
TGATATTGACAGCATGGTTTAATATTGCCGTTAGCCGCAATGGCTAAGCCAAACCAAGGCATACTGCAAAAGTTACTGTTCATTAAAGTATTCCTTTAGATCGTTGTATAGTTCTGGAAATGTTTTGGCAAAACTTACTCCTCTAGATTTATCTAGTGATTGAGTAAATTTTGCAAAGTACTGTAGATTTTCTTCATCAACATAGTCTAGGTGTTTTTCTAGATAGTTGATATATGGTATTACCTTGTCTGGCTTTTTTGATTCCTGTTGATATTGTTTTAAAATATCTATTGCTTTTTGTTTTACATGTTTGGGTAGTATTTTAATTTCTAAATGTCTTGGGGTATTTAAAATACGTGTGCTACAGGTATCGTCAAAATATCTCCATAAATTTTGTACAGTATAAACATTGTACAATTGCCATGTAGTGCTTATGTCCCATCTTGTTTTGATATCTGCTTGTTTGATTGTTTGAATATTTTTTTCTATTTGTTTCCATTTGCTTGGAAAACGAATGTAATCATTTTGTTCATTGTAATCATCAATACTGCCACGTATCCAAAGCAGTTTAAAATGTTTCCACAGTTCTAGCACACGAGGCTGTACGTTGGTTAAGTTGGTATCATATTCAAGTGTAACTTTATCAGCCTTGCCAGCGTCTATTATTTTTTGTAAAAATTCATAGTGTTGTTCAATCATTAGAGGTTCACCGCCAACTAGATAAACCTGTTGTAGGTGTGGAATCTTTGATTCCATGTGTTTCCAAAACTTATCACTTTCATGCCAGTTGTAGGTTCCGTTGGTAGCAACTAATCTACCTTTTTCGTTTTTGTCTAGTGTAATTTTTTTACCATTATCATAATAACTTTTTTCTCCAGTGACCAAAAAGTAATCTTCATACCATTGAGAACTTGATGCTGGATGACACATAACACATTTTAAATTACACAGATTACCAAAACGCAAATCCCAATATACAGGTTCAGCAGTTGTAGAACCATCTGGATCAGTAAAATGTTTTGCTTGTTCAACAGTAAACCAATTGTACCATTTGTTAGATGTTTGACGTTTACTAGTTACTCCTACATCTTCTTTGTTCCAACACACTTGACAGGCCTTGTGTTTTTCTCCACGAAGCATACTCAATCTTATTTCTTTAGCAAAGTCTCCATTCTTTGCTTCATCAATTGTATCTGTAGAAAAGTTATAAGGCTCTCCGTTGGGTTTTCTAATTGCTCCACCGCTAGAGTCACTGGTCATTAAACAGCAAACACGAATATCTCCATTGGGTTTGGTCGCGGCTTGGAGCCATGGTATGATACAGAAAGATTCTGACATGGTTATATTATACTACCATTTGTTAAGAAAATCAAATGCTTTATAGTACGTGATCGGCCAGTTTTAGGTCAATCATTTGTTTGGCTGTAAAGTATTGATCGCTTGGTGTGTTTAGTTTTTTACGTACATCTGCTAGACTGTATCCAGTTGCTTCACGTAATATATTTAGACAACGCAGTTCACAGTTGTTGTTTTCTTTCATTTGTGATCTCATGTCATGCATTTTAGATTCCATAGCATCTGAGTGCTGATGATTCATTACTCCAGTGTTTTTAGCAATATATCTTTCGCCCTGTTTTCCACTAGCAAAAATCAACAGTGCCGCACTCATTACAGCACCAATACCAATGGTTGAAATATGATGATAACTGTTTTTCATTACGTCAATCAGTGCAAATGCTTCGTATAAATCTCCACCATATGAATTAATGTATAGTTTTAATGTGCGTTTGGGTTTTCTATTGAGATTAGCACTTAGAATCCATTTTATTGTGTCAGTTACAGAATCGTTATCTATATCTCCTGTGAGATAGTGGATATCATTATCATGCAGATGAGCATCAATTCTATCTGCGGCTGTATACTGATCATATTTTTTCATTGTTTATTCTACCTATATAAGCGTATTTATTGAATTTACGTTAATATATGCTGTTAATTAGATTATTATTTTTTAGGTGGGTAAGTATCATTAGGCATACCAGCACCAGCAGTGAATTTAGGTCCTTTTGCAGGACCATAGCGTTTGTTAGTGTTGCTGATCTTACTACCAATTATAGCATCTTCTGTTTTGCTTTTTTTCTTCTTTTTAGCACCCAAAGGCATGGCTACACTAGCAATTGCCCCACTAAAATTTTCGTCTATTTCTTTAATCTTCATAACGCAGTTATTTATACATTGTTATTATGTACGCAGTTATCTTTTTATATAAATATTAATAACACAGCAGTTAAAGGAAGCACATGGCATATAATACACCTACAGCATACAACAGTTCAATGGGCAGATCAACACAAGTAGTCTCTCCAGCATCTAGTGTTCAAGACCCAAACAGTAACTATCAAACAAGAAAAGTATATCGTGGCTTCAGTTCTAACAATCCAAATGCTGTAAATGGTGTATTATATGATGCTGATATTATCAAACAAGATATCTATAATCATTTTATGACTCGCAGAGGTGAAAGAGTTATGATGCCAAGATTTGGCAGTATAATTTGGGAATATCTATATGAGCCATTAGATGAAACCACAACATCAATTATCGAACAGGATGCCAAAGATATTGTGAGCCAAGATCCAAGAGTTACTCTACAGGAAATTTCAGTCAATTCTCTAGAACAAGGAATTGTAGTAAATCTAACACTGAGAATTAATCCTCAAAATTTTGTGGAAACTATGGCAATTGAATTTAATGTAAATGGCAACATCAACAACAGCGGAGGCGGATACTAATGGGACAATTGGTTAGACAATCAAATTTGTTTGCGGCAGAAGATTGGAAAGTTATCTATAGAAGTTTCCAAGATGCAGATTTTCAATCATATGACTTTGACACTATTAGACAGTCAATGCTTAACTACATTGCAAGAAATTACCCAGAAGATTTTAATGACTATATTAACTCGTCAGAGTTTATTGCTATCATTGACTTGTTAGCATATCTTGGTCAAAGTTTATCTTTTAGAATTGATCTAAATGCAAGAGAAAATTTTATTGACACAGCATCTAGGAGAGAATCAATCTTAAAACTAGCAAACATGCTAAGTTACAAAGTTTCTAGAAATTCAACTGCTCGTGGACTTGTTAAACTAACAGCAATAAAAACATCAGAACCAGTAACAGATTCATCAGGTAATAATTTAAGCAACGTAGAGATACGTTGGAATGATCCTAATAATCCAAATTGGTTTGAACAGTTTATTGTTGTGCTTAACGCTAGTATTTCTCAATCAAATCAATTTGGTAAACCATCTCAATCAAAAGTAATTAATTCATTAAACAATGACATTTATACATTTAATAATTTAAAAAATATACAGGTAGCATATCCATTTACAGCAAAGGTTAACAGTCAAAATTATACATTTGAAATTGTACCAGCACAGTTTAACACAGCAGGATATATAGAAGAAGTATCCCCTAATCCTTTAAACTCTTTTAATGTAATCTATAAAAATGATGGAAAAGGTTATGCTAGTGCAAACACAGGTTTCTTTTTGTATATGAAGCAAGGTGCTATTGAGTATCAAGATTTTAATTTTGATCAACCAGTAGCAAATAGAAATATAGACATAGATGCAAACGATGTTAACAATACTGATGTTTGGGTTCAAGAAATAAATGCCAACGGACTAGTACAATCAAATTGGATAAAAGTTCCTGCATTGTCTGGACAAAATGTTATCTATAATAGTTTAGCACTTAGTCAAAGAAATATTTTTGAAATTAAGACTAGATTAGATGATCAAATATCAATACAATTTGCTGACGGCGATTTTGGAAATATTCCTGTAGGCTTGTATCGAATATGGTATAGATCTAGCGGGTTAAAAGGAGAAGCAGTATCGGCACAGGATATTCAAAACAAAGGAATTTCTTTTGGTTATGTTAATAAATCAAATCAAACATTTAATTTATCCATGACATTTAGTTTAAATTATACAATTACAAATTCGTCAGCAAGAGAATCAATTGATGAAATAAAAACAAATTCTGCACAAGCATATTACACACAAGATAGAATGATAACTGCTGAAGATTATAATGTATTTCCAATTACCAAAGTCAGCGGCATACAAAAAATAAAAGCATTAAACAAAACACACGCTGGTCATTCAAGATACTTAGATATTCAAGATCCAACTGGTACTGTAGCAAATGTAAACTGTATAGGAGAAGATGGTATTGCTTACAAATCTCCAAATACCACTGAAAATATTTTAACAGTACTAGATAATAGTTCGTATGAAAAAATTGTTGATGCAATGGAACAAATGATTCAAACACAACAAATGCAAAATTTTTATTTTGATACTTACAGAAAAGACATAGAAGCAAATCGAACCACTGGAATAGAAACTTTTAAATTTGAATCAACCGGTAATAATTCTGCCTATTGGAGAACGCTACCTACAGCAACAGCAAGTTACTACGGATATTTCACTACAGAGAATACAGCAACAACTAGATTAGTAGCAAGTGGGGCATCAACATCAAAGCACGGGTACATTAGAAAAGGATCAAAACTTGAGTTTGTAAACTCTTATTCAAATCCAACAAACATAATTTGGGCAACCGTCCAAAGTGTATCTACTAACGGTGATCCAAATGGATTGTCAACTGGTCCTATCCAATTGTCAGAAAGTATTCCGGCAGGTTATCAAATTAGAAAAGTTATACCTCATTTGAGAACAGAGTTTACAGAAACAGAAAGATCTTCATTATTATCACAGTTAACTTCATCAACAACTACACTAACAACATTTGGTGTTGGATATAATTTTTATAATACAACTTCAAAAACAGAAGGATGGTATATTATTCCAAACTCTAATTTAGACGTTACAAGCGAATTTTCAAGTGCAAACAATTCTATTGGCAACGGAAGTCCTGGAATTAATAATGATTCAAGTTGGTTAATAAAATCAGAATTTACAGAAAAAGGTGCAAACACAAATGCTAAATTTACATTGACTGCAAGAGGTTTAGATTATGTATTCCAATCAACAGATGATGTGAGATTTTTTTATGTTAAAGATTATAAAACACTCGATACTGCTACAGGGTTAAGTGTACAAGATAGAATTGATATTTTAGCAGATGTAAACACTGCAATTGAAAAAGGCACCGGGGCAACTGCAACTGCTGGAGTAAGTACAGGATCAATTACTAGTTATGGTATTACGAATGTAGGTTCTGGTTATACCACAGCACCGATAGTTACAATTACAGATTCAACAGGTATAGGTGCTCAAGCAATCGCTACAGTACATGATGGTTCGGTAATTGCAATAACACCAATAGAAGTTGGTTCCGGATATACTGCACCAACTGTAACCATTACATCACCGGAAATAGGCGGCAAGTTAGATGAGCCAATACGATTAGCAATTGTTGATAGTTTTATTGAACAAGATGGTTATATTGATAATAAAAAAGTCAAAGTAGCACCATATGATGCTGACGAAGATGGTATGCCAGATTATCCATTGGCAATTGATGATTTGATATATGACACAATGTCTGACAAGAATTATATTTTCTTTGAAAGTTATCAAGAATTTGACGGATACACATATTATAAATTATCTACAGCAGTAACACCAGTTGCAGTATTAACAAATAGTGGTATTGAATTTTTAACTACAACTAAAAAGTTTTACAACGATGGAACACTTGTTACCACAACAGGCCAGCAAGGAGAATACACAGCAACAGTTGGAGGAACTATATATAGATCAAACGTAGGTAGATCTTATAGAAATACAAATGGAATAACTGATCCATTGTTCTTTCAGTGGAAACATACTGCTCCAAGAGATCAAAGAGTTGATCCCAGTGTATCAAACATAATTGAGCTAATTGTTTTAACATCTGATTACTATGACAATGTTCTTGAATGGACAGCAAACGAAAGACCGGCAAACGAATTTCCAATAGAACCAACAGTTGAAACTTTAAATACACAATTTTCAACAGCATTAAATTCTTATAAGGCCATTGGTGATCAAATAATTTATACTCCGGCAAAATTTAAAAAACTATTTGGTGCGTCGGCAGATGCAACACTACAGGGAACATTTAAAGTTATTAAATCACCTGGGGCTACTATAACTGATAATGAAATTAAAGCAAGAGTTTTATCGACAATTGACTCTTTCTTTGATATCACAAACTGGTCATATGGGGAAAGTTTTTATTATACAGAACTGTGTGCTTTTATACACAGTCAGTTGTCAACACAAATAAGTTCTGTTGTAATTGTTGGTAAAGATGCAGAATCAGTTTTTGGTGATTTGTTTGAAATAACATCTAAACCAAATGAATTATTCTATTCAACTGCTACAGTTGACGATATTGAAATTATAAATTCATTTACTGATCAAAATCTAAAAAAGGGGTCGTAAACAATGGCTGAGCAATTTATTGCATCAAAACAACTTCCATATGTTTTACAGTCAACCAAGTTAAAAAACTTTTTTGATTCGACAGTCGATCAATGGTTTAAAAACGAACAAAGTATTTTTGAAAGAGGATTTGTTGGACAACGCCAAGGAAGATTATTAAACACAACCAAAGATGCATACTTACCAGAGCCAACTGTTGATAGAATTTACTATCAATTAGAACCTGCTTCTATTGTGCGAGATGCGGAAACGCAAACAATTGCTTATCAAACTTCTTATAACGATCTTGTTAATAAAATAAGATTTGATGGTGGCGATGTTAAAGACCATTCTAGATTATTTGAATCAAACTATTATTCATATGCACCACCTATTGATATTGACAAATATCTAAACTATTCAAACTATTATTGGTATCCGTACGGTGACGATTTGACAGAAGAATCTAATGGCATTTTTTCACAATTGCCTTCAAAACCAATCGACGGTAATACTTCGCAAAGTATTACATTACCAACCGATGTTGTAGGTAAGAAAAAATATACTGCTCCTGACGGAACAGTTTTTACAAATGGATTACATATTAGGTTTGAAGGTTCGCATGTTACTGGAACAAATTATCAATATTATTATACTGTTGACTCAATGGTCATTGCAACAGCAGGTACAGGGTATGCAGTTAATGACACAATTTTAGTAGGATCAAAAGTTGTTGGTAAAGTAACTGCTGTTGGCGGTAGTGGAGAAATCACTGCTGTAGAAATAACCGAAGAAAAATTAAATGATGGAGTACTTCCAACTACAGTTACAATAACATCAGTTAGTGGAGCAAACGGAGATATCACAGTTGGTACAACTAGAAAGTCTATAACATATTTTGTTGAAGGTGTTGGTGATGAAATTAAATTAGTTGACACACGAACATTAAGAAACATTAACAGCTCAACATCTGCAACAAAAGATTATATAACAATTCAGCGTGGTGCTAGAGACGGAAATCTTTGGTCAAAATCAAACGGTTGGGTACACAAAGACACACTAGAAAATTATCCAACAGTATCAACAACAGCAGAAACAGATCAAATTTGGGATAGTGTTGCTTGGGACACAACAGCATTTGATGTACAGTTTAGTTCTTCGGTAACTGCATTTACTCGTATATCATCTAGACGTGCTCTAAGACCAATTATTGAATTTAATCGCGACATAGAATTATATGACTACGGAAACAATCATCTTACAGATGTTACAGTGATTGAAGATACACTGTCAAAAACACAAATTGAAAGTTTATCTTCTGCAACTATCGACGGGTATGATATTCAAAATCAGGATACAATATTATTTACAAATGCATCAAGTCAAGATGATTATGTTGAATGGGATAGCGATCTTTGGGATCACGATATTGATAACAATCCAGCAACCGGCGGTGGTGGCGGAACTGGTGGTGATGTGGGTTGGGATGTTTCGAGTACAACCTTTAGTGTAGGAGCATCCATATGGAAAGTTTCGGGCGTGGGCACTGCAATTACACTCACACAATTAACCAGTGATGTAAACACCAACGACAAAGTTTATGTAGAACAAGGCACAGCATATCAAGGAACAGAATGGTATTATGATGGTTACAATTGGCAACAAGCACAAGCCAAAACACAATCTAATCAACCACCTCTTTACAACTTGTATGACAATGATAAAATTTTATTAAGCGACAGTGCTGTTTATCCTTCTTCAACATTTGTTGGATCTAAAATATTTGGATACAAAGCAGGCACAGGCACAGTAGATACAGAATTAGGTTTTGCACTTTCTTATTCAGCAGGAGTAGATCAAAGTGATATACAATTTTCAAATTTTTTAAATGAAGATGTATATTCATATACTGACGGAAATATAAATGGATACAAATACTACAAACAAACTACATATCCAGAAACTATTGCTAAAACTATCGATTATGATGTAAATGTAAATCCAAACAGTGTAGATCAAAAAACCAACAAGTATTACATAAACGGAAAAGAAAACCCAGCATTGATTTTAGTTAGAGGAAATACTTATAACTTTAATTTTAACTCTCCAGAATCATCTGCACAAGGATATACAGGAGAAGATCATTCTTTTTATATTTCAACAGGAACTGCTTGGTCTCCAAGTGCATACACTAATGAATACACTGGCGGTGTTTCTGGATCACGTGCATACTACAATGGATCATCATCAACACTTAAATTTACTGTTCCAGCAAATGCTCCAGATATATTATATTATCATTGTGGCATACACAACAATATGGGAAACAAATTGGTTATTGTTGATAATCCAATAACTAGATTAGAAGATGCAACAGAAACAAATTATAAAAACGAATGGGTTATTGATACTGCTAAAAAAATCAAACAGCGTCTAGTACAAGAGCACACTGTTAGCAATAGAAATATAGATGATGCTGTAGTACTAGAAGTTTTGCCTACATCTGTAATAGATATGGAAGTTTATAAAAATGGTATTCGCTTGGTGTTTGGCAGTGACTTTACCACTACAAACAGTGTAATTTTAAATTTTACTCAAGAGCTAGTAGCAGGTGATTTTATCAAAGTCTATTATAAAACCAATGATCCAAATCCAATAAGATCAACAAACTATTTTGAAATACCAAAAAATTTAGAAAACAATGCGGCCAACGAAGATGTAGGAGTTGTTACCTATAGTGAATTATTTGAACATTTTAAATCAATAATTCAAAATCAAATTGGATTTAGTGGATCAGTCAATGGTAGTAATAATTATAGAGATACTGCTAGAGATTTAAGTTTAGGATCAGTGATACTACAACACAATGCCCCATTATTAAAAACCATGGCAATGTTAAACAATGCCAATCTTGATATTTCAGAAGCTCTAAGATATACTAAAAATAGATATCAAGAATTTCAATTAAAATTTTTAAATGCAGTAAACAACATACAAAATTCTACACAGATAGATTCATTAACCACTGCTCAATTAGTTGACCGTGCGATAGCAAATATTAATGTAAGTAAAAATGTATCTGATCCTTTTGCATATTCAAATTTAATTGCAAGTGGTGATAGATATACCAATGAAGCATATACTATTACACAAGATAATTACACATGGGGTAATCAAAGTACATTTATGACTTTAAATGTTACTACTCAAGAAATATTTAATGTAGAACCAGGATTAGAAATATCAAGTTCGTTTGATGCTGATGTAGATTACGACACAAAAGCACTGTATGTTTATAAAAATAATGTTCAACTGTTAATGAATCACGATTACATTGTTAACACATCATCAACTGGTACTAAGATTATATTTCTTGGAAACATCAATCAAAAACCACAAATTGGTGACATTATAACTATAAGACACTACGACACAATTCAACCAACATGGATTCCACACACGCCTGCTTCTCTAGGAACAGGAAAAGTTTACAAACCTCAAGAGCTTACAGACTCAACTACATATTCAAGCGGAACTAGAAATTTTATACAGTGTCATGATGGTTCTTTGGTTTTAAAATACAATGACTTTAGAGATACTGCATTGTTAGAACTAGAAAAAAGAATCTACAACACACTGTATCATCGTATATCGGATCAAGATAGTCTAGCACTGTATGATATTGACACAGTTTTTTCCAACAAGTTTAATTCTACATCATGGAGCAAAGAAGAAATTAACAATCTATTACGACCTATCTTTACAAGATGGGCAAACGAAAATGCAGTTAACTATCAAGAAAACACAGGATATTCTCAAATATTTACATTTAATACTAATGCTAACTATGTTGTAGCAGATTATGTGGCTGGTGAATATGTACAATCAGCAGGAACTCAAAAGTTTATAGTAGGTGAAGAAGTACGTGGAGCAGACAGTGGAGCAACAGCAACAGTGGTTTCAGTAAGTGATGACACAAATACTGTTGTTGTTAATAATATTGTTGATGAATTCCAAATAAACGAAGTTGTTCTTGGAAAAAGCAGTGGTGTAGGTAGAAAACTTTCAACAGTTAATGTTGATTGGAGAGTATTAAATTATTCATCGCTAGTTGATCAAGATGGTGAACAATTACCTGGTCATTGGCGAGGCATATATCGTTGGTATTATGGTACAGACAGACCTCACACCCATCCATGGGAAATGTTGGGCTTTTCACAAAAACCAACTTGGTGGGATCAATACTACACATGGACATCAACTTCTATTAGAGCACAGTTAATATCTGATGTAGAACAAGGAATTATACGAGGCGGCACACGAGAAAATTATTCTAATAGAACCTATTTAAATCCAGATAATCCTTATAAAAAGCCAGGGTTTAGTTTGTATGTTCCTGTAGACACACAAGGAAAACTACTAAGTCCACTAGAAATTGGAATTATTTCATCTAATCCAACAGAATTTAATGCACAACAAGATTGGCAGTTTGGAGATGGTGCACCTGTAGAACACGCATTTGTTACTTCTTTGGTTTATCCATATGCTGTACAACAAATAATGTATCTAACAAACCCTGGGTTATACGTTGAACAACTCTGGGACATCAACAACAACATTAAATCATCAAGTGATATAAATCAATCAATAGACAAATCTACTGGCAAAAGACCAATCAACAGTGAATATCGTGTTCATGCAGAAGTAGATAATAATCTAACTAGATATCTACGATCAGGAGTTCAAAATTTTGTTTCTGATTATATCATATCACAAGGAAACAATGTTGGTACTACGTTTGGTGATGTTATAAGAAATATACAAGCAAACCTCATGTATAGATGTGCTGGTTACATTGACACAACAAAACTACAGATAGAATCAGAAGCATATGATTCTACAAGTAGAAGTACAAACATTATTATACCACCAGAAGATACCAATGTAACATTGTACACTGGAGCAAGTATTCAAGAAGCGGCCTACAGTGCTGTAATAGTTCAGGTAGTAGATGGCGGATACAAAATATATGGTTATGACATTACCAATCCTTATTTTGTAACATTTGCACCATTGTCAAACAGTGCAAGTTATACTGTGAGAGTTGGTGGTAAAGATATTTCTCCAAGTGAATACAATCCAGGTGTTACCTATCACAAAGATGAAGTGATTATATATGACAATGATTATTATCAATGCACAGTTCCACACACATCATTGTCAACTGAAACTGCACCAAATCCTTTATACTGGAAGAAAATCACAAAACTTCCACAGCAAGGCGGAACAGAAGTAGAAAATTACACACAGTACGATTATAGCAAAACTGTAGAAGTTGACTATGGCACTGTGTTTAAAACAAGGCAAGCAGTTTACAATGCCATAGTTGGATACGGTGAATATCTACAAGCACAAGGTTGGGTGTTTGACGATCATAATTCGGATCTTGGTGAAACTATGAATTGGAATTATTCAGCCAAAGAATTTTTATTCTGGAGTTTAGGAAAATGGCAAACAGGTGACTATGTTACTCTAAGCCCAAGTGCATCACAATTAAAATTTAAACCAACCAGTGGTGTAGTACAAAGTTTAACTAATATTGTTAATGGAGCATACAGTGCCTTAAACAAACAAGGTTTTGGTCTAGAAGCAAAACAATTGTCTGTGATAAGAGATGATGATCAAGTTATAGTATCTCACAAACAAGGTATTGGTATATATGGATTACGATTGTATGTAAAAGAAACAGAACATGCTATTACTCTAAACAACAAAACAATATTCAATGACACAATTTACAATACCTTACTTGCACAAAGACAACCACGTGTTAAACTTTCCACAGTAAAATCTCTCAACTGGAAAGGTAAACTAGAAGCAGACGGATTTATAATTAACGGAACATCACTGATTAACAACTTTGAAAAGTCTGTTAAAGACACTTTGAATTTCTATGATGTAGATGCTGAAAAAGTTGATACTGATTTTAGAGATGCGGCTATGCATTTAATTGGTTATCAAGAAAGACAGTATCTAACAAACCTAGGTTTATCAAAACGCAATCAAATTAAATTATATCAAGGCATGATCAAACAAAAAGGTACTAATAATGCTGTTGATAGATTGTTGCGTTTAACCACACAAGATACAACTCAATCATTTGATACTTATGAAGAATGGGCATTCAAAGTGGGTGATTTTGGATCAACAAACTTTAATCAACAAATTGAATTGAGATTGAAATCTCAAGATGTTGTGACTGATCCTCTAATGTTTGAATTTGTGTTACCAACTGATGGTACAGCAACACCAGGTTATGATCTAACAACAGACGAAACAGTAACTATAGATATAGATGATACTGATCGCTGGTTGAAAAAGCCACATGGTGAAAAAACACTTGCCAATCTATGGCCAACAACATCAACAGTAACATCAAACATACCTAGTGCAGGTTATGTGCATTGGAATGACTCAACATATCAAGCATATGATTCAACAGCACTTGATGGTGTGTATGGTTCACAGGTAGGCAATGTTGCAATAGGATCAACTGCTTGGGTAGCCAAAGATGTTCAAGGTGGTAAAGACTGGAATATCTATAAATTATATGATCTAGGAACAAAAATTGATAACATTGTTTCAAATGGTGACGCCAACACAGCAATGAAAGTTACTGTAGATGGTACAGGCGCAACCATTGGTTCAGGTAAAAAAGTTATACTGCACAAAACATATGACGGTGATGGCGAATTAGTAATTGATCCAACTGTATGGGGAACTCATACGCTGACCCTAAATCCTTCAACACCAACACCGCCAACTGTAACAATACCATTTGCAAATGTGGCAGGTAGTGGTGCATCATTGGCTGTAGGAAACATTGCAGGATCAGTAGCAACAGTTACATCAACAGGCGGCACAGGTTTTGCTGTAGGAGATATTATTACATTTACAGGAACAACAGGTAGTGGTGCTT
>Ga0181584_10002778_pt1 | contig 13434 bp, 10 predicted proteins | sample 071ome_30_FD_132462 | JGI IMG/M metagenome (GOLD analysis project Ga0181584, IMG submission 132462) | Coastal salt marsh microbial communities from the Groves Creek Marsh, Skidaway Island, Georgia - 071406AT metaG (megahit assembly) | ecosystem: Environmental > Aquatic > Marine > Intertidal... | reverse complement strand
GCTCATGCCATATATCAGTCCAAAATTAATAACTTTTGCAAATCGCCTTTGTTCTGATGAAATATCAGCAGGACTCATATTAAAAATTTTGGATGCTGTTGCCGTATGAATGTCTTCATTTTGTTGAAAAGATTCTATTAATCCGGCATCCTGGGATAAGTGAGCCATTATTCTGAGTTCAATTTGTGAATAATCACAAGAAAGAATTAAGGCGTCTTGTTTTGCAATAAATGCTTTTCTAACCTTTCTACCTTCCTCTGTTTTGATTGGAATGTTTTGTAAATTAGGCTCAGAACTGGCTAGTCGTCCGGTGATAGCTACTGCTTGATTATAATTGGTATGAATACGGCCTGAGGCTGAATTCACCATTTTAGGTAACTTGTCAGTGTAAGTGTTTTTTAGTTTACTTAAACTTCGATGTTCTAAAATTACTTTTGGCAAAGGGTGAATATTTGATAATTCCTCAAGAACATCTTCACTTGTTGATGGAATTCCCGTTGGCGTTTTTCGAGTGGAGGTAATACCAATTTTATCAAATAAAATTTCTCTAAGTTGTTTTGGCGATGAGAGATTAAATGGTTGACCTGCAATTTTAAAAGCTTGGCTTTCTAAATCAATAATTTTTAAGCCTATTTCTTGACTTTGATTTTGCAGTATTTGTTCAGATATTAATACGCCATTACGTTCAATTTCAAATAAAGTTTTAAGAGATGGAATTTCGATTTGGTAGTAGATATATTTCGCTTTATCATCGTTTAAAATTTTCTTATGAAATAAATTGTAAAGTTGCAAGGTGACATCAGCGTCTTCTGCTGCATAGGTAAAAGCATCACTAATATTGATTTGGTCGAAAGTTAATTTGTTTACACCTTTTCCAACAACTGACTCAAAACTTATACATTCATGGTTGAGATGTTTACTTGATAATTTATCCATTCCGTGGGATTCAGTGCTATCAAGCACATAACTCATTAACATTGTATCTTCAATTTCACCAATAAAACTTAAACCATAGTTTTTCAAAACATGCATATCATATTTAATATTTTGACCAATTTTTTTAATACTCTGGTTTTGTGTAATTGTTTTAATTTTCTCTAAAGTGTCTTCAAAAGGCAGTTGATTTATGCTGAGATCTTGATGCTGAAGTGGGATATAGCATGCTTCACCAGCATCAGTCGCCAGTGAAATTCCAACTAATCTTGCAATCATAAAATCAAGGGAATCTGTCTCAGTATCAATAACGCATTGACCCTTTTTCAGGATTTTTTGTATCCATAATTCAAGCTCGTCTGAGGTATTAACAATGCTGTATTTTTTTGTGGCTATAAACTCAGTAATAGATTCTTGAGTTTTAGAGGCCTCACCAGCCGAGTTTGGTTGAAATTCTTTTTTGAGCCAACTATTAAAGTTATACCTTTGATATATCTTTCTGAGCTCCTCTTTATTTTGATCTTTGGGTAAAAATTCCTTTAAATCTAGATTGATATCAACATCTTTCTTTATCGTGATTAATTTTTTTCCAGTCGCTAACCAATTGAGAGAGTCTTTAAGATTTGTTCCAACAGCACCTGTTATTTTTTCATGATTTTGAATAACACCATCTAGGTTCCCGAATTCTTCAAGCCATTTTAAAGCTGTTTTTGGGCCTACTTTATCTACACCGGGAACATTGTCTGATTTATCTCCGATTAAAGTTAGGTAATCAATAATTTTTCCGGGTGGAATTCCAAATTTATTAATAACTCCATTAATATCCAACTTTTCATTAGTCATGGTGTTAATTAAGGTGATATTATCATTCACTAATTGAGCAAGATCTTTATCTCCGGTAGAGATAATTACTTGCATATTTTGCTCATCAGCTTTTGTTGCCAAAGTTCCTATAACATCATCAGCTTCAACGCCTGCTATTGATAACATTGGAATACCAAATGCATTTATGGCTTGTTTAAGGGGATCAATTTGTAAAGAAAGATCATCGGGCATTTTTGGTCGATTAGCTTTATATTCAGCATAGATATCATTACGAAAGGTTTTACCTTTTGCATCAAAAACACAAACAATATAATCCGAAGAGAACTCTTCAATGGTTTTTTTAAGCATGTTTAAGACGCCGTAAATAACCCCAGAAGGCTCATTATTATGATTTCTTAAATCTGGAAGTGCATGATATGCTCTATATAAATATGATGATCCATCAATGAGTAATATTTTTTTCATATGAGTTTATTATGGCTGAAACTAAAAAAAATCCTAGTGTTAATCTTCATGACTTACTAATGCAAACCCAGTTGGACAATGAATCATGGCATGCTTTCGAGATTGTATCTGAATACGTGAGCGCTACCCAGTCGTTAGATAAAATAACACCTGCTATTTCTTTTTTCGGCAGTGCTCGATCAAAGCCTGGTGATTCAAATTACATATTAACTGAACAAATAGCTTACAAATTATCAGAATCTGGTTTTAATATCATTACAGGTGGTGGGCCAGGGCTTATGGAGGCAGCGAGCAGGGGGGCATTCAATGGTAAATCTAAAAGTATTGGATTGAATATTGTATTACCTCAGGAGCAAAGCCCTAATTTATATCAAGATATCAGCATAAATTTTAAATATTTTTTTATGCGCAAAGTCATGTTTGTGAAATATGCTTTTGCTTATGTAGTAACTCCAGGGGGCTTTGGAACATTGGATGAATTAAGTGAGGTGTTGACCCTAATACAAACCAAAAAATCAAAAAGAGTTCCTGTTGTGCTTGTGGGTAAATTTTTTTGGCAAGGCCTGGTGGACTGGTTAGAAAATCAGATTATTAAAGAAAATTTTGCGCACTCGGAAGATCTTCAGATTTTTAAAATATGCGATGACCCTGAGGAGATTGTTGATTACATCTTCTCATGTTATTACGATATTAATAATGATCTTTCTTTTGAAACCAATAACCTAAATATTCATTTATAATATTTGAATTAACATTAATTAAAATTATCTATGTATAAATATATATTCACTCTATCCTTACTTTTTTTCTTTCATCTTGGATTCTCAGAAAATACGGAAGATATTTCTCCTCCTCCTGCTGATTATGAATACGATGCATCTCTTGATCAGCCTGAAATTACTATTCGGGAGGAAAAAGACGAATTTATAGAGGAGTATCGATTAAACGGTAATCTTTATATGATCAAAGTAACTCCAAAAAATATGCCTTCCTACTATTTAATAAAATATGATCAAAATGGTGACTGGGTGAGAAAAGATATGGAGGGTTCTGCTGTATCAATACCAATGTGGGTAATCGGTGAATTTTAACTAGTTCATGGCGGTTTATACCTCTCTCAACTCAAATGATGCAGAAGATTTTGTTAAAAACTATAACATTGGGAGCTTGATATCTTTTAAAGGAATCTCAGGGGGTGTCACCAATAGTAATTTTTTTATTCAAACTGATCATCAAGAAGTAGTTCTTACCATTTTTGAAGAATTAGTTGCAAGTGAGTTAAATTTTTACTTTGAATTCATGCATCATTTATCAGAGCATGGATTTTCTTGTCCCAATCCGATAGAGGACAAAAAAGGAATCATAGTCCACACGCTAAGAAAAAAACCTGCTGCATTACTCACAAAAATACCAGGCAAAGTTCATGAGGAAATTAATGAAAATCAACTGAGGGCTCTAGGATTCGCATTGGCAAAAATGCATGAACTCTCAAAAAGTTTTAATACACATAAAGAGAATGATCGAAATTTATCTTGGATGAAGAAAACATATCAATCAATCTCTGATTGCCTTAATCATTCAGTAAAAAATTTGATAAGTGAGGAGCTTATTTATTTACAAGATTTACCCAGCGATCTTCCAAAAGGCATTATCCATGCTGATCTTTTTAGGGATAATGTTCTGTTTGAAGATGACACAATTGGCGGAATTATAGACTTCTATTATGCGTGTACAGACTATTTCATTTACGATATTGCAATTGTAATAAACGATTGGTGTACAAATAACGATGGGTCTATTAATAGAACAAGACAAGAAATTTTTCTTGAGGCATATGATAAAAATAGGGTCCTAAAGCAAAAAGAATACGATGCACTTGGAGGTTATCTAAGACTTGCTGCAATGAGATTTTTATTATCAAGATATCAGGATCAACTCTCTAAAAAAGAAGCCGAATTAAATCAACCTAAAGATCCCTTATTTTTTCAAGAAATTTTAAGCCTCAGGAGATTAGGTAAATAATGAATTATTTTAAATTAACAAAATCATGGATAAGTCAGATATTTGATATTCTTAGATGCACTAAAAACAACTCTTTAATAATTGGATATACATATCTATTTATTTTTTTAGTTTTACCCTCACTGCCATTAATTCAATTTTTATCACCAGTTGTAATTATTTTATGGCCAATTGCAGTAGTTCAAATTGTTATTTTTTATCATGCATCACAGGATAAAAAAATCAAGTTTTTATCTCTTGATCCAAAAATTAAGAAAAAATTACCTCAGTTAGTTAGAGTGGGATTAATTACTTTTTTCTATGCATTGGTAATTTCATCCATTCTGTCACCACAGATGAAAGTAATCGTTGAACAAACAAATTTAGCAAATAACGCAGTTGAATTATCAGTATTTATAAAGCTTTTATTAAAGTTATTTTTACTCATGCTCCCTTTATTTGCAGCAACTTGGTTTTCACCAATGATAATCGTCTTCCAAAATCAAGAGGTTTTAAAGTCCCTTAAATCAAGTGTTGCCGCAATATTAATATACTTGATACCCTTAATAATGACATGGCTATGTTTAGTTATTATTTTTGCCGGTTCGATATATGCAACTCAAAGTATTTTGATGATATTTAATTTTTCACAAAATATCTTCATGGCCATATCAACAATAATTATTTTTAGTCTAACTTCGATCTACGTGGCGGCTTTATTTATTTTTCAGTACCTTAGCTACAAAGAAATTTTTAAATTATAGTTTATCTAATTTAGCAAATTCTAAGGCAAGCCATTTTGTGCCCGCAATTTTAAATTGTACCTGTATCCTCAAGTCATTAATTGAGCCTTCATATGAGATTACAGTTCCTTGCCCAAACTTTTTGTGTGCAACCTGCGAGCCAATGGTAAATGGAAAGTTTGAATTAGGCTCATTTTTTGTAAAACCAATAGACTGTTGACGAAGCTGCGGTTTGGATTCAATAGCGATATTAATTTTTTTGATAAGATTTTCAGGTATTTCATCTAAAAATCGTGACGATAAATTATAATGAGTTTGGCCATACATAAGTCTTGATTGTGCGTAGGTCAGATATAGGTTCTCTCTGGCTCGAGTGACAGCTACATACATTAATCTTCTTTCTTCTTCTAAGCCATCCGCTTCTATTAAGCTTTGTTCATGAGGACATAATCCTTCTTCCAAGCCGGTGATAAAAACAATTTCAAACTCTAGTCCTTTTGCTGAATGAATAGTCATTAACTGAAGAGCATCTTGATTTGCTTTTGCTTGCAACTCTCCACTCTCAAGAGAGGTATAATTTAAGAATTCAATTAATTCAAGATTTTTATCCACTTCATCAAAATTTTCTGAAAATGTAATTGCTGCCGAAACTAATTCTTCAAGGTTTGATACTCGATCTTGACCATCTTTGTCTGCTAAATAATGATTCTTTAATCCGCTGAAATTTATTACAACATCAATCGCTTCAGCAAGACTGACACCTTGTATCTCATCTTCTATTCGCTTAATTAAATCTACAAAAAAAGATATTCCTTTTTCGGCAGCAGGCACTTTATAGCCTGAAACTGCTGATTCCCAGAGAGATGTGTTTGTAATTTTTGCTGAATCCTGAAGTTGTTCTATGGTTTTGTTACCAATACCGCGTGTAGGAAAATTAACAATTCTTAAAAAAGCATTATCATCCTGTTTATTAGAAATCAATCTTAGATAAGCAAGTGCATTTTTTACCTCAGCTCTCTCAAAAAATCGCAAACCACCATAAACACGATAGGGAATATTATTTGAAACCATGTGATGTTCTAATATTCTCGATTGCGCATTACTTCTATATAAAATAGCCATTTGTTGATAGAGTGTGCCTTTGCGGTGCCACATTTTTATTTCGTCAAGAATATATTGAGCTTCATCCGCATCCGATAATGCCCGAAAAATTCTAATGGGATCTCCGTCACCAGAAGCTGTCCACAAATTTTTACCAAGTCGATTTTCATTATTTTTAATTATAGAATTGGCAGCATTAAGGATATTGTTTTTAGATCGATAATTTTGCTCAAGCTTAATAATATTTTTAATATGAAAATCTCTCTGTAGAGACTTCATATTTCCGACATTTGCTCCTCTAAATGCATAAATTGATTGATCGTCATCACCTACAGCAAAAATAATATTATTATTTCCTGTTAAAAGCTTCAGCCATCGATATTGAAGCTCACTTGTATCTTGAAACTCATCAACTAATACATGGCGAAATCGATTTTGATAATGAGTTCTTAAAACTTCATTATTAAATAATAATTCATAGGATTTAAGGAGCAGTTCCCCAAAATCGACCACCCCTTCTTTCTGGCATTGTTTTTCATATTCAAGATAAATTTCGTTAATTCTTTGAGTATGTGGGTCATAGGTTTTAACATCTTTTGCTCGCATCCCATTTTCTTTTGATCCATTGATATGGTATTGAATCTCTTTTGGGTTAAATTTATCTGTATCAATCTGTAATATTTTGCATAATCTTTTTATAGCTGAAAGCTGGTCACTGCTGTCTAGTATTTGAAAGGTTTGTGGAAGATCCGCATCTTTAAAATGTATTCTTAAAAAACGATTACAAAGTCCATGAAAGGTTCCAACCCACATGCCACGTGGATTCATACCCAGCTGTTTTGAAATTCTTGACAACATCTCATTGGCAGCTTTATTCGTAAAAGTTACTGCAATAAGACCGTTGGGGGAAATAATTTGGTTATGAATTAACCAACTAATTCTTGATGTTAAAACTTTTGTTTTGCCGCTTCCTGCTCCAGCAAGAATCAGGGCTGATTCATTTTGAAGCTTCACTGCTTCAAGTTGTTTTTCATTTAAATCATTTAAGTAGTTTAATTGCATGGGTCATGATGCTACCTTAATTTTTTAAATTTTAGTATGACTATTCGAACTTTTTTAAATTTTAGTTATCATATATTCAAATCTGGAATTTTTGCATTGTTCCTCCCCAATGCACCAGAAAATAAAAAGGGTCTCATTAGAGACCCTTTTTTTATATCTGAACGATATATGGTTACATCATGCCACCCATGCCACCCATACCACCCATACCACCCATACCGCCCATATCAGGTGCTGCTGGAGCATCTTCTTTAGGTAGTTCGGCAATCATACAATCAGTGGTAAGCATCAGTCCTGCAACAGATGCTGCATTCTGCAATGCAGAGCGAGTGACTTTTGTTGGATCTAAGACACCCATACTGACCATATCTCCATAAGTATCAGTTGCTGCATTATAGCCATTATTACCTTTTTCAGCCTTAACCTTATTAATAATAACGGAAGCTTCTTCTCCAGCATTTGTAACGATTTGACGAAGAGGTTCTTCAATTGCACGAAGAACAATTTGAATACCCGCATCTTGTTCGGCATTTAAGCCTTTCGTTTTTGCTATTGCGTCTTGTACTCTGATTAGTGCAACGCCACCACCAGGAACAATTCCTTCCTCAACAGCAGCCCGAGTAGCATGTAATGCATCTTCCACACGTGCTTTTTTCTCTTTCATTTCAATTTCAGTCGTTGCTCCAACCTTAATGACTGCTACACCCCCAGCAAGTTTAGCAACTCGTTCTTGAAGTTTTTCTTTATCATAATCACTTGTTGATTCAGCAATTTGAGTTTTGATAGTTTCAATTCTAGATTTAATGCTATCTGCTTTACCTGCACCATCAATGATAATTGTATTTTCTTTGCCAACTTCAATACGTTTAGCTTGGCCAAGATCTTCAAGTTTGATATTTTCTAAAGTTAGTCCAACTTCTTCAGAAATAACTGTACCTCCAGTTAATATAGCAATATCTTCAAGCATTGCTTTTCTTCGGTCACCAAAACCTGGCGCCTTAACAGCAACAGTTTTAATGGTTCCGCGAATATTGTTAACAACTAAAGTTGCAAGCGCTTCACCTTCAATTTCTTCAGCAATAATTAATAAAGGTTTACTTGTTTTTGCAACTTGCTCAAGGGCAGGAAGTAAATCCTTAATGCTGGCGATTTTTTTATCATGAAGCAGAACATAAGGGTCATCTAAAAGCGCAATTTGTCTTTCATTGTTATTTATGAAATAGGGTGATAAGTAACCACGATCAAACTGCATACCCTCAACCACATCTAATTCATTAATTAAACCTGAACCGTCTTCAACCGTAATTACACCTTCTTTACCTACCTTATCCATTGCATCAGCAATGATCTGCCCAACTGATTCATCAGAATTTGCAGAAATAGATCCAACCTGAGCAATTTCTTTACTGGTATTACAAGGCTTACTTAATTTTTGCAGTTCAGCTACTCCTGTTTCAACTGCTTTGTCGATACCCCTTTTGAGGTCCATTGGGTTCATACCGGCTGCAACAGCTTTCATTCCTTCACGAACAATTGCTTGAGCTAAAACAGTTGCTGTTGTTGTTCCATCTCCAGCATTATCAGAAGTTTTTGAGGCAACTTCTTTTACCATTTGCGCGCCCATATTTTCAAATTTATCTTTTAATTCTATTTCTTTTGCTACAGACACACCATCTTTAGTGATTGTTGGTGCACCGAATGATCTTTCAAGAACAACATTTCTTCCTTTTGGTCCAAGTGTAACTTTTACTGCATTTGCGAGTGTATTTACACCTTTGACCATCTTTTGGCGAACATCATCGCCGAATCTTACGTCTTTTGCTGCCATTATTTTTTCTCCGTATTTACTTAATTAATTATTCAATAATTGCCATGATGTCATCTTCGCGCATTACGAGAAGCTCTTTGCCATCAACTTTAACGGTTTGTCCAGCATATTTACCAAATAGCACTTTATCTCCCACTTTGACATCTAAAGCTTTGGTATTGCCGTCTTCTAAAATTTTTCCATTACCAACTGCTTCAATTACGCCTTGGTCTGGTTTTTCTGCTGAAGCACTTTCTGGAATAACAATTCCTGATGCAGTAGTACGTTCTTCTTCAACGCGTTTTACAATCACACGGTCATGTAAAGGACGAATTTTCATTTGTAAGCTCTCCTAATAGTGTATTCTTATTATTATTTGGTTATAAAATTAGCACTCTACAACCAAGAGTGCTAATAATAGGGATGATTGTGCTTTATTTCAAGTGTAAAACTCAAAAAAAAGGTTTTTAATAAGGTTTTTTATGTTTTCTGAACAAGATTATCGTCAATTAAATAATACAGAGCTTAAATTATCTCCAATTACCCTGGGGACCATGACTTTTGGAGATCAAAACTCTAAACAGGATGCATTTGAGCAGCTTGATTATGCCCTTGAATACGGGATCAACTCGATTGATGTTGCAGAGTTGTACCCGGTTCCACCCAAAGCTGACACTTACACGAAAACTGAAACTATAGTTGGTGAATGGTTGAAGTCGCAAAATAGGGAGAAGATTATACTCTCCAGTAAAATTGCGGGCCCCCGACGAGATTTGAATTGGATCAGGGGGGGTCCAATTGCTTTGGATGAATCGAATATTATCGCTGCCGTTGATGGCACTTTAAAAAGAATGCAGACAGATTATCTGGACTTACTCTATCTTCATTGGCCCGAAAGAAATGTACCAATGTTTGGACAATATCGATTTGATCCTAATGAAGAAATAAAAAATGGTAAACAAATTGAGTGGATTTCGATTGAAGATCAATTAGAAACACTTTCAAAATTAGTAAATTCCGGGAAAGTGAAGGCGATTGCTTTATCTAATGAGTTTCCGTGGGGATTAATGCAGTTTATTAAAATTGCTAAGGAAAATGGATATCCATTAATTTGTGCATTGCAAAATAGCTATAGCTTGTTGAATAGGACTATTGAATTTGGAACAACGGAAATTCTGTATCGGGAAAAACTCGGATTTTTAGCATACTCTCCCTTAGCGTTTGGTTATTTAACTGGAAAATATATAAATAATCCCAGTGCAATTGGCCGCGTTACATTATTTCCGGGATATGCCAAACGTTTTGATAAGCCTGGTGTAAATTCTGCTGTGGACAAATACGCTCAATTAGCTCGTAAGTATGAATTGGGGTTAACAGAAATGTCTTTAGCTTTTGTATTTTCCCAATGGTTTATGACTTCAACAATTATTGGCGCTACGTCCATGGACCAGCTTAAGCAAAATATTAATGCTTATCGAATTGATCTACCTGAAGAGTTGCTCAGTGAAATTGAATACATCCATTTGTCAGCTATGAACCCAGCTCCATAAATTTATGAGTAAAAAAAATAAGCAGCTGATTCAAGATAGTATCGATTATGTTTGGCATCCATATTCAAAAATGAATAGCTGTAATGAACATAATTTAATCGCTATTGAATCTGGACATAAAAGTTGGTTAAAGTCAGTTGATGGAGATCAGTATTTTGACGCGATTAGCTCATGGTGGGTGAATTTATTTGGGCATAACAATCCTTTCATTAAAAAAAGTGTGTTGCGTCAACTAAACAAAATTGAACATGTGATGCTTTCAGGAATGACTCATCAGCCAGTTGTTCGTTTATCAAAAAAATTAGCTCATTTAACAAATCTGGACCATTGTTTTTTTTCAAGCGACGGATCAAGTTCGGTTGAAATTGCCTTAAAAATGAGTTTTCATTTTTGGAGAAATAAAGGATTTAAAAAAACAAAGTTTGCTATGTTAGAGAATAGTTATCATGGGGAAACTATAGGCGCAATGTCTGTTACAGATATAGATATTTTTTCTAAGAATTATCATTCCCTGTTAAATAAAAATATCATTCTTCCCAATCCGTCTCCAAAAAATTATGAATCTGAAAAACAACTCAAAGAGTTTGCGCTAGAGAGTTTTAAAAAAGCAGAAGTAATCTTAAATAAACATCATAAAATAATTGCAGGATTGATTATTGAACCGATTCTTCAATGCGCCTCAGGCATGAATTATTATCACCCTATATATTTGAAAAAATTAAGAGCATTATGTTCAAAGCTTGATATTCATTTTATTGCAGATGAGATTGCGGTTGGTTTTGGCCGTACAGGGAAAATGTTTGCATGTCAGCACGCCAATATTACTCCAGACATCATGTGCCTATCAAAAGGTTTATCAGGGGGTTATCTTCCATTGGCAGCCACTGTTGTATCCAAAAAAATATATCATGAGTTTTTAAATCCAAATGTTGAGAAAAACTTTTTGCACTCTCATAGCTTCACTGGCAACCCTCTTGCGTGTTCGGCAGCCATTGCAACTTTAGATTATTTTAATAAAAAATTGAACATTGATGAAGTAAATGAGAAGTCTAAGCTGTTTAACCAGATCATGATGAAATTAACAAAACATAATATTAGAAACTTTTTAAATATTGGAATGATTTGGCGTTTTGATTTACCTGAAAATCAAGAGCCTATGAACTTTGAATCTTTAGCCCGAAAAGAAGGATTGTTAATCCGACCCATTGGCAAGTGTGTCTACATTATGCCCCCTTACACAAGCACCTTGTCTGATATAAAATTTGTAGTGAAAGTTTTAGAGAAAATATTTAAAAAACTACAGATGGATATTAAATGATACGTTTACTTCTAATCATTAGTTTTTTTATTACAACAGCATATTCTCAAGAGCTTGTCATTAAAAATAAAATTAATTCACAAGATTTTGCTTATTCTATAAAAAACATCTCAACAGGTGAGTCATGGGGCAAGAATGCTGATAAATCATTTAATTTCGCATCAGTAAATAAGTTAATCACAGCCACAATTGCGCTCGATGAATTAGGTCCTGATTTTAAATTTCGAACGTCATTTTTCTCTAGCAAAGAAATAAAAGAGAATAAACTTTTAGGTGATTTAATTATCAAGGGGGAAGGAGATCCAACCTTATCAATTGAGAATTTAAAAGATATTTTTAATAGTTTTAAGGCAAGAGGGATTAACCAGATAACAGGAAATATCTTTTTAGATGATTCATACTTTAAATTTCAACCTAACCCAGAATATATTGATGACTTAAGCTACCGAGCTTATAACATTCAACCCAAATCTTTATTAATTGAAGCCGGAGCGATTGAGATTCAATTTTTAAATCAGGATGATAATGTGTACTTATTCAGTAAACCATCCATAAAAGAGATTAAGGTTATAAATAATTTAAAAATAACAAATAAAGTCTGTGAGGACTGGAAGTCCAAAATTCATCCTGATGTAACCTTTTCGGATAAATTGATACAGATTATTCTTAATGGATCTTTTAGTAAGAGTTGTAAAAATAAATCTTTATACCTGAATGCATTAAATCAGGATGAATACTTTAAAGTTGCTATTAACAATATCTTAAACGAGGCGGATATTGAATTTAATGGAGAAATACAAAAGCAAAGCTTTGCTGATGATGAGTTAAATAGCTTTATGTTGCTTCATGAACATTTTTCGGATCCTTTAAATCAGCTGATGTATCAGATGAATAAGTTCAGCCTTAATTTATTTTCAAGGAATCTTGCCCTGACTGCAATGAAACAAAAGACAGAATTTGAAGCTGATGAGTTTAATACCGATATTTTTTTTAAAAGCTGGTTTGAAAAAAAAGGAATCAATTTTAATGAATTTTTTATTGAGAATGGGGCAGGGTTATCACGCGATAGTTATGCCAACACTCTATTATTTCAGGAAGTCTTAACATTTATTGTAGAATCTGACTGGAAATCAGAAATTATTAGCTCACTTCCAATTGCAGGTATTGATGGGACATTAAAGTCAATGTTTAAAGAAAAATCTTTTTCAAATGCAACTCATCTTAAGACAGGCCGTCTTAAAAATGTATTTGCTTTGTCAGGTTTTATGAAGTCAAGCAAGGGCGAGGAATATATAGTAACATTCGTATTAAATGGACCTCAATACCAATCCTTCTTAAAGTTCATTGAACAAAGCCTAGATTATTTGTATCAACATTAAAGCTAACAAGGATTTATATGAAATATTATTTTTTGATTTTTTTAATCATGACATCATCAGTTTTTTCAATTGAATTAATAGGAGATAAGGAAAAAGGTATGGAACAAAAATCTGCTAAAGTCTACGACAAGGGGTTACAGCTCATTGATAATGTGGTTGGTGATGGAAGAGAGGCTGAACCTGGCCTTGTTGTTAGAGTCCATTACACCGGTTGGTTGCTCGATACAAATAAAAAAGATAATAAAGGTGT
>Ga0181584_10002777_pt1 | contig 13438 bp, 14 predicted proteins | sample 071ome_30_FD_132462 | JGI IMG/M metagenome (GOLD analysis project Ga0181584, IMG submission 132462) | Coastal salt marsh microbial communities from the Groves Creek Marsh, Skidaway Island, Georgia - 071406AT metaG (megahit assembly) | ecosystem: Environmental > Aquatic > Marine > Intertidal... | reverse complement strand
TGCATCAGGCGGCGCTGGCGCTTGCCGCCGGGCAAACAGGCGCCCATCCGTTCGCCGCCAAATTCCGCCTGTTCCAGGCAGGCCACTGGCCGCTGGGCGTCTACGGCGACACGTTTTATTTCCTGTAACCGGTTATACCTTGTTTTAGCGGACGGGGCCGAATAGGTTCCCGCCTTTCCCGCCAAGCAGACAGGGGGAGGCACCGCGTTGCCGTTTACGAACCGATACCAGACACGCGCCGAGTGGGCGGATTGCGACCCGCTGGGGCAGACATTCTACCCGAACTATTTCCGCTGGTTCGATATCGGCACCCACACGCTGCTGGACGCGGCCGGCCATCCCTATGACGTAGTCATCGAACGATACGGTCTCGCCGGACTGCCGCTGGTCGACGCCCAGGCGTCTTTCCGCGGCCGCTGCCGGTGGACCGACGATCTGGAGGTCGAAAGCTTCATTTCCCGGTTCGGCGGCAAAAGCTTCACGGTGACGCACAATATCTGGAACGGCGGCGAGTTGGCGGTCGAGGGCAAGGAAGTCCGCATTTGGGGGATGTTCGACCCGGATGACTACACCAAACTGATGGCCGGCGAAATCCCGGACGACTTCAAACGCATATTCGCATAAGCAGGGCGATATGACTTCGGAAAGCCCAAAGACCCATACCGGCCAGCGCGGGAACGACATCGACATGGGTATACTGACCGACCTGATCGGGTTCAATCTCCGCTGCGCGCAACTGGCCCTGTTTCAGCATTTCGGCGCCACGGTCGGTCAGGAAGGCATTTCCGTGCCTCAGTTCGGCACGCTGCTGCTGATCGAGGCCAACCCGGATATCAGCCAGAGCGCCATCGCCCACGCATTACGGTTCGACCGGTCCACACTGGTCCAGATCATCGACCGGCTGGAGGACCGTGGCCTGGTGGAACGTCACGTGTCGCCGACCGATCGCCGATCGCATGCGCTGCGCATCACTGACGCCGGGGCCGGCATGTTGACGGAGCTGAAGGAGCAGGCGATCGCCCACGAAGACGACGTGGCCGCGGAACTGAGCCCCGACGAACGCGCCCGGCTCATCGAACTGTTGAGGAAGCTCTACGGCGGCTGAAGGACAGCCGCCGCAGATTCTTCTTTAAGCCGCTTCGCCTTCGCGGAACAGGCCGAGTTTCTGCTGCACCGGCTGATCGGTGAAGCTGAACAGGAAGGAATCCTCGTCGGCCTGGTGTTCGTGCTTGTACCAGGCGGGGACGACGAATGTATCCTTGGCCTTCCACGTCATCTTCTGGCCGTTGATGATCGTGCTGCCGGAGCCTTCGACGCAGTGATACACCCAGGCCGCCGTCGTCTGATAGGCATCGCCGGAAAAGCCCTTGGGCAGTTTCTGCATATAGGTGCCGACGGTCGGCATCACCGGACCGCCCGTTGTCGGATTGATGTATTCGAGCTTGAAACCGTGACGCGGGTCGATGTCGCCCGACTTGGACAGGTTTTCCAGCGTGTCGCGGGTCTTCACGTAGGGATAGTGGAACACCGGCGAATTCTGCGACGTCGTGCTGTCCCCGAACGGACGCATGTTGCCGCCGTAGCGCGCCATGTTGTCGCCGGTCGGATGTCCCTGCGGAAATTCGGCTTCCGGATAGGGTTCGGCGAAGACCGGGCCGAGATGACGGACCAGCGGAATATCGAGCCCGTCGAGCCAGACGACCGGCACGTCTCCGTCATGGCCGTGATCGTGCCACACCCAGGACGGGGTAAGGATCAGATCGCCAACTTCCATATAGGCCTTTTCGCCGTTAAGCGCGGTATAGGCGCCGGTGCCTTCGACGATGAAGCGCAGCGCGCAGGGCGAATGGCGGTGCGCCGGCGCAACTTCGCCCGGCATGATCAGCTGCAACCCGGCATACAGCGCCTCGGTGATGCAGGATTTCTCCTGCAGGCCCGGGTTCTCGAGAACCAGGACGCGGCGCTCGGCTTCTTCCGCGGAAATGATGTCGGCCGATTCCATGATATAGGGCCGGCACTGATCGTAATCCCATTTGTGGGGAACAGCCTCGGTCACGGGCGCCTCTGACAGAAGTGTGTGCAACACTTCCCACAGCGGCGTCATGTTCTGTTCTCCCATGCGGCCGTAAAAATCGGCGCGAGCGTTCGTCAGTTCCGGTTTTTCGTGCAGAGCCCTGCTCATTTCTCGATCCTCCTCGATGGATTTTGAGCCGATGATAGCACTATCCCCGGCTGCGTCTCTTGAAAAGAATAATAATCCGTATACGGATTAATACAAACGCTTTGGAAACGATCGCCTTGCGCGCAGCCGCTCCGGACGCGATATAAACGGGAAAACCCTTGGTAAGCCGGCATGCGCATCCTTCATGTTTTCGATCATTCCATCCCGCTACAGAGCGGCTACACGTTCCGCAGCCTGTCGCTGCCGACCGAACAGCGGCGCCTGGGCTGGGAAACCCATCATCTGACCACACCGCGCCACATCGAGCCCTACGCTCCGCGGGAAACCGTCGACGGCTGGACGTTCCACCGGACGCCGCCCGCACCGCAGACCATCGTGCCTCACCGCGGCGATCCGCCCTCCGCTGCCGGGAGGCTGCGGGCTACTCGCCGATCGACAGACAGTCTAAACTAACCGCTGGTACTAAACGTGGGGGCAGGTCAGTCCGCAACAAATTGCAACAATTTTTGACGGAACGGGACCGGTTTTCCCGCCCCCGTATCGGATCGATCAGAACCAGGCTTCGGGGATCACGATCACGTCGCCGGGCATGATGCGGACATTGGCGGACATGTCGCCTTCGCGCAGCAGGTCGTCTATGCGGACGCGGTACTGTTTCACCTCGTCATCGACGAGCCGGCTGATGGTCGCCCGGTTGCCGTCGGCGAAATCGGTCAGACCGCCGACCGAGATCATGATGTCGAGCAGCGTCATCGTCGAGCGGTAGGGCAGCGCCTGCGGCTGGGCCACCTCTCCGACCACCCGGACCCGGTCTTTCGGCAGCCCTACGAAACCGCGCATGATCACGGTGACGATGGGGTCCTGGATATAAACGCTGAGCTGTTTTTCGATGTCGCGCGCCAGCTCGGTCGGCGTCTTGCCGGTCGCCGGCAGATCCTCGATCAGCGGAATGGTGATCTTGCCGTCGGGCCGGACCGACACGCTGTTGGACAGTTCCGGGTTTCGCCAGACGAAAATCTGCAGCGAATCGTCCGACCCGATCCGGTATTCGGTCTGAAGTTCCTCCGTCTCGGAAACGGGTTTTGCGGTCGGAAGTTCTTCCAGCGAGTTACACGCCGTCAGCGCCAAGGCGGCGGCCGCCATGCAGGCGAAACCGAGAATTCTGTTCCGGATCATTGTCACACACCCCTACCCTTATTCAAATGGGCATTCCATCCACGCGTCGGCGAGCATCATAATCGCAAAAGGCGAACGATCAACGATCAACCGTGTCAAACGGGACGCGCATGTCTCGCCAGCCACAGTTCGAGCATCATCACGTCCCAGACCAGCCCGCCGAACCTGCTGTGCCGAACGCCGGTGAGGTCGTCGCGCAGTTCGTCGGCGAGTCCCGGGCGGAGAATCCGCCGCGTGTCGAAATCCCTTAGAGACGCTTCCGCCAGGTCGCGCAGCGCCCCCGGCGCGCGCGTCCATTCGGCGAACGGCATTCCGAAACCGTGTTTCGGTTTGTTCAGGATCGAGGCCGGCAGAAAATCCGCCATCATGTCCTTGTAGAATCCCCGCAGCCGGCCGCCGGACAGCAGCACGTCCGACGGAATGGCGGCGGCGCGATCGAACAGCGCCTCGTCCAGCATCGGGTAGGCGACGCGGATCCCGGCCGCCTCGCAGGCGCGGTTAACCTTTCTGAGATCGTTGTCGGCCAGGGTGATATGCAGATCGAGAAACTGCATCCGTTTCAGCTCGGTCGCGTCCGCCGGGCGGTTGTATACCTCGCCCAGCAGCCGGCGCGGTTCCGCCGCGTCCACCGCGCCAATAAAATCTAGATCGAACATCGTTCGCGCGGGCGTTGTTTCGACCAGGTTATAGGCCTGCAACCGGTCCGGCAGCGGCATCAAGGCACGATCCGCATAGGCCCGGGCGCGGGCCAGCGATCCGTCGCCGTCACCCGACGATATCGCCCGCAGCAGCGGACGCAGCAGCAGTTTCCTGACCGGCCCCGGAATGCGGTACCAGGCATCGTAACGGCGCTGTTCGACATAGCGTTCGTTGCCCGTGAAAATCTCGTCGCCGCCGTCGCCGGCGAGCAGCACGTCGACGCCGCGATCGCGCGCGGCCGCCGCGCAGACATAGGCCGGCACCGAAGACGAATTGCCGTAGGGTTCGTCATGCGCCTCGACAATTCCCGGAATCGCGTCGAGCGTTTCCTCCGGTGTCAGATAGTGAACGATGTGCTCGGCGCCGAAATGCGCGGCGCCTTCCTCCGCCCAGGGCAGTTCGTTGTACCGTTCTTCCGGGAACGCGATGGTGAAACACGGCGCGCCGGGGCGAAGCCCGTTGAGAATCCCCGACACGGACGTGCTGTCTAGCCCGCCGCTGAGGAACGCACCGACCGTCGCGTCGCCGGCCGCATCGACCGCCGCACCGACCCCGGCGTCGAGACCCGCCCGCACATCGCGTGCAAGCTCGTCAACGTCCGCGGCGGCGTTCTCTCCATAGACAGGCTGCCAGTAGAATCGCCGGTTCAGTGTGCCGTTCTTCAGATGCGCGTACTGACCGGGCTGAAGCTTTTCGACGCCGTCGAAGATCGTCGGGGGACCCGGACTGACGTAGCAGTAGAGGTAGTTGTAGATCCCCTGCGGCGAGATCGCCTGCGTCACCGACGGATGGGCGCAGACCGCGCGGGCATCCGACGCAAACGCCAACCCGCCATCCGGCGTGCGCGCAAACGCCATCTGCCGAATCCCGATGCGGTCTATCGCGATTAGCGCTTCATCCGCCGCGCGGTCGACCATGGCGACCGAAACCGGTCCACCGAACAGCGAAAACAGATCGGTGCTGCGGTCGCGCCAGGCATGAGCGACGGCGGCGGCGGCGGCGAGATCCGCCATCAGCGCCCGGTAATGGGCATCCCGCCAGACCGGGCGTCCATAGACCGCCACGAACAGATCGCCGTCCCGCACGGCCGCGACGTCTTCCGGCCAGCCCTCGATGCCGACCGACGCGTCGGGTGCGGGCACGGCCTGCCGCTCGGCGCCGGTATGACGATGGCCCGCGTCGAGCATGCGGGCGAGGATCCGGTCGGAAGGAAGATCGTTGCCGGCGCGGCCCACCCACCCGGCAATGCCGGTCAAACCAGCACCTCCAGGGGGGCGGGGTGGCTGAGAAACGCGGTGGGGCTGGCCGTGAGCCCGTAGGCTCCGGACTGGAACAGAACCACCAGGTCGCCGACATCCGCCACCGGGATATCGACCTTGTCGCCCAGCAGATCGAGCGGCGTACACAGGCAGCCGACGATGTCTGCGACCTCGGTCGCGGGCTGATCCATCCTGTTGCCGATGGCGACGGGATAGTTCTTGCGGATCACCTGGCCGAAATTACCGGACGCGGCCAACTGGTGATGCAGTCCGCCATCGGTGATCAGGAAGGTCTTCCCACGCGATTCCTTGCGGTCGACAATGCGGCTGACATAGACGCCGGCCTCGCCGACGATGTAGCGGCCGAGCTCGATCACGACGCGGACGTCGCCCAGATCGGACTTTATCCGCGTCATCAGCCCGGCGAGATTGCCGGAAATCGGCGCGAGGTCGAGCGGCGTGTCGCCCGGGAAATACGGAATGCCGAATCCGCCGCCGATATTCAGATGCTTCACCGGTCCGGGAGCATCGGCGGCGAGCGCAATGGCGAGGTCGACCGTATTAGTCTGGGCTTCGACAAGCGCGTCGGCCCGCAAATTCTGCGAGCCGCTGAAGATGTGAAAGCCCTGAAAGTCGAGCGACGGCAATGCGCCCATGCGTTTTAGCATCGCCGGAACCCGCTCGGCATCGACGCCGAACTGCTTGGGCCCGCCGCTCATCCGCATGCCGGATGTCTTGAGTTCGAAATCGGGATTGACCCGCACCGCGACGGGCGTGACGAGCCCCATGTCGGAGGCGTACCGCGCCACGATTTCCATCTCGTTTTCGGATTCCAGATTGATCACGATCCCGGCGGCGACGGCGCGGGCGATTTCTTCCTCGGTCTTGCCGGGCCCGGCGAAGCTGATGTGTTCGCGGGGCATCGTGGTATCCAGCGCGACGTTCATCTCCAGCGCCGACGCCACATCGATGCCGTCCACCAGCCCTGCGGCGTGCTGCACCACCGCCGGCATCGGATTGGCCTTCATCGCATAGTTCAGGTTGACGCCGTCCGGCAGGGCGGCACGCAGGTCGGCGACGCGCCTGGAGATCAGGTCGCGGTCATACGCGAAGAACGGCGTGGCGCCGATGCGCCGCGCGAGACGGGAAAGCGGGATGCCCCCGATCACAAGATCGCCGCCCGCGACGGCGAACCGTTCGATCGGCGCGGTGACCGGTTTCGGCTTTTCCCGTTCGGGCTTCTTCGGCGTATCGCTCACGAATCCTCCTCGAAAAAACCGGCGAGTTCCTCGCCCAGCTTCTTCCGGTCGATCTTACCGTTGGGATTGCGATCCAACGAGGCCCGTTCGACCACGGCATGCGGGACCATGAATTGCGGCAGCGCTTCGCGGCAGGCGGCGAGTACCGCCTCGGCGTCCAGCGCCCCGCCCACGGGCGGGGTCGCCACTATGACGATGCCCTGTCCGATGGTCGGATGCGGCAGCCCCAACGCCACCGCCTCGCCCACCGCGCCGGACGAATAGACAACCTCTTCCAGCTCGGTCGGACTGATGCGGTAACCGGAACTTTTGATCATCTCGTCGCGGCGGCCGACGAAATAGAGAAAGCCCTCCGCGTCCTTGCGCACCGTATCGCCGGACCAGACGGCGTATTCGGTCACCGGCAGGCCGGCCAGCTGACCGGGCGCCGGCTTGAACCGCTCCGCCGTCCGCTCCGGATCGTTCCAGTAGCCGAGCGAGACCAGCGCGCCCCGATGAACCAGTTCGCCCGGTTCGTCCGGGCCGCAGACCTCGCCCTTGTCGTTAACCACGACGATCTCGGCGTTGGGGATCGCCTTGCCCATCGAATCAGGACGGTTCTCGACCTCTTCCGGCGGCAAATACGTCGACCGGAACGCCTCCATCAGACCGTACATCAGATAGGGTTTCGCGTTGGGCAGCGAGGCGCGCAGACGGTCCAGCGTCGCGCGCGGCATGTGCCCGCCGGTATTAGTGAAATAGCGCATGGACGCCTTCGCCTCGTCGGGCCAATCCAGCCCGGCGAGCTGATTCCACAGCGGCGGCACACCGCCGATCCCGGTGATGCGTTCGCGCGCCACGGTCTTCACCACGTCGTTGGGCAGCAGGTAGTTCATCAGCACGGCACAGGCGCCGGCATGAAACGCCGTCGTCAGCTGGCTGTAGCCGGCGTCGAAACTGAACGGCAGCACGCAAAGGATACGGTCGCGCGCGACGTTTTCGAGATAGGTGCTGACGCTGACCGCGCCGGCCCTCTCCCCCTCCCGGCCACCCACGGGATGGTCCTTATGGGTGGCCCGGGAGGGGGAGAGGGCCGGCACCGTCCGGATACAGCAAACGCATTCGCGGGTATTGCACGGACAGGGAAACTGACCTATCCCCTCACTGACCCGGCAAAAAACGGAATTGAGCATGTCCCGCGTCTTCCACCTGATCGCCGCCGCCCGGCCGAACTTCATGAAGATCGCGCCGGTTTACCATGCGATGTCTGCGGCCGACTGGTGCACGCCGCTGATCGTGCATACCGGCCAGCACTACGACGCCAACATGTCGGACAGTTTCTTCGACGACCTGGGCCTGCCGACGCCCGACTTCAATCTCGAAGTCGGCAGCGGCACGCACGCGGAGCAGACCGGCGCGGTGATGATCGCCTACGAGAAAATCCTGATGGAGGCGCCGCCGGCAGCGACCATCGTCGTCGGCGACGTGAACTCGACCGTCGCCTGCACCCTGGCGGCCAAGAAACTATGCCTGCCGGTGGCGCATCTGGAAGCCGGGCTGCGCAGCCGCGACTGGGACATGCCGGAAGAGATCAACCGGATCGTGACCGATTCCATCTCCGATATCCTGTGGACGCCATCGCCGGACGGGGACGAAAACCTGCTGGCCGAAGGCGTCGCGCCGGACCGCATCACCCGGGTCGGCAACGTGATGATGGATTCCTACGAGCTGATGCGCCCGCGCATCGAAGCGGAGAGCCCGCGTGAAGCATTCGGCCTCGACGAAAAAGGGTATGGCATCGTCACCCTGCACCGGCCGAGCAACGTGGATGCCAAGGAAACGCTGGGTCCGCTGGTCGATGCGCTGAAGGCGTCGGCGGCGAAAGTGCCGCTGCTGTTTCCCCTGCATCCGCGCACCCGCAAGAACCTGGAAACCCACGGCCTGCTGGACGATTTCCTGGCCGCGCCGGGCATTCATGTCAGCGAGCCGATCAACTACATCCGTTTCATGGGACTGGTGCACGAAGCCGCCCTGGTCATCACCGATTCCGGCGGCATTCAGGAAGAGACCACCTATCTGGACATTCCCTGCGTGACGCTGCGTGAAAACACCGAACGCCCGGTCACCGTGACCGAAGGCACCAACCGGCTGGCGACGATCGCAGACCTGCAGGGATACGTCGACGACATCCTCGCCGGCAACTGGCGAAGCGGCGTGCGCCCGGATCTGTGGGACGGCAAAACGGCCGGCCGCGTGGTCGACGATCTCAAAAAGCGTCTGGGCTGAGATGACGAAATCCGTCGAACAATCCCCGGAAACCTATGACGAGATGTACCGCGAAGGCGGTTTCGCGGGCATTTTCGACCTGCCCTACAAACGTTCGCCGTATCTGCCGCTGTTCAAACACGTCATCAAGGACCTCAAACGCCGTAACGTGAAAAGCGTTTTCGAAGTCGGGTGCGGCGCCGGCGCCTTCGCCCATCTGCTGCACGACACGACCGATATCGCCTATCGCGGTTTCGATTTCAGCGACACGGCGGTGGAGCGTGCGAAGGCGCGCTTCGACAAGCCGGATCTTGTCCGTCATCAAAACATTTGGGACGCCTGAGCCTATTTTCTAACGGAGGATCTGGTTCATCTTGGTTTGATGTTAAGCCGCTTGGCGTTGATGGTTCAAGCGGCGATTTTGGATGGTCAGTTTCTTGATCTTTTTCCTCCTTTCGATAATGGCTGTGTGACGTCCAAAGTAGGCGTCGGCTGGTGTGACGTTGTCGATGCTCTCGTGGTATCGGTGGTTATTGTAATGATCGACGAAGGCGCCGATCTGGTTTTCGAGATCGCCGGGTAGATAATAATTTTCGAGCAAGATCCGGTTCTTCAGCGTTTGATGCCAGCGCTCGATCTTACCCTGGGTCTGCGGGTGATACGGTGCGCCGCGGACGTGGTCCATATCCTGGTCCTCGAGCCATTCAGCCAGATCGCCGGAGATATAGGACGAGCCATTGTCGCTGAGCAATCTCGGTTTATGAGCGACGTTGGCGTGATTGCAGCCTGACGCTTCCAACGCCAACTTCAGTGTTGCCGTCACATCGTCCGCCTTCATGGTGGTGCAGAGCTTCCAGGCAATGATGTATCTGGAATAGTCATCAAGGATGGTCGACAGATAAAACCAGCCCCAGCCGATGACCTTGAGGTAAGTGAAGTCGGTCTGCCAGAGTTGGTTCGGCGCCGTGGTTTTATCGCGGAATTCATCTTCCGCCTTAATGACCACGAAGGCCGGGCTGGTGATCAGGTCCTGGGCCTTAAGAAGCCGGTAAACCGAAGCTTCCGAGACGAAGTAGCCCTTGGTATCCGTGAACCTGACAGCCAGTTCCCGGGGCGACAATTGCGTCTCTTCCAGGGCAAGATCGATGATCTCCTGGCGAACACCGTCCGGGATACGGTTCCACACCCGACCAGGATTGCTGTTGCGATCCTCGAGGCCGGCCGCGCCAAAGGCCAGATAACGGTCGTACCACCTGTAAAATGTCGTCTTCGGAATGCCGAGCTTCTCCAAGGCCGGCCTGACACCGAGATGAGATTGATCCACCAGGCGGATGATCTCCAACTTCTCCGATGCGGGATACCTCATTCCTCGTCTCCCCCATCCCGATCATGCTTTTTTTGAGAAGCCGGTTCTCCAGCATCTGCTCGGCCAGCGCCTCCTTCAGATCACGCGCCTCGGCACGCAGCGATTTCACCTCATTGCTGGTGGCCTGGCGGGCCGTATCTCCGGCAAGGCGCTTCTTACCGGCTTCCAGGAACTCCTTCGACCAACTGTAATACAGGCATCTCGGCGATGCCCTCCCGCCGACACAGGGCGGCGATGCTTTCCTCGCCGCGCAGTCCTTCAAGGACAATGCGGATCTTCTCTTCCGTGGAATGTTTGCGACGCGTCTTGCGACGGATGCCCCGGATCGCTTTCTCGGCCGGGTCTTTCTTGCTCATCGATTTCTGCCTCATCTTCGTTCCCTTCGGTCACTACGATGAGCCAGAAATCCTCCATTATGAAAACCCCTCAATATGTCCCAAGGGCGCTGACGTCAGACACTTGCAATTATTGTTCTTACGCGATTGATCGTTGGACAGGAGCTTGCAAAGGTCCCGGTCGCCCGCGCCGCGTCCTCCGAAAGCGACGCGGAAACGGAAACCGGTGCGGCCGACAGCCGGCCGGCAAAGGACGGCCACCAGACGGCCGGGCCCGCCGCTGAGCCCGGTCACGTCCTCGGCGGCGCGTCGGGGTATCTGATCAAACGCAGGTGACGGGGCGGGGCGATACCGCCTGGACGGATCGGTATCCGGATATCAATCGTAGCCGTTATAGGCCTTGAACCATTCGACGAATTTCGGCACGCCGACATCTATCGGCGTGGTGGGTTCGAACCCCAGATCGTTTCGGATGGCGTCGATATCGGCGAAGCTTTCCTTCACATCGCCCAGTTGCATGGGTTTCATGATCGTTTCCGCCTTGCGCCCGAGCGTATCCTCGAGAATGCCGATCAGCCGCATCAGCGGCTCGGAGCGGTGGTTCCCGATATTGTAGACCCGGTGCGGCGGACCGTTTTCGGCCGGGGCCGGATTGTCATGCGCCGCCACGACGCCCGAGACGATGTCGTCGACGAATGTGAAATCGCGTTTCATGTCGCCGTGATTGAACACTTCGATCGGGCGGCCGTTCATGATCGCGTCGGCGAAAATATACAGCGCCATATCGGGGCGGCCCCAGGGCCCGTAGACCGTGAAGAAGCGCAGCCCGGTCTGCGGCATGCCATATAGATGGGCGTAGGAATAGCTCATATGCTCGTTGGCGCGCTTGGTTGCGGCGTATAGCGACACCGGCGAATCCGTCCGGTCCTCGACGGAGAAGGGCAGTTTCTTGTTGCCGCCGTACACCGAGCTGGAGCTCGCGTAGACCAGATGCTCGAAGCCCGGCTGGTGCCGGCAGAGTTCCAGAATGGTCATATGGGCGACGAGATTGGCGTCGACGTAATCGAAGGGATGCTTGACCGAATGCCGCACGCCCGCCTGCGCCGCCAGATGGATAGCGCGCGTCACGCCGGAGATCGCCGCCCTGGTTTCGTCGTAAGCCTGGCGGTCGGACAAGTCGAGCCTGTGAAACGTAAACGCGTCGCGGGCCTGCAGCTGTTCGAGCCGCGCGTTTTTGAGTTCGACGCTGTAATAATCGTTCATGCAGTCGATCCCGACCACTTCGCCGCCGCGGTCAAGCAACCGGTTTGCGGTGTGAAATCCGATGAAGCCGGCGACACCAGTGACGAGCGTTTTCATGAAATCCGAACCTGCAGATACAAATATACGTAATTGTGAAACCGGTCGGTATTTAACATACATCTGTCGTTACGATATACTTTAAGTATGGTAATTCCTTTTCAGTACGATAAACGCCGTGTGTGTTCAGTCGCGATTCTGAGCCGGAAATTCGCCATAGTTCTGATATTGATCGCGCTGGCATCGATATCGACTGCCGGATTTGCACAGTAGATGCCGGGGACAGGCGATCCGGTTCGGCGGCGGTGGCAGTCAAGCCGATCTATAACCCGCATACGAAAAGCTATTTCGAGCTGCGCGTCGATCTTCCCGAACCGCCGAACTGGCATACCGCCGCGCGCTACGCACGCACCAAAAAATTCAAAGGCGTTCGGGGCCGGCTAGCCCAGGTCAGGGATCTGAAAACCCACAGTTTCCTGCAGGCCAACTTCGAAATTCGCGAAGAATCCTGGATCGGTCTGCGCTATTACTGTTCTTTCCGAAAACTCGTCTGGGCTGACGGCGATGTACAGCCGCGCAAGGGTTTCAAGATGTGGGCGAAGCGCTGGCATCGGACGCGAATCAGATGCGGCGCGGCCAATATTCCCTACATGCCCGTCTACTATCTTCCCTTTGACAAGGGGTTTCGATGGCAGGCGTCCGGCCCGGCAAAATCTTTCGTCAGCTACTTCGTCGAATATCCGACGGGCAAAGAATAGGACGCGGCGCGAAGGGCGTCAGACCAGCGCCGGCATCACCTTTTCGCCGAACAGTCTGACCGACCGTTCGGCATCGTCGTAAGACATGTCGCTGAAATTGACCTGTAGCGACGCATCGTCAAACCCGCCGATATCGGCATGGTAGGCGCGGATCTGGTCGATCAGAACCTCCGGCGTGCCGACCCAGGCGGCGCCTTTTTCGACCTGGGATTCGAAGGTTTCGGCGTCCAGCGCGGCGATCATCTTGCCGTAGTTCCTGTAGTTGTCGGATTCCGCTCCGTCGACCCAGTCGCTGGCCGCATCTACCAGCGATTTGAGATACCGGTTGAGCGGACCGCGCGCGATCCGGGCGGCTTCGTCCGCGTCTTCGTGACAATACATGTGGAAGGCCAGCATGATGCGGCCTTCACCCGCGTGTCCCGCAGAATTCCAGGCTTCGCGGTAGATGCCTATGAGTTCCGCCATGGCCGATCCGCCGATCGGAATCGCCATGATGTAGTTGCCGACCCGGCCCGCCTTTTCGAAAGATTCCGGCGTCGTAAATGCGGCGGTCCAGAATTTGGGGCGCGGTTTCTGCGTCGGACGTGGCAACGACGTCACGTTCTGAAAACGGTGGAACCGGCCGTCGTACGACACGTTCTCGCCCGTCAGCAGCAATTCGATCTGTTCCATGCCTTCGTCGAAACGTTCGACGCTTTCATCGAGGTCGATCCCGAAACGGTCGTATTCGTGCGGCAGGAAAGCGCGCGCGAAACCGATTTCGGTGCGCCCGTCCGACATCGCGTCGAGCATGCCGATTTCCCCGGCCAGTTTCAGCGGATTGTTGAAAACCGGCAGCACGGCGCCGGTGACGATGCGGGC
>Ga0181584_10002775_pt1 | contig 13439 bp, 12 predicted proteins | sample 071ome_30_FD_132462 | JGI IMG/M metagenome (GOLD analysis project Ga0181584, IMG submission 132462) | Coastal salt marsh microbial communities from the Groves Creek Marsh, Skidaway Island, Georgia - 071406AT metaG (megahit assembly) | ecosystem: Environmental > Aquatic > Marine > Intertidal... | reverse complement strand
GTCATTCGTACGTCATTCGTTGATGTCATTCGTTGATGTCAAGGTCGCTGCCGACCTTGAAAAAGGTGTAGCTCAACGTGATGTTGTTGATCCGCTCGACGCGAGGGTCCACGGCGTACTCGGGGTCGATGTAGAAAAACACCGGCATGTCGATCTTTTCTCCGGGACGCAACCGCTGCTCTTCGAAGCAGAAGCACTGGATCTTGTTGAAGTACTGACCCACCTGTTGCGGCGCCACGTTGTAGGTACTCACCCCCGTCAATGCGTGCGTCTTGCTCAGGTTTTCCACGGTGAAGAACGCCAGCGTGCTCTGTCCCGGGTGCACCGTCACCTGGCGCTGCGTGGGCGTGAACTTCCACTCCAGGCCGTCGCTGACGCTCCCGTCAAAGGTGATGAGGAGCTTCCGGGCCGCGGCGGCGGCATCCACGCGCGCGCGCTCGTCGCTCGTGTCGGCCAGTCTGGCTTGGAGCTTTTCTTCCACCGTGGCGCCTTCCTTCACGGTGCCGCCGAACCCGGTGGCCTGGCAGAAGAGGCGATAGAGGGGGACGGAGGCGTACGTGAGGCCGACCATGCCGACGACGACAGAGAGCAGGTACAGGCCCTGGTCTCGCGCGTTTTTGGCGGGTTTCGACGACGACGGTGTCCTTCTAGATGTCGACGCGTGGGAGGGAGAGGAGGAGAGGAGGCGGGATAGCCGGATGGCGCTGTCTACGGGCGGGTTGTTCGAGCCGACGGCGAGGAGGACGTGGGACGCCTTTTTCAGTCGTTGGAGGGCACGCATCGATCGGTCACTGCCGCGCGCGGGTCGTCGTCTCTATATATCGTCTATCGCTCTATCGCTCTATCGCTTCATGTATACGTAAGGGGGGGATGAGGTGACCGGTGTTCAAGAATTCTGTTCAGAAATGACCTCCGACGACCACGAGCCCACCACACGCAATTCTTCCGCGCTTGTCCGCATGCAGCGCGCGTGTCCGAGGTGCATTCCACCCCTATATCCCAGTGCGCGTCCTTGAGTGGTGCTTGAGTGGCGCGGGGCGACGAAATCTCCGGGGCAGCCCTTCATGCAGCCGTTTGCCACAAAGTCCCCGCGCGGCGCTGCTCGCACGTGCGGCCGGCCGTCTCGGAGGCAGTACAGTGTGCATTGCGATGCTTCTTCTTCTTCCTACAACTACAAAAGGGACGTGCTCGGCGTGGGGCAGGCCATGGTGGATCTCCACGCGAGAGCCACGACCGGCCACATCTCGCGTCTGGGCGTCGAGAAGGGGTCGCGCAACCTCGTCAGCGTGGCCGAGCGGACCCAGATTCTGGAGCATCTGGACTATAGTCTGTCGGCGGGTGGATCGCTGAGTAATACGCTGATCGACTTGGCCAAGCTCGTGAAGGCCGCCAACGACGCACACAGCCTGCGGTCCAACGGGGTAGCGTTTGCTGGGCTGGTGGGGAACGACGCGCTCGGGAAGTATTATCGCGCGGAGATGGGTCGTGTTGGTGTGCATGTGGTGGACACGGCGGCGTCGTCTGCGACGACGGCATCGTCTCGCGAGACTGGTACCGTCGCCGTGCTGACTGACGAGACGGCAGACCGGACGCTGTTCAGTTACCTGGGCACGCAGAGCGAGATCTCCGTGTGCAAACGGATGGAAGAGGCGATCGAGAATACGTCGGTGCTGGTGCTGGAGGGGTACCTGTTCGAGCTGCCAGAGGCGAGGAGGACGGTCCTTGCGGCCATCGCGGCCGCCAAGCGGCACGGGGTCCGCGTGGCCATGACGGCGGGGGACGCCGGGGTGGTGGTGAGACACGGCGAGCGCATGTGGGAGTGTATTCGTGCGGGTGTTGACATCCTGTTCACGAACGCCGCAGAGGCCACGGTGCTCGCCAAGTGCAGGCCCGTGGATGCATCACACACGTCTCAGTATCCACAGTACCACAGTCTCAGCCCGGCGACAAGCCAGGCCGAGGCGGCGGCGCTCTGCCTGGGGCCTCATTGTCCGGGGCTGGTGTGCGTGACGGACGGGAGCCGCGGGTCGGTCGTCGTCGGGGTGGGCGAAATGCGGCGCGTGCCGCCGGTGTGGAAGCCCGAGGCGCCGGTCGACACGACGGGGGCGGGTGACGCGTGGTGCGCCGGCTTCCTGTTCGGATTGCTGTATCAGGGGGGCGATATCGCCGACCTGGGAAGGATTGCGGCGAGGAGCGCGTCGGCGGTGATCAGTCACGACGGGCCGACGCTGACCGACGCCGACGCCCGGGCGGTCGTGCGGCTGGAGCGCGAGTCCGGGCGGGAACGGGTGGAAGGCGGCGTCAAACGGTTCTCCAGGGAGCGGGGCCAAACGTATCTTAATTCTTCTTGATTGGTAATTGGCGAGATTCTCGCGGCTGATTTGCCACGTTAGTTGGCCTTGAACCCCGAAAAGCCCCACTGTTTTCCTCTCAAAACTTTTCCGAGCCACCCCTACAGTAGCGATCGATCGATAATAGTTTGAGCATTCATTGCCACGGCCATGGCGCGGCACGAGGGTGGTGGCGCCTAGAATTTCCGGACTCAGAATTCAGTCTCGAGTCCTCATGGACTGCCAGTCGCCCTCGAGCTCTTCCGGCCGGGTCACCGTGCGAGAGTACGTATTCGAATCGATACGCTTCGGTTTGCTGGTATCGAGGAAGAACAATGTCTCGGGCGTCGGCTTCGACGGGCCGATCGAAGCTGGATCTCTTCGACACGGCAACGCCCTCGCCGCTTCGACGACGTGCTCACACACGCTAACACACACGCTCGCCACGCGCCGCCTGCGCAGTCTGGACGACCCGCGGACGAAGGAGCTGGTCATCTCGTCGGCCGACGCCACGGGGCTCGGCGTGGACGTTGCCCGCGTGCTCTTTGCGTTTGGGCTGTCGGTCTTCTTCTGCGACCTGTCGGCGGACAACACGTGGGCGTACTTGGTGTTCCGCGTGCGAGAGTCCGATGATGTGAACGATCGCGTTGACTGGATTCAGCTGGCCGAGAAGCTGGAGGCGACGTGTCCGTCCGACGGGGACGCGTTGGCGGCGATGAGCCACATTGCGATGAGCGAGATCGACCCGTACGTGGTCAAGGTGGCCGGTTTCGACCGGCCGGGGCTGTTGTGGCGCATCTCGAAGGCGTTTTGGCAGCTGGATTGCTCCGTGTTCAAGGCGCACGTGTCGACGGACGAAACCGGCAACGTGGTGGACAGCTTTTGGATCCATGACAACAAGGGGTCGCTGCCAAGCCCAGAGCGGGCGCTAGAGATCTCCGATCATTTGATGGAGCTACTGGGGGAAAACGTGGACGTATCGATTGCTCCGGCGCCGAGCCAGACGCAGGTCGTTCCGAAGAACATCTGCGCGGCGTTCGGGAGCGGCTTTACATTCTTCGAGGGGGAGCGGCTGCGGAGGCTCGCGTGCAAGGACGCGACGAGCCACTCCAACCTTCGGTCGCTCGTGATCAAGAATCACGTGGCGCAGAAACATTGGAGCTCGAGCGACAGCTTGTGCTCCAGCAGGAGCGGCAGCGGCAGCGTGGAGGACATGCTGTTCATGACAGGAGCGACAGCCGGCGGGGGAAACGACAGGCCGCATGGCCATCACGCGGGATCGGGATCCGCGTCGGGATCGGACGTGTTCAATAACAACACCATCCACTTGGCGGCGGGCGGATCGGTCTCGGCGTCTCCACCCGGGTCCTTGCTTGCCAACAGACACAAGCGGATGTCTTCCATCCTGATGGAATCTCCAGAGAAGCAGGTGGATGTCGTTTCTGGGGATGCAGCTGCAGGGCAGGGTTTCATTGCAGGGGCGGGGACCCACGGCGTCGACAACGTCGCACACGCCACGAGCCGGGTGATGATGATGTCGCTGGATCCGTTCAAGTCGACGACGCGCAAGCCGTCGCCGATGTCCATGCTGGCCAAAAACGCGTGCTCTCTCTCGACAGGGAGCGTCGACACCAACAACCACATGAATAACTCTCCGCTGCAGCAGCACGTGTCGGCCGGATCCAAGTCGGTGATGCGCGAGTTTGACGACGCGGGTCACGTGAGCATCGAAGCCGACATGCACACGTCGAGCGAGTACATCCTGCTCACCATCAATTGCCAGAACCGGAAGGGCATCCTGTACGGTGGGTATTGACTGTACGCGACGTGCGGCCGTGCGCCCCGACTCTCACTCGCGCTACGCGCTTCGCTCGTTCGCCACAGATATTTTTGTCGCGCTCAAGGAGATTCGCGTGCGGGTGGCCAACTGCCGCACGTGGTTGATCGACGACGATTCCGAGCGGGTGTGCATCGAGCTGATGGTGCAGGACGCGTATGGTGGCGACGTTTGTTCGGCCGAAACGGCCAACGACCAGACGGACTCGGCCCAGATCCTGGTGGAGCGCATGCGCGAGGCGATCGCCAAGTCTGTTACGATTCTTCTGGGGCGCGGGAGGCGCGAAGGGCAGTACAAGCTGATGGTGGTGGCCATGGTGGACGCCGGCGGCCGAGGCAGGCCGCGGGTGACGTACGACGTCACCAAGCTGTTTGCGACGCTTGGCTTGTCCATCACCGAGTGCGACGTGTTTGTCGAAGAGGGTCTTATGGACGAGGACGAGTCGTTCGAGGTCCACAAGTACGTCTTCGAGCCGAACATGAAGAGTCTGCGGCTGACCGACGGCGACATGCAGACGCTCGCAGACGCGGTTGCACGGTCGCTCCAGGGCCGCGGGGGCGCGCTGCCAAAGTTCGACTACGAACAGAAGGACGAGGGAGATACCGTGCAGGGGAACACCAACGAAGGAACGAAGACGGGTACGATGCGGCAGCCGCTCTCCGCCTCGACGGAGAGCTGGATCCGGCTGCTCAACTGATCGATGGATCAACCGATACAGGACGATTTTACCACCTCTCTGAACAAACGTTTTCTACGAATGACAAATTTCCAACTCCACTCAAGCGTTTTTGATTTTCTTTTGATGACGAAATGTCGGCCGACGTCGGCACCCAGTTCACCGCCTCACAGTTGGCTGAAATATCTCAACGCTGACGATACCGCGCCCGGCATCGAATCCACCGCTTTTGGTCTCGGCATCCACGAGTGCTCGGCCATAAAACTGATCGCCCCCGCCATGAGCTTGACCTCGAGGACCAGCGCGGCCGCCGCCAGCGTCTGCGCCAGGACGCCGGCCATGACTTTGAAAACGAGTCCCGCCGTGCCGGCCACCACGAGGAAGGAAGAGAATGCCCAAGGGAAGTATGCGAAGAACATGGAAGCCAGAGCCAGCGTGAGGGTCAGGCGGCGGCCGACGTTGAAGCACAGCTGCCAGGTGTGGCACCCCACGCAGCTGCTGGCGACCGTCAACGTGCACGCGTTGCCGGTGAACCCGAGCAGGGTGTCGAGCTCCTCCCGCCCTTGGTCCGGGATGAGCGCGTTCCGATCCTCTTCGATGGCCCTCTTGGCCTCCTTCCAGAGCAACGGCTCCTGCTGTCCGAGAAACTCGAGCAGGAACTTCCTGGGCTCGCGCCAAGCCTTCTTGTTGACCGAGCAACCGCAGCTCGGACACGACCTGTTCACTAGAGATCCCGTGAACGGACAGGTTCTCGACATGGTTTTATGTTCCTTCCACGGGCGCCTGTGTGTTTCAACAGACGAGTGAGAGAGAGGGGCCGTCGTCGACGGTCGCCGTCCCGCCGGCGGCGGGCACCACGCACCTGTCAAAGTACGTCTCGAGGCGCACGTAGAGGACCGAACATCCCACGAGCAGGAAGTAGACCACCACAAGCGCCGTCGATGTGTATGTCAGCACGTAGTCTTGGACCTGGAGGGAAAAGTCGATGGAGTCTCCGTGGATGGCGTAGACGACGGCGGCCGGCGACGAGGCGAGCACGAGGGCGAGGGCCGGGAGCCAGCCGAAGCCCGTCAGGACCGTCAACGGCAAACAAGCGAGCGCAATGAACATTATATAACGATTACACGAGGCGGAGTATCACCCACGCCTCGTACGGTTCGCCGTGGACGGAAACCGCCCGAGCCCCTGGATCTTGTCGGCCACCACGAGGCGGCGCAGTGAGAGCCCGAGGCCAGTATCGTTCTTCCTTCATCGTTCTCAATTTATCATTCATAATCCCACGTAGAAGCATCGATGCGGATCCTGGTCTTGGCGCTCCTGTTGGCGGCGTTCATGGCGCGCACCCAGAGCCAGACCGTGGGAGCAGGTGGGCCCGTCGGGGTAACTCTCATCACCGACCCCACCGGTTCCAGCGATCTTTCTACAGACTACCTGTATGAAGAGCTCGGAGTCTCGCTGATCGGTGAGCCAGAGGAGGAGGGTGGACCGGATTCGGGTCCCGATGCTGGCGCCCAGACGCCGATGCAGATGCCGGCACCGGGTGCCGGTCCCCCTGGTCCCCCCGGTCCCCACGCCGAGCCGCCAAACAACGAAGGTGACGGTATAGACGATGCTAACACACTCCAGGATGATGCCCTCGCCTCCTCGGTCAGCCTCGTCGTCGCCCCGTCGTCCCTCGACGACACGTGCCCGGGAGCCAAGCCGACGTCCAAACCCGCACAGGTCAAGCAGACCAAAAAGCAGCGAATCAAAGTCGCCTTTGTCGTGGTGCTTCCCGCGAACAACACCGTGACTCCCAGTGTCTCCCTCAACGCCGCCGAAGCGTTCGATAAAACCCACCTCGTCGCCGCCCTCCGGCGAGCCAGCCGAGCCATGGGCGCCCAGCACGACTTTGACGTCAAAGTCAACGCCGTCGAGTACATTCAAACCCAAAGCACGAAGAGAAGGAGAAAACTCCACCAGGCTCTCCCCACGAGCCCGGCGATCAGAGTCACCGGCGAGGCCGACTTTGCCGGCCAAGACGAGATGGTCGCCAGCGAAATTCTCCAGCTCCTCACCGACGCCCCCGAGACCATCTTCCCGGAATCAGAGTTCGGCACGGTCTCCGTCCCGGACGCCACCCTCACGGAAAACGACATCCACGACGACAAATGGATCCTTCCCGTCGTCGGCACCCTCACCGCCCTCGCCACCGTCTCCGCCGTCTCCACCGCCGTCTTCTTCTGCAGAAAGCCAGTCAACGACGAGACGGACACATACGGCTTCATCCCCACCACCACCTTTTCGCCCGACGCCAAGCACCCACTCGACCGCAGCCGCTCCCTCCTCTCCCTGCCCTCGAACAACTCGTACGACAACTACCACGACGACGGCACCCGCCAAAGCAACAAAGAGTATCAATACAACAACGTCGGGTACTACCTTAAATAGGCCAATCGTACTTAAAAAGGTCAGTCGTCATCGCTGTCAAACTTATAGCTGCACACGGCGTTGCTATCGATCAGACCCCCTCGGTAGCTCCCCCGTTTCTTCTTCGTCTTCTCGTGACGGAAGTCCTTCCCACGAACCTGCCCCAGCACCTGCTGCGCCTTGAAACCCCACCCGCTCTCCCCGAACGTCCCCACGTACGAATTGTCCCACGAACCCTTCTTATCGATCCATTCTTCTGCCTTCACCCGCTGAAACGCCTTTGCGGCCGTCCCCTGTCGACCCTCCTGGCCGTGGTCTTCCTGTGTGTACGGCTCCTCGGCAGCCACATCTATCGGATGCGATTCCACGTCCGCATCCTGCTTGGAGAGTTTCTGCTTCTTCTTCTTGGACTTGTCCTTCTCGTTGACTGGCTCCGGCTCGCGGGCCCGTTTCTCGTCCTTCCGCTCCTTCCTCTCCTTCCGCTCCTTCCGCTCCTTCCTCTCCTTCTTCTCCTTCTTCTCCTTCTGCAGGTGCGACGATGTCACGCTCGTGCGCCAGTGAGGCGTCCTCGTTCTGCGGTAGACCACGGCGGATGCTGGGCATTGCATGGCCGGTCAGGCATCAAAACGCACCTTTTCCTTCTTCTCCTTCTTCTCCTTCTTCTCCTTCTTGCTTCCCATCTATTCTATACTACAATTGCCGTGTTTGCGTGCAATGCGAACGAGTCAAACGCGAAATCGTGTTCAGAGGATGGCGTTTAAAATCTAAGTATGGCGACAGACACGGACAACCCACCACCGAAGAAGCGGCGCAAGTCGCCATCGAAGAAGCCCAAGTCCAAGGACAAGCGTGATCTGGACGTCTTGTCGGCGGGGAGGCTGGCGATGGAGTCGCTCAGGCAGCTCGTCGGGTACAATTACGAGCTGCTGGGCGAGCTGAAGGAGCTGATTCGTTCGTTGGACGACGGGAAGCGTCTGGATATCTCGGGTATTCCGGATGCGTACGTGAAGGAGCAGGTGGCTATCGTGTTCAAGAACTGTTCGTTGCTTCGGCGGACGGATAAGTACACGTATCAGACGAGGGACCGTGCCGGGCGGGGGACGGTGATGGCGCTGTTGGGGCCTGTGTTGGCCGAGCCGCGGGAGGAGCTTGAAGCGGCGTACGCTGCGGCAAAGAAAGGGGCGTGTGGGTCGCGTGAGAACACTCGGACGCTGGGTCCGTCGCTGCCGACTGCAGAGGAGCGAGCGGCCGCGACCGCGGCCGTGGCAGTCGCGGCTGACGATCCGGACGATTCGGCGGATGCCGTGGGTCCGTCGCTTCCCGAGTTTGTGTTTGAAGACATGGAGGCGTCTTCGGACCCCAAGGTTGCGGCGGTCGGTCGGGTGATGGGCGTGCTGGAGGCGCACCGGGCGAGGGACCTGCGTGGGGAGGATGCCAAGGCGTTTGCGCCGAATCCGTACGTGGTTCTGGGGTTGATTGGGTCGGAGGCGACGGCGGTGAGCGGGCACGTGGATGTGCCCGAGGTGACGGACGGGCAGGTGAAGAAGACGTTCATGAAGCTGTCGCTGCTGCTGCATCCCGATAAGAACGAGCATCCGTGTGCGGCGTCGGCGTTCGAGGCTGTTTCGACGGCAGCGAAGCGGTTGCAGGATGCAGCTGGCCGGGTTGTGGTGGGGAGGGAGCTGGCGGAGATGTGGCGTGTTGAGGCAATGCGTGGGGTGGCGGAGCGGGAGGCGAGGCGGCTGGCGTGGGCGAGTGCGCGTGGGGAGGCCGTGGATGGGGAGCAGGGACGTGGAAGTGGGCGTGGGGGGCCGGCTGTGCGAGAGGAGTGGATGACGATGTTGCCAGAACGGGGTGACCCGCTGGCGAACTTGGACATAGGTGTGTCGAGGTCGTTCTCGACAAAGCCCAGTGTCGGGCCCATGCATGCGGGGCCGGCCGCGACCGCGGGCCACGCGCACGCACCCTCAGCCCCGCGGGGTCCGTCGTTGATGGAGCAGCACGCGGCGAGGATGAAGGGTGGAGCGGGCGCAGGAGACGCAGCGACGACAGTGGGAGCGAGGAGGCCGTTCGATCGTGATCTTGACCTCGACTTGAAGCGACCCGGGACGGGCACCAACCCGGCAGAGCTCCTCAAGGGCATGAAGGTGGGCACTGAACCAACGTGGTCAAGCGTGGCTGCGCCCCGGCGCAGCCACGCACTCAATCACTGAATCACTCACCCGCGCTTTCGCTCGCCTGTTCGACTTCTCAGGGGCTGGACTCGCGGTTTGGCCCGAGCTCCCGGTGATGATCACGCTGGATCCATGAACGCCGACGGTCGTGCGAGGGAGAGTGCGAGGGAGAGTGCGAGGGAGAGTGCGAGGGAGAGTGCGAGGGAGAGTGCGAGGGAGAGCGCGTCAGGGCGGGTGCACGGTCGTGTCCGGACAGGCGAGGTTATCTTTTTCGGCTCTACGGTACGGCCTGAAATCATCATCCTAGAGCTTCTGCAACGTTCAATGGCACGACGGCGACCATCATACTCTGTCGTGATCCCAGCTCTGGTACGTATGTACGCCCGAACGGATCGTTTTCTGCCTGACGCACACGCGCAAGCCGACCACCTCACCCGTCCCACCACACCACACCCACCACAGAACGAGGAGCGCAACGTCGGCGCGGCAGTCCGTAGCGTCCTGGACGTGACCCCCGACCAACGCGGGGACGTCGAAGTCATCGTCGTCGACGCCGACAGCCGCGACGCGACCGTCCGCGAGGCGAGGCGCGCCGGCGCCTCTGTGCTCCGGGCGAGCACGCCGGGCCGCGCACCCCAAATGAACCAGGGCGCCCGCGCCGCCCGCGGCAACGTGCTCCTCTTCCTCCACGCAGACTCGACCCTCCCATCAGGCTACATACGACACGTCGACGCCTCCCTGAAACGACGCGACGCCCAGTGGGGCTGCTTCCGGTCCATCGACACCGGCCTTAGGAACCCCCTCGCGTCCTTCCTCATCAACCGGGCCGTTGCCCTCCGAACAAAAATCTTACAGAAACCCTACGGAGACCAATGCATCTTCGTGAAACGCAAAACGTTCAACGACCTCGGCGGCTACGCAGACCTCCCCCTCCTGGAGGACGTCGACCTGGCCTCGAGGCTCGCCACCCACACGCACGCCGGCCCCGCCATCGTGCCCCTCGACCTAAAAACCAGCGGCCGACGATGGGAAACCCTGGGCGTCATCCGCACAACCCTACTAAACCAGTATATCCTCCTCCGCCACGCCATGGGCGCCGACATTCACCACCTCGCCAGCCTCTACTACCGAGATCGACACCGAGATCGACACCGAGACTGTAACTAACTAGCCACTCCGAACAGAACTCAGCCCGCCGCACACCCCGAGCACTTGTCCGGTCACAAAGTCATTCCGCGGATCCAAGAAGAACTCCAACGCCGCCGCGACGTGCTCCGGCCGCCCGATCCGCTTCAACGCATGCATCGCCTCGCTCGCCCTACGCGCCGCCTCATTCCCCGTAATCTTGCTCGTCATCGGCGTCTCGATCAACCCCGGCGCCACCGCATTCACCCGCACATTCTTCCCCGCGTACGTACTCGCCGCACTCTTCGCCATCGCCGCCACTGCGCCCTTCGCGGCCGCAATCGCCTCGTGATTCTGCACCCCGTGCAACGCGACCGCGGACGCACACAACGCAATCGACCCCCCCTCCCCCCGCATCATCTTCTTACTCGCAGCGCGCAATACATGAAACGCCGAACTCGCATTCGTATCCAGCGTACTTCGCCACTCGGCATCCGTCGTACTATGCGCCGGCTTGAGGATGACAGACCCGATACAGTTTGCCACCCCCGTCACCCGGTCAACCTGCTTCGAAAAGAACTCGTCCACCGCCTTCGGGTCATTCACAGCATCGACCACGGCCGTCTGTATCCGATGGTCCCCCTCGCCCGCGGAGAGAGACGCCGACAGCTGACCGCGGAGGTCCGAAAGCTTGTCGGCAGACCGACCTACGAGGTGGACCACAGAACCCTCGTGGTTCGCAAGGAGCCTGGTGGCGAGGGCGTGGCCTGGCGAGCGAGCGAAGCGTGTAGCGCGAGTGAGAGCGTCTGGGCGTGCGAAGAGCGAAGAGCGAAGAGCGAAGAGCGAAGAGCGAAGAGCGCACGTCGGTCGAGGTCGATACCCACCGATGTTGCCCGGGCCAGCGCCGAACACGACAAATACACTAGACGGCTCCGATGCCGCGAGAATGCGCCTGACACCGTTCATTGTTGTTGTTGTTGTTGTTAATGGATTCCACCCTTCCTTTTTTGGCCAGCTCGCCGTTGACCCCGCGGCTGGATTGCACTCCTCGCCTTCACTGCTTCACCACCGTCACGACGTTCATTGGATACATACATACAAGCACACGCGGTCAGTCAGTCACCGGATTCACGGAGACTGTGTGAGACTGAGACTGTGTGAATCGGAGGATCGATCAGCATAATCATCCGCCATGTCCCTTGTTCAACTTTCCTCGTTCTTCCTCCCCGTCGTCGTCCTCGCCCTCCTGTCGCTCCGCGTATACGCGGCGACGATGACGGTGGACCTGGGCTCTGACGGGCTCAAAGTGGGCATCGTGCAGCCGACCAAGACGCCCATTTCGGTCGTGCTGAACGAGCAGTCGGGACGGCGGACCGCTGCGTCGGTGGCGGTGGTGAAGGGGGAGCGGTTGGTCGGGGAGGATGCGGCTGCGTTGGCTGCTCGGTTTCCGGAGAAGGTGTTCAGTGGGTTTCGGGACATGTTGGGGAAGCGGTTCGACGATGGGACGCTGAAGGGGGACATGGGGCGGCTGCGGGTGCCGTTTGGGATTGGTAAGGCCGAGTCCAGGTCGACGGTGGTGTTCGAGACGGACGGGTCGGTGGGGTTGTCTGTGGAGGAGGCGGTGGCGAGTCTGTTGGAGTACGCGGCTGGGTTGGCCAAGGCGGAGGCGGGTGGGGTGGCGGTGAGCGACGTGGTGGTGGCCGTGCCGGCGTACTATACGCCGGGGCAGCGTCAGGCGCTGAAGGACTCGGCCAAGTTGGTGGGTCTCAACGTGCTGACGTTGGTGAACTCGCATGCGGCGGCGGCGCTGCAGTATGGGATCGAGCGGGATTTCGCGGACAAGCGGGAGTCGGTCGTGTTTTACGACCTGGGGGCCAAGAGTGCGGAGGCGGCGCTGGTGGAGTTCAGCTCGTACGAGGACGACAAGGGGAACAAGGTGAGCCAGTTCGAGGTGAAGGATGTGGCGTGGGTGACGCATAATGCGGGCGGGGATGCGCTGGAGGCGGTGCTGATGGATGTGCTGGTGGCCAAGTTTGATGCGGATACGGGCAAGGGGGGCGAGGCGTGGGACAACCCGCGGGCGGTGGCCAAGCTGCGGAAGCAGGCGCAGAAGGTCAAACATGTGCTGTCGGCGAATACGGAGATGAGCTTGAGTATTGAGGACCTGCTGCCGGGGGTGGACTTCCGGGCGCAGGTGACGAGGGAGGAGTTTGAGCGGGCTGCCGAGTCGGCGGGGGTGGTGTCGCGGGCCGTGGCTCCCCTCGAGCTGATCATGGAGCGGAACGACGTGACGGCGGAGGGACTGGCGGGCGTCGAGCTGCTGGGAGGGTCTTCGAGGGTGCCGATGGTGAAGGAGCGGTTGTCGCAGGTGCTCAAGGGGCGCAGTCTGGACACGCACTTGGACGCGGACGAGGCGGTGGTGCTCGGGGCCGGGTACGTGGCAGCCAATATGAGCACGGTGTTCCGTCTGCGGCCATTTGGCATGACGGACAAGTCGATGTTCCACGTCGACTACGAGCTCGACGGACGCGGTGTGGCGCCGCCGACGACGACGACGACGCTGGTGCCGGCCATGGAGTTGGTGCCGTCGAGTCACCCGATCAAGCAGGAGAACGTCACGGTGGACTCGTTCGCTGTGACAATGTCGTGGAACAACGAGCGCGGCGCGGCGCTGGACTGCTGCAAGATCCGCGAGCCGATGGGCAACGTGGTGGTGTCTGGCATCGACGCGGTGATCGAGAAGCGCGGGTTCTCTGGCGACGTCGTGCTCCACATGGGGGTCGACGCTGGGGGTGCGTTCCTCGTCGAGCGTGCCGATGCGTCGATGGAGGTCGAGGTCGAGGAGAAGGTGGCGGTGGAGGACAGCAAGGACGGCAAGAAGAAGGACG
>Ga0181584_10002772_pt1 | contig 13448 bp, 9 predicted proteins | sample 071ome_30_FD_132462 | JGI IMG/M metagenome (GOLD analysis project Ga0181584, IMG submission 132462) | Coastal salt marsh microbial communities from the Groves Creek Marsh, Skidaway Island, Georgia - 071406AT metaG (megahit assembly) | ecosystem: Environmental > Aquatic > Marine > Intertidal zone... | reverse complement strand
TTGTCAACGCACCTCCGAACGGGTGCGGTTCGGGGAGTTCATCTCCAGTCAGGGTAACCCTGACCAGTTGTCGTCGCGTTTCAACCAAGCTAGCAACACCCACCAGCAGCAGAGAGAGTGCAAGCAACAGGACTCCGAGCAAACCAGCAACATCCATGTTTCCTTTCGAGGTTTCGAGCACGATACTTGTGGTCATCACCCGGGTCTTTCCGGCGATGTTGCCGCCCACCATGATGACCGCTCCAACCTCAGCAATAGCCCTCCCAAAAGCGATGACAATGGCTTGATAAACGCCGTTTCGAGCGAGCCGTATTTCCATCTTCAACCGGGCTCTCTCACCAATGCCTAACGTTGACAGCGTGTCGCTGTAGGCCTTTCCAACCCCTTCAAAAGCGGTCCAAGACCCACCCCAGACCAGCGGTAAAATCAGCAACGTCTGGGCAAGGATCATGGCTTCAACCGTGAACAGCAAGTCCAGCGCCCCAAGCGGTCCAGACTTTGACAACAACGAATAGACGAACACACCGACGACGACGGGCGGTAGGCCGTACAAAGCCGTCAACAAGGTCTTGAGGCGGCGATAAGTTCCGTGAGATTGACGGGCACACCAAGCCCCAAGCGGCACACCGATCAAGGTTGCCAAGAGGGTGGCTGTTCCGCTGGTGAGGAAAGTGGTCTGAACGGCCTGCCACACAGCGCCGCTATCCACCATGTTCCCGCATCGTGGAGCCCCCCATGAGTTTACCGTTACCATCACCCTCAAGCACAGGCATCCATTCGCCAATCCATGGATGGTCACGAGCTCTGGTTGGAACAGTGCGCAAAATGGGGCATCTCCTTTCCCGCCCGACGGTATCAAGAAGGAACACGAACGAGCGAGGATGCCGCCCTTCAGTTAGGATGCGATGTTGCTCACATCGCCAAATCCATCGTGTTTGAAGGCCGAGAATCCCCGGTGATTGTCATCACCAGCGGAGCAAACCGCGTGGACCGAAAACGAAAACTCAAGCGATTGCTCGGTTACAGGCCGAGTATGGCTCAAGCGAAATATGTGGAACAACAAACCGGCTACGCTCCAGGTGGTGTGCCGCCGTTCGGACATCTTCTTCCGTGTACGATGGTGATGGACGAAGACCTCTTTCGGTACGAAACGGTATGGGGTGCGGCGGGATGTGCAGAAACCGTTTTTTCAATCACGCCGAGCGAGCTTCAACGCATGACGGGGGCGCTTGTGGGCGATGTCAAACAATAGGTGAACCGCATGAGTGAAACTCCGTATTTTATCCAACTCGACGAAGCCAGGGCCTTGTGCAGAAAGACCCCACCCACCCTCACCGTGGAAAACGTCACCCTCGATAACGCACACCAGCGAACGTTGGCTGTCGATCTGAAAAGTCTGGTCAACGACCCACCCTTTGACAATTCTTCCATGGACGGTTTTGCTTGCCGTTTTGATCCTTCTGCAACCTACCCACTCACCCTCCGCATCTTGGGAACGCAGGCCGCAAGCGGGGAAAACCCCACACTTTCCGTTGGCGTTGGCGATGCGGCTCGCATCATGACCGGCGCACCGATGCCTGCCGGAAGCGATGCCATCCTTCCCATCGAAATGTGCACCGTTTCCGAAGACGGGACAACCGTGGTCTTGAACGAAGCACCCAAGCCCCATTTTGTCCGAAAGAAAGGGGAGAATTTGCAGGAAGGCACCACCGCTCTCGCCAAAGGAAGCTATCTTTCACCGGCTCAAGTGGGTCTGTGTGCGACGATGGGACATGCGTCCATCCCCGTGTATCGGCGCCTGAAAATGGGGATCATCTCAACAGGCGACGAACTTAAATTTCCGGGCGAGCCTTTGCTCCACGGTGAAATTTACGAATCCAACTCCTTCGGTTTGGCGGGATTGGTTCGCTGGTTGGGCCATGAACCTGTTCGGTATCAAGCCGTCGCAGACTCCATCGATGGCTTACGAGACGCACTCAACATAGCCTCGGCAGAATGCGACATCGTGTTGACGTCCGGTGGCGTGTCCATGGGAGAATTTGATTATGTTCGGCGCATTATGGAGACGGAAGGCGAAATTCACTTTTGGCGCATGAAAATCCGCCCAGGCTCCCCTCCACTGTTTGGATTGTGGAAAGGGACGCCGATCTTCGGACTCCCAGGAAACCCCGTATCCAGTCACGTTGTGTTCCGCATGCTGGTTGCTGATTATGTTCGGCACGCACTTGGAAGCGACGGCCCAAAGGAATGGACGGTTCGGGCAAAGCTCTGCGACCGGGTCAAATCCACCATGGACTGCGTGACGTTGCGCCGGGTCGAACTCGTTTCAACCGAGGAGGGCATGATGGCCTATCAACCCAAACATCAGGGTTCCGGCAACCTTGACAGTCTTGCCAGCGCTAGCGGACTTACCATGCTCCAACCGGGAGAAATCGGCGAGGTCGGTGAATGGATTGATGTGGTGGTGCTCTAGGCGAACATCATGGAGGCGACGGTTGAACGGGACGGCACACTTCTCGAGTTCCTGAAAGAAGTCCATCCTCAATCCACCACGACAACGCTTCGCAAAATGCTCACCCAAGGCCGCGTCACCGTGAACGGGGAGGTGGCTCACCGCGCCAAACACGAGGTCGTTTCAGGTGATGCTGTCCACATACTTCCACGGTCAAAAGCCGAAGAAATCACACCACCACCAACGGCCTCCGCCGTAGACATCGATGTGTTGTTTGAAGACGATGCACTGCTCGTGGTGAACAAACCAGCGCACCAATTGTCCGTTGCAACCGACCGGCTGGAAGTCGACACCCTGCACAGTCGGTGCGTGGAACACGTCAGACGTTCAGATCGAAACGGGTGGTGTTTCATCGTTCATCGCCTCGACCGGGACACTTCGGGCGTGATGGTGCTCGCCAAGAGCAAAGATGCGAAGCGAGAACTTCAGGGACAATTTGCAGACCGGAGCGTCCATCGCCTTTACCTCGCGCAAGTCGAAGGCCAACCCGACCCCGAATCCGGCACCGTGAGAACCTGGCTCATGGAAGATAAGCACCTGAACGTCAAAGCGGTCAATCCCGGTCATCCACAGGGAAAGGAAGCCGTCTCGCACTACAACGTCGCATCGTCAAACGAAGAGACATCGTTGGTGGAGATCATGATCGAAACGGGCCGGCGCCATCAAATTCGCATGGCCATGCAACATCTCGGTACGCCGGTGGTCGGTGATGAAAAACACGGAGCGACCACCAACCCCAACGGGCGAATCATGCTCCATGCGAGCGCCTTGGAATTCCTCCACCCGGAAACCGATGATCCCGTTCGATTTGAAGCACCGATTCCTCGGACCTTCGTTTAGCACAAAACGCCGTCGACGCCACGGGACGAAGGGAAGCAGGACTTGAAGAACCGTTGACGGTTGGTTGAGATGGAGGTCGCGTTTTGCAACACGGTCAGCGAGAGGGATGGATTGAGGTCAAAGGGGCCCGAACTCACAACCTCAAAGACATCACCGTCAACCTCCCGAAGGGCAAATTCGTTGTTATCTCTGGCGTTTCAGGGTCCGGAAAATCCAGTTTGGCGTTTGATACCCTCTACGCCGAAGGCCAACGCCGCTATGTCGAGAGCCTCTCATCCTATGCTCGGCAATTCATCGGGCAAATGAAGAAAGCCGACTGCGATTCCATCGAAGGATTGTCCCCCGCCATTTCCATCGATCAAAAACAAGGCAGTCACAACCCGCGATCAACCGTAGCCACGGTCACGGAAATCCAAGACTACCTTCGGCTCTTGTGGGCGCGTGTTGGAAAACCACACTGTCCAACATGCGGCCAAGAAGTGGCTCGACGAACCGTGCAGGAGATCGTTGACGACGTGTTTTGGCAAATGGAAGGACACGCCGTGGCCGTATGGAGCCCGGTGGTGCGGGCTCGAAAAGGAACCCACGCCGATTTGTTTCGACAACTGGTGGAGCAGGGCTATCTCAACGGCCGAGTGAACGGTCACGAGACATCTTTTGAGGAGCCACCCGCCCTCGACAAGAACTTCCGTCACGACATCGATGTCCGAATCGATCGGTTGCGTTGTACACGCGACCGCAGACAACGCTTGACGGAAGGGGTTGAAGCAGCCCTACGGCTCGGCGGCGGGGCCCTCGCAGTCGAGAGTTTGGAGCCGCCCAAAGAAGGCACCAAATTGAGTCCAAATTCAAACGCCATGCTCACCGAGCAAGGGCAAATCATCGCTTGGTCGGAAGATTTTGCTTGCCCGCAACACGGAGCCTTCATGCCCGAATTATCGCCCCGTGTATTTTCGTTCAATTCCCCTCTCGGTGCGTGCGGCACATGTCAAGGGCTCGGTGTTCAACGGCAATTCAACACCGAACTCATCGTTGACGGCAGTCTCAGCGTCTCAAACGGTTGTGTTTTACCTTGGCGACAATCCATGTCACCGTCGTGGTACCGGAAATTGCTGGAGTGCACATGCGAGCACTACAACATCTCCACAACGCTCCCCTTCGACATGCTTGATGAAGATGAAAAAGACATCCTGCTCTACGGTTCAGGGTCAACTGTGATCCACTACGAATTCGTTTCCGAAAACGGCTCTCAATACAAATACAGCAAGCCTTGGGAAGGCATCGTCCCGCGCCTCGAAAAGACCTATGCCGAAACCACCTCTGAGCGAACACGCAATCGCCTCATTGCCTGCATGACCGACCTCGATTGTTCGGATTGTTCGGGTGAAAAACTGAACCGAGCAGCCCGATATGTCACAGTGGGCGGTGTTCGTCTGCCAGAAGTCAGCCAATGTTCGGTCCACGACGCTTTGGGGTTGGTCCGCGCCTGGTCTCCCGATGGCGACGGCCCACCGGAAGCCTTCCACGATGTTTTGGAAACCCTTGACGAACGGAGCATGTTCATCGGCACCGATATCATCAGAGAAATTGAAGGACGCCTGGGCTTTTTGGACAGCGTTGGTTTGGATTACTTGACCCTTGACCGAAAGGCGAACACGCTTTCAGGTGGCGAGAGCCAGCGCATCCGTTTGGCGACTCAAATCGGAAGCCGCCTGACCGGAGTGATGTACGTGCTTGACGAACCTTCCATCGGGTTGCATCAGCGGGACAACGACCGCTTGTTGAAGACGTTACGGGAATTGAGCGATCTGGGCAACACCCTCCTCGTGGTTGAGCATGACGAAGACACCTTGCGTCAAGCCGACTGGCTGTGCGACCTCGGCCCTGGTGCCGGATTGGAAGGGGGAGAGGTTGTTGCGAATGGACCGCCCGAGGAGGTCATGAAGGTTGAGGCTTCGGTAACGGGGGCTTACCTCAGCGGACGCAAGTCCATTTCGTGGCCCAACCGTCGCGTGAATCCAGGGAAAAAACACCTCGTGGTCAGAGGGGCTCGCCACAACAACTTGCAAAATATCGACGCAGCGTTTCCTCTTGGATGCATGACCGCCGTCACCGGCGTTTCGGGTTCTGGAAAATCTTCCTTGGTATCAGGCATTCTCGCCCCCGCGCTGCAACGCGCCGTTCACCGTGCTGAAACTGTCCCCGGGCGCCATTCAAGCATTGAAGGGGTCGAGCACGTGGACAAGACCATCATCATCGACCAGTCACCCATCGGCAGAACGCCCCGTTCAAACCCCGCTACCTACACAAAGGTGTTTGATGAAATTCGCAGCTTGTTCGCCGACACAAAAATCGCAAAAGAGCGCGGGTACAAGCCTGGCCAGTTCAGTTTCAACGTCAAAGGGGGCCGCTGCGAAGCGTGTGCTGGAGGGGGCTCAATCAAATTGGAGATGAACTTCCTCCCCGATGTTTGGATCACGTGCGACATCTGTGAGGGGAAGCGATACACTCGTGAGTGCCTTGAGGTAATGTGGAAGGGACGGAACATCCACGATGTTCTGGAAATGCCGGTCGCTGATGCCGTTGAATTCTTCAAAAACCACCGGAAAATTCACCGCACCCTTGAGACCCTTAATGCGGTGGGCTTGGGGTACATTCGCTTAGGCCAACCTGCAACGACGCTTTCGGGGGGCGAAGCCCAGCGCGTGAAACTTGCAAGTGAACTGCGCCGCATGCCGAATAAACACACCGTCTACATCTTGGACGAACCCACGACGGGACTGTCCCTGAGTGACGTAGCGAAACTGATCGAGGTGTTGCATCAACTCCGCGACAAAGGGCACACACTGGTCATCATTGAACACCAACTCGACGTCGTGAAATCGTGCGACTGGGTCATTGATTTGGGTCCCGAGGGCGGAGAGCGTGGTGGACAAATCATTGCTACGGGAACACCCGAGGCGGTGGCTGCCAACGAGAACAGTCCCACCGGGCATTTCCTCGCAAAAATGCTAAACAAATGAGAGCGCAGACTACAAAGAGCGCATTCAACAACCCCGGCATGCCCTCAAGGGCACGGTGTACCGTATGCCTCTGACACGCGTGGAAGTGACGCCTCGGCAAGGGGAAGGAATGCGCGATGTTCGCGGTGACGTCGTTCGTCGCCAACTCATGGCCGACCACGGGATTGAGGTGAAGGATGTCCGGACGGTATGCGGGTATCTAATCGATGCGGACACCCCCTCCGACGCCATTGCAGCAAGGGTTGACGATGTGTTTGCCGACCCCATCATTGAACACGGAGCGACCAATGAACTGATGCTCTCTTCCCCGTTCTTTACCAACGTCCCTGAAGGGGTTGTTTCCGTGGGTTTCAAACCCGGGGTCACCGACAATCCGGGAAAGGCCGCGACTGACGGATTTCTCACGTTATTTCCTGACGACCGCAACGCACGAATTGCGACGTACGTCACGTACGCCTTCTACGGCCTGCCCAACGGATGCGACCTCCAATGGTTGGCCGGCACCCTGCACAACGGGTTGATTGAGCGCGTTGTGGTGGCAACGGCCGAGCAATGCGCGGCGCGAGCATGGCCGCAACTTGACTACCCGACACCGCCCGAACAGGTGTTCATCGAACCCCAACCCGTGAACCTTGAAGTCAACGACGACGAGCTTGAATCGATCTCAACCCAAGGCTTGCTCGCCCTCAATCTGTCTGAAATGCACGCGATTCAAGCCCACTACCGTGATCCGGAGACACGTGCGGTTCGAGAGGCCGCGGGCATCTCCCCAGACGCACCCACCGATGTTGAACTCGAGTGCCTCGCCCAAACATGGAGCGAGCACTGCAAGCACAAGATTTTCGCCTCCAAAATCCATCACGTTGATGAGGAGACGGGCGAAGACACGGTCATCGATTCCCTCTTCAAAACCCACATCATGAAGCCAACACACGACATGCAGAACGAGGTCGACTGGCTTCTTTCGGTGTTCCACGACAACTCCGGCGTCATCGCTTGGGACGATGAATGGAGCGTTTGCATGAAAGCGGAAACCCACAACTCACCTTCCGCGTTGGACCCCTACGGCGGGGCGATGACCGGCATTGTCGGCGTCAATCGTGACATTCTCGGAACGGGTTTGGGTGCCCGACCCATTGCGAACACCGATGTGTTTTGCTTTGGTCCGCCCGATTGGGAAGGAGACTTGCCCGACAACCTGTTCCACCCCTCTCGGGTGTTGCGAGGGGTTCACGCAGGGGTACGCGTCGGTGGAAACGAATCCGGGATTCCAACGGTGAACGGAGCGATCGTCTTTGATGACCGCTATATTGGGAAACCCTTGGTGTACTGCGGGACCGTGGGCATCATGCCCAGGACCCTTACTGACGGACGTCCTTCTCACGTGAAAACCCCCGTCGCAGGCGACATCGTCTACATGGTCGGTGGCCGGGTTGGTTACGACGGCATTCACGGGGCGACCTTTTCTTCGCTTGAATTGACGGAGGAGTCCCCGTCAAGCGCCGTTCAAATCGGCGACCCCATCACCCAAAAGAAAATGCTTGATATGGTGCTTGAGGCTCGAGATGCTGGCTTGATTTCGTGCATTACGGACAACGGTGCAGGGGGACTCTCCTCCTCCATCGGCGAGATGGCTGAATACACGAACGGGTGCGAGATTGATCTTGCGAAAGTTCCGCTCAAGCAAGCAGGGCTCTCGCCTTGGGAAATCCTCGTCTCGGAGAGCCAAGAGCGGATGACCATCGCCGTACGGCCCGAAGACCAAACCGCGTTCGAAAAGCTCGCTCGACTTCACGAGGTTGAGGCAACGCCCGTGGCGACGTTCACGTCCACCGGTGTTTTCCATGTCCGCTACAATGAAACAACCGTTGCCTACCTGCCCATTGAATTCCTCCACGATGGCGTGCCACAACTCGAACTCGAATCAACTTGGACGCCCCCTGAACATCTTCCATTTGCCCCACCGCAAGACGCAGATCACAACCGTTTGCTGTTGGGGATGTTACAACGGCCCAACATCGCCAGCAAGGAAACGTGGGTTCGCCAATACGACCACGAGGTCATCGCCCAAACCGCTGTGAAACCCTTCGTTGGTGTTGAACGGGACGGACCGGGTGATGCGGGCCTTATCGCGCCGCTCCATGGCAACCCCCACGGCCTCGTCATTTCCTGCGGCATTGCGCCGCGATACTCGGACATTGATGCTGGGGCCATGGCAGCCGCCGCCATCGACGAAGCGGTTCGAAACGCCGTCTGCGTGGGGCTTGATGTTGACAAAATGGCGGGTTTAGACAACTTTTGCTGGCCCGACCCCATTGAGTCGACCAAAACCCCCGATGGTCGGTTCAAACTCGCCCAACTCGTGCGGGCCAACCGGGAACTGGAACGCGTGTGCCGAGCCTACCGCCTGCCTTGCGTCAGCGGAAAGGATTCCATGAAAAACGACTACGGCTCGGGCCCGGACAAGATTTCCATCCCTCCAACCCTCCTGTTTTCGCTCTTTGGCGACCACCCCGATGTTCGCTTCACGGCCACGAGCGACTTCAAACAGGCCGGCGACCGGGTGTATCTGGTGGGTTCGTCGCGCCAAGAATTGGGTGCTTCAGAACTGGCCTTCATGCTGACCGAATCCGGGGCATCGCCAGGCATCGGTGGAACGGTCCCGCAACTGAACCAACCCGAAGACAACCTTGCGACGTACAGGGTTCTTGCAAACACCATCCGGCAAGGTTTGGTCCGAACAGCTCACGATTGCAGCGAGGGTGGCCTTGCCGTGGCGCTGGCCGAAATGTGCATTGGTGGTCGACTTGGAGCTGAAATTGATGTGGACGGCACCGGCGAAGGCGACCTTTGGGGCCGGCTTTGGGGGGAATCCTTGGGACGTATTGTCGTGGCCGTTGCCCCCGAAAACGACGAAATGTTCCGTACGGCGATGAAAGGCCATCCACTGACGGTCCTCGGGAACGTGAACGAGACGGCCGCCTTGGTGATCGTGGACGGCGATGAAGAACTCATCTCTTCAAACGTCGATGCGCTTGTCGAGGCTTGGAAGGGAACGTTGGATTTGACGGGAGGTGTTGCTTGATGACCCCTCATGTCGCCGTTTTGTTTGGTTTTGGAATCAATTGTGACCACGAGACAAAAGCCGTGTTTGAACTCGTTGGAGCCACAGCGGAGCGCGTTCACGTCAACAGTTTTGTTTCAGGCACCGCATCGCTCGCAGATTACGATATTCTCGCCGTTCCCGGTGGGTTCTCGTTTGGTGACCACTTGGGAAGCGGACGCCTCTTGGGGAACCGTATGCGTTTTGCCATGCGCGACGCTCTTCGGGCGTTCGTGGATGCCGGCAAACCCATCATCGGCATTTGCAACGGATTTCAAGTGCTGGTGAAAACCGGGCTTTTACCGGGCCCTGAGGGCGACCAATCCCCGGATTTCATCCAACGAGCCAGTCTAACATTGAACGATAGCGGACGTTATGAAGACCGGTGGGTAACTTTGGAATTCGACCCCGAAAGCCCCTGCATCTGGACGAAGGGCATGACGCGAATGGAGTGCCCAGTCCGACACGGTGAAGGAAAATTCGTGATGCCGTCGGCCGAGGATTTGGACCACCTTGCAAGTAATCGACAATTAACGGTGCGTTATGTTGACCCCAATGCACCCGTCGATGCCCCATCGAGTGATTCGGTGTTGCCGTACCCGATCAGTCCAAACGGAAGCATGCGAAACATTGCAGGCATTTGCGACAGCACCGGCCTCGTGTTTGGGCTAATGCCACATCCCGAAGCCGTGTACGCTCGTTGGCTGCATCCGAACCACACCCACCCCTCATCAACGGCCGTTGGCGACGCCATGGATGGATGGGAGGGCGAAGGGTTGCAAATTTTCCGAAACGCCGTCAACCACGTTATCGCCACGCGTCGGGGATGAAGCATGCTTGAGGCAGAGCGCCGAATCTCCATCGACGCCTTGCGCGGACTGGCTGTGTTGTTGATGGTCATGGTGCACGCTGCGGCGACATGGACCCCAGCTAATGCATCAGAATTGACAATTTTAGCGACGGTTGTCTCCGGCTTCGGCGGGCTCGCCGCCCCCTTGTTTGTCACGTTGTTTGGTTGGGGCCTTCTTCAGCGTCAGCGAACATGGTCGGAGCGATGGCGACAGGCGGCTTTTCTTTTCGTCTGCCAGGCAGGGGTGAACCTTTCAGCGCCCCATTTGTTCCAACCTTTCACACCAGGCGTCCTTTCGCTGATGGGGCTGATGATTCTCTCCGAGCCCCTGTGGGCCGCCCCATGGCGAAAAGGTCGAACCCCGTTCAACGTCTTCCTCATCGTTGCGGCCTCCATGTTTGTCTTCCTTTGGTTCGCAGAACCCCTGCAGGGGCCTTCCACCTGGGACGCACGGGTTGCAACAGCAACCGCTTTTGATGTAGTATCGCATTTGCTCTTGACGGGGACATATCCGTTGGTCCCGTGGGTTCTTTTTGGTGCGTTTGGCGCAACAATCGCTCTCCAACCCGGGCCCCGCCCACTCGTCTTCACCTTCGCCGTTGGGATGGGGATCTCTGTGAGGGTGTTGTTTTTGGCGCTTTCAACCAACACCCCATGGGCGCTGCCAACCGGGGAGGCTGCGCTGACGTTTTTTCCGGCGAACGGTCCATTTTTGGTCGCAGCCTTGACGGGCGTGAGCCTGCTTTGGTTGTTGGTTGATGGCAGAACGTGGCTGAACGGGTTAGCGGGGGCCGGACGATGCAGCCTCACCCTGTACGTTGCCCATTTTGTTCCGCTGTTTTGGTTTCACTCCTTGGATGAACAGGGCTCTTGGGGGCTCAATCTGTCGATGTCTGTTACCATCGCTTACACGATGACCTGGATGCTTGTTGGAACCTTTTGGTGGAAGAAGTGGCCCCAGTGGACGCTTGAAGCTGCTTGGCGAGGTTGGAGCCGCCCACCTCATTCATCGCTGCGTGATCAGGTGGTAGGCCTCGAGAGCGTAGAACACTGAGAACCCAAGCATCACCGTGCCGCACCCTGCGAGCAGGCGCTTGTAGGCGGTCACGGAGAGCCCCCCACTCGCTCGGTGAATGGCGTAAGCCACGCCGACCTTGGTCAGCATGAGCGTGATGAGAAAGGAAACGGCGTATGCAATTGGAGCAAGCACCTCCTCTTCGACCACGGAGGCCATGAGCGGCCCTCCGATCAAAAACCAGAAGACGTACACGTTTGGGTTGAGCAGATTCGTCAGGACGCCTCGGAGAAACGAGTCTTTGGGGATGCCCGGACCAATCACCCCCGGGGCGGGGGGCTCCAAACCGTAGCAATCCAGACCCATCTTCGCAAGAAAGAGGGCACCGGCAACGGTGATGACCAGGAGCACCGATGTGTTCGTTGCAATCCATGCCGCAGCAAAGAAGCTCAGAATGACCAAAGGGCCGTCTGAGAAAATCGGAGCGGCTGCTGTCCAAACTCCCGCACGCAACCCTCCAGAGAGGGTTTCTCGAATCACCATCGTGAGCAGAGGTCCGGGTTTCAAACCTTCAACCACGCCGAGCAGCATGCCCGCCAGGGCTAGACTGAGCACGAGGCCGACTTCCATTTGAGGATGCTCCCCGACACCGGTCTTTGACTGCGTCGCTCGTCAACCGTTGAGGCGTGGTGGACGAATTCACCACGCCTCGCTGGGTTTTGGAGAACCGTCGAAAGACTTCACTCGGCTGCGAGTGCTTCGGTAGCCTTCTTGGCACCCATCCATGCAACGATACCGAATCCAATCTTGTTGATCATGTCGGCAATGTTGTAGAACACAGCCAGAAGTTCTTGGTTACCCTCACCGAGGCCGAGGTCAGCACCGGGGGACCAGAGGTAGCCGATGGGGTAAATGATCCAGCCAACCACGATGAACCAGCGCAGAGCGTTCGCGCTCCAGAGGAGCTCAGGAGCAATCTTGCTGTTGTCGACACCCTTACCGGAGGACCAAGGGGTGCCGGTTGCCACGATAATCATAGCCCAGCCGACACCACCGAGGATGAGTCCAGCCCATCCACCAGCGGAAGAACCCATGACTTCACCGAGGACACCGGCTTCGCCGAGGTAACCGAATCCGATCATGATGAGGGCACCGGTGAAACAAATACCGGTGAAGCCCATTCCGAGGAACTTTTCGTCGGTGATAGCGTCCTTTCCGACGAGGGAAGGGAACTTGAGAGCCATCAACGGGACGGTGATGATCCAGTCCATGTAGCGGTACTCGACCGAAACGTCGCCGAGTTCGGTATACACGCCGCGCATGTAGTAGTAGTGGAAGGCAGCGATACCGACGATAAGAGCCGAGATGGTCATCGTGGTTCGGTATTGCGGTGCGACGGAGTTGCGCTCCGACATGAAGAAGACGAAAGCAGCACCCATGGAGATGTAACCAACGAAGAACAAGAAGAAGGTGAGCAACTTCAGTGGCTCATCATCGTATTTCTCCGCCGGGTTCACGATCTCAGCGCTGACCGTACCGGCCAGAGCGAGGGTGAGTGTGGCGATCAAAAGCAGGCTCGTTGTCTTTGAGAAAGTTTCAGTTTTCATGGTTTTCAAACCTCTACCTTGCGAATGAGTACTTAAGGGGGTGTATTTTGCTATGTTTCGCGCGTGGATTTTTAACGCGTTTCGACGTTCCCTGTCTGGACCGCCCACAGTTTCGCATAGATGCCGTTTTGTTGAACGAGCGTTTCATGAGCCCCGTCCTCAGCGATGGCTCCCTGATCGAGAACAACGATGCGGTCGGCATGACGCACGGTAGAAAGACGGTGGGCGATAACAATCGTCGTTCTGCCCTTCGAGATTCGTTGAATACTCCGTTGCAGCGCCGCCTCGGTTTCGTTGTCAACCGCCGATGTGGCTTCGTCCAACACGAGCAGTGGAGCGTCTTTGAGAACCGCTCGTGCGATGGCCACGCGTTGCCGCTGTCCTCCTGACAAGCGATGACCGCCTTCGCCAACCAACGTGTCCCAACCGGACGGCAGCGACTCAACAAAGGCAGCGGCTTCAGCAACTTCGGCGGCTTTCACGACTTCTTCGTCGGTG
>Ga0181584_10002768_pt1 | contig 13453 bp, 17 predicted proteins | sample 071ome_30_FD_132462 | JGI IMG/M metagenome (GOLD analysis project Ga0181584, IMG submission 132462) | Coastal salt marsh microbial communities from the Groves Creek Marsh, Skidaway Island, Georgia - 071406AT metaG (megahit assembly) | ecosystem: Environmental > Aquatic > Marine > Intertidal... | reverse complement strand
GTTGAATACACCGAAGACATTCCATCTGGAGAAGAATTGGCCAAAGACTGGCTTGAATTGTCTTTGGTAGAGATCGAGCAAGGTAGAGCTGAAATTGTAGCACAGGCAAAGGCAAAGGCAGAAGCAGAAGCAAAAGCCAAAGCCAAAGCAGAAGAACAAGCAAAAAATACCAACAAGGAACATCGTGACGAGGTTGGTGCGAAGCAAGCACAAGCCGTCTTAACGGACGATACAAGTTTGGTAGGGTTTGAACCCACAGAAACAGGCTACAAGCTCTTATTCAATGGTCCAGACGGCTTCATTCAAGGCGAAAAGGATATGGGCTTTTCGCTTGCAGCACAATTGGGCTTTGATGATGTAGAGCGTTTGGTTATGTCTGTTGCAGGAGAATTGCGTCTTTGTGTTGTACCTACCGATCAAATTGTGTTGCTTGAAAATATGAAGCCAAATGCTATTCCGTTCTCTCTTTGGGAAACCTTAGACTTTGATCCAAGTGATTCAGAATACTGGCTCACAAGCAAATTGGACGAATCGGAAACACCTATTGTCTTGGGGGTTCGCAAAGCTCCCACCGGAAAAACTTGGGTTGTCAAGGCGGTTTGCGTGGCATAGAGCAGACGGCTTTTATACATAATTCCCCTAGCCTTGGTGCAGGCTTTGTATGCACCTTTCTTTTATCTTATCGCCCCAGAGGGGCAAAACATTAAAATTAGAGGTGCAAAATGTCTATTGACATTCAAGAATCAGATACAAAAACGATCATTAATTACGAAAACTTTGCCTTGGAAATTAAAGAGGCAATGACAAAATATAGAGAGCTTAAGAATACATTCAAAGAATTAGGTTTGCATTTATCAGGGAATCACCAAAGAAAATCAACAGATGTACTGAAGCGTGCCAGTGCAGGAATGACACCAAAAGCAGCAAAAGTCGTGTCCGAAACAATTTGTAAATTGTATGGGCTTACTTTTACAGAGTTGGAAGAAGAATCAAAAATGGCTTCTGGTGATTGTATTGGGCGTATCACAGGATACTCTGATCTACAGGTTCGATATGGTTGGCCTTATGAGTTGGAAGACTGTTTGATCGTTGCCCCATATTGCGAAAATGAGCAGCAACCCCATTCTTCTCACTTTCTCACACCGCTTGCAACAGAGGTTGGAACGGTTTCAGATATAATAGGCAAGGTTGGGGATTATCAAATCATTATACCTTGTGGAGATATGAGTTACATTGAAATATATCCTTGGGGAGCTGAAATGCAGATCGAACATCGAGATTCACCACAGGAACAGGTTCTTGCGTATCTGTATTGGGTATGTTTTGGAAACGGAAATGTGGATATGGGGCTTCTGGAAAAGTTTGTGGAGGCTCATAAGGCTGGTGCGGAACGCAAAAATACCAATGACGAGCAAGGCGAGGAAATTGGTGCGGAACGCAGTGAAGCAACAGAGGTGAAAAATGCCTAAAATTGATACAAGACCAAAGACCAAAGGAAACATACTCAATTTGCAAACAGAGAGAAAGACTTTGAGATTCGTTGCTGGGGCTGATGAAAATGCTCACCCAGACCAGTCTGATCGTATTGAGTACGAGGAATTGTTGTTTCTTAATGGAGAGATTGAGCTGAAAGACGGCTCTCGCTATTGGGCAATTATCGGTATATCTCCAGAAGACGGAGGAGAGCATTGGTTCTCTGGTTTATTCTTGGAGAATGGTGACTTTGTGACACAGGACGATCCGGACTTTTTGAGCAAGCTTGGAAAGACCAAAGAAGAGGTGTATGGCTACCGATACCGATACTGGCCTACATATCTATCGAGAGATCATCATATAAATTACGAAACAGGTTGGAGTGGATAATGACACAAATTGAATTAGACGCATTGAGAATGTTGGTCTGGAAATTGCCAAAAATTGCAGAATCTTTGGAGCAGATCGCACAGGCTTCTTCTGGCGATGTTGCCAAGATCGAAAAAGGCTCTCTGGAAGCACAGGTAATTCTTTTTGCTTTGCGATTCTTAGAAAGCAATTTAGAAAACGATGTATTGGAAACAATTGAGGAATCTTGCGGTCTGGCAGAAAAAGGTATTATAGAGATAATTGGAAGACTACACACAAAAATCGAGGTAAAAAATGAATAATGAAATTGTACAAAGAGTGAAAACTCAGTTGTTGCCGTTGAATATACAAACTTTAATGGTTCAGAATGATGTGAAAACTTTGACATTTTCTGTTGATAGCTGGGGTGGTGGGGGTCGTGATTCCGGTCTTAATGGTCGCTACCAAGACGGAAGATATATCTCTACTTGGCAAGATAGACCAGAATGGTTTGAGGCTTTTGAAAACAGTGCAGAGGTTCAGGAGATTCTTAGACAAATTGAAAATTGGGCTGATTCAATTGATGAATACTGGGACGATGAAGACGGAGGCGAGGTTTCTTTGAAATTGTCTATTGACGAAAATGGAAATCTGATCAAAACCTTAGAGCTTGAGATACGAGAGGAAGAATCCCATAATGGCCATTTTGAAAGCGAAACAGAGATTGATCTAAAGAGTGAGGACGATTTTTCGTCTTGGCAACAGGTCTTTGCTTACTTTCGCAAGGCGAAACGCAAGAATCCAGAGTGCAGCCTAGACTTTAAGATCGAGTTTTGGGGCGGTGGTGATTCTGGTTCAATTGAGGACATACAGTCAGGTTGCGACATTCTCCAAAAATTGGTCACTTTGCCGGACGGCAGAAATGAAACGGTCCAGAGATTGATAGAAGCCTTTGCATATCGCTTCATTGACGCAAGCGGGGTGGATTGGTATAACAACGAGGGTGGTTTTGGCTCTATGGAGCTTCGTTTGGAAGAAGAACCAGAACCAAAGGCGATCTTCGATCTCGATGTAAATTACTATGAGAAAGTGTTGAAACCCCATACCGAAATTAATTTAAATTAATTCAAAAAAAAGTCATAGAAATGTGTCCGTAATCCAACAGACAATTCTTTATATAGGTGAGCAAGCAATTGTTCGCCTATTTTTTATTATCAAACCTATCTCACAAAAAAGGAAAAATTATGCCAAGAGATAACAATTTCGGTCCAGAGCGACCAAAGCGACCAAAGAAGACCAAACCCACAATCATTCTACCGAGCATTCCGGATACATCAATTGTGGTGCAGGGTGTGACATTCGATCTTCAGCAACAGACAGACTTTATGTTTGGCAACATATCATTCCACCACCCAACCAGCATAGGGCAGTTTATGGACAATGGAAAGGTGAAGATTTTGGACAATTACTACAATTACCCAGTACAGGAACAATCACCAAAGAACATATTGCTTCTGGAGGTTGTAGGTCATTTTGGAGGACAACAAGTAATACCCCTTATCGCAGAAACAAAGATACTACACACCTTGCCTATATCTGACGAAGCCAAGAAGCGTGCTATGAGCGAGGCTTTGCCTATGGCAACCTACATCAGCTCCGAAGACTATGAGATTTTTGATGAAACAGGTCAGATCGATCTAGTCATTCTTCAGACGATAAGAGAGATCAACGAATGGTTGTCCGGTGATCGTTTCTCCTGTACAACAAAACACCACCTGTGGAAGCACGAAATGTGCGAACACAATGCTTGCAGCATTCGTACCCATATCGTTGTTCTGAATGGCATAATGGAGGATATGAAGACAATCCAGCCTCGTAATATGCAAGAAGAAATGGAACGAACGCTCCAGTACTGTCAAGACAATGGCTTAGAGGGTTCGATTGTTGATATGCACAAGCGTATGACAGAATACAATGTAAATAGCCACAACGAGCAATATGAGCGTTTTAAGGACTGGTCCGGCTCGTAACTTTAGGTAAACTCTCAAAAGCGTTTTACGGCCTGTTTTTGCCTTGTGCAGAAGCAGGTCTTTTTTGTTGTTTTGATCATCATATAATTATTGCAATTTGGAGCTGACAGGTAATGAGATCGCTTTTTCTTAAAAAAAGATCAAAATGAGATCATACCAAAAAAACCCATATTTATCAATGACTTACGAGATTCAGGCACTTCAAAAAACAAGCAAAAATGACAAACTGCAAAAAAAACTAACCAAAAAGGTTTGACATATCCAAAAGGGTCAGATAAATATATATACATCAAGGGAAACAAAAACATTGATTCTCTGGCTCGGAAAAGAAACATTCGAGATTGCTCTTTGAAAATACTCTTACAAGAATTAGGACATAAGTTTCGGTCTTTGACCATATCTGTCACAGGCGGATATAAAACAAACTTGGCTTTTATCTCTCTATCCTCTTTGGATTTTTGAGATACAATGTTGTTCCGACATTGGTTATACACCTTGTCCGCAATTCCTCCGTAATTCGTACTCTGCATTACGAGATTCTGAAAACTTTAAGCTTGGAAAGCATTTGTGTTCCACAAAACGCTACGCTTGACTTTCGCCAGTTAAAGTTTGTCATAACTCTACATTTGATACGAATTACTCTCGGAATTGCGGACAAGTATCCCAGAACTTTCTGGGGACAAGTCCCAGATTTCTGGGGACGCAAGTTTCATACTTGTACCATTTCTTGCAAGACCAGTTTTGTGCTTTCTGGAAAAAAAAGTGCGGTAGCTACCGAATGCTTGAAAACTTACTTTGAAATCCCTATGGGTGATCTTATGTATGTATCTTGGTTGCCCATAGGGTTATCATTCTTTCTTGTTATTCAGCCGTCGCAAGCGGTTAATCTTGGCTTTTATCTCTATCTTACTTTCTTGGTATCCTAGGGAGCAATGTTGTTCCGACATTGTTTATTATTGCCTGATATCCGGCTTCTGATCCGCTCTAATTTGTGATTGCGTTCCGCAAACGCTTCGCTTCAAAAATTATCTCGGATCACAACCCGTATATCAGGATAAACAGCGACAGCGGCCTTCTACTTCTCAAGAAGGCCAGATGACATCTCATCTCCTGCTGCACGCAAGATTTTAATCTTGGCTACCTTTGTTCTTTGACATTATTGTATAATTGGTGACATAAGTTTTGGTCTTCGGACCATATCTGTCACAGGCAGATATAAAACAAACTTGGCTTTTATCTCCTATCTCTTATGAGTTTCGAGATTCAATGTTGTTTCGACATTGGCTTTATATCACCTTTGCGAGCATCATCGTGCCTCTGATCAAGCCCAATAAATTGGTCGGATCATTCTGATCCTCTTGATCATCGGCACGCATATTCTCGCAAAGCTCACAGCTGCAGCTTACAGCTCGCAGCAAAGCTCACGCCCCAGCCATTCCCGCTGGCGTGCGGGGTGACGCAAGTTTTTGACTTGCACCGATTGTACAACCAGTTTTGTGGGTTCTGGTAAAAAATCCTCTGTAGTACTACAGAATGCTTGAAACTTACTTTGAAATCCCTATGGGTGATCTTATGTATGTATTTTGGTTGCCCATAGGGTTTATCATTCTTTCTTGTTATTCAGCCGTCACAAGCGGTTAATCTTGGCTTTTATCTCTATCTACTTTCTTGTTATCTTAGAGAGCGATGTTGTTCCGACATTGTAGCATATTTTCCTGTAGTATTCTCGCTCTCAGGCAGGACCGGATTGCTTCGCAAACGCTTCGCTTCCTTACCTGCCTATCGTGCGAGAATCCTACAGGATTCGAGTCACGAGTCGTGACTCCAGAAGCTCACATCCAGCTGTGCCGCCTCACTTGTCAGGCCCGGCGAAGTGAGGAGGACGCAAGATTCCTTGTTAGATTGGACTACATTTGAGGGTTACAGGCCATTGTGCCTGTAGCCTCTCTTTTTTTACATTTTGAATATATTTATTAATTACCGCCTCTTACGAGGCTCAAACGGAGAAACCTATGTTGTTGGGTTATGCTTGTATCAACAAAACATTGTCAGACGCACACGCAAAGACAAAAGAATACTGTGTGAATCGCACCTGTCGCAAGGCAACCTTTGAGGAAAAGGGTCTTGCTTATGTGTCTGGATTGGCTCTATCCAATGTTTCTGCTATGGAGAAGATTCTTCATTGGAACGAACAAGAGGGTATCCGTTTCTATCGTATGTCTTCAGATATGATTCCTTGGCATAGCGAGTATGACTTGCTTGATCTTCCGGACCACGAAGCCATTATCGACACTTTGGCTCGATGTGGAGAGTTTGCCAAGCAGCATAATCATCGAATTACATATCACCCCAGTCCATTCGTGAAGATCGCCTCTCCAAAGGTGAATGTTCAAGATAACTCTGTTGCAGAGCTTGAAAGACATTCCCAAATTATGGATTTAATGGGTTTGGATAACTCTCACCAAGCAAAGATCAATATACATATTGGTGCGGTGTATGGTTCAAAAGAAGAAACGGCTAAAATGGCTTTTGAGGGTATCAAAAAACTGTCTTTGGGGGTCGTATCTAGGCTCACCTTTGAAAACGATGATAAAGGCTCTCTCTGGTCCGTCAAGGACTTATACGAGCTTGTGTATCCTCTGACCAAGACACCTATTGTCTTTGACTTTCATCATCATTCTTTGCTCACTGGAGGTCTGGAGGAACAAGAAGCCTTGGAAATGGCCTTAGATACTTGGAGCAAGGGTATCGTTCCTGTAACACACTATTCTCAATCTCGATGTGTAGAACACAACGATACGAAAATCAAGCCACAGGCTCATTCTGATTCGTATTGGGCTGCTCCAAAGACATACGGACATAATTTTGACATTATGTGCGAATGCAAGCACAAAGAGCAAGGGCTACAGAAATTGAGGGAATTACTATGAGCAAGCACACAAGAATCAATACCATATCTCCAGAAGAAGAAGCGTATTTATCCGAATTGTGTGAAAACACAAAGGGTGTCACCAGATATGGAAATCGAGGTAGAACCACAGTGATGTTGGAAACGGATATGTTATCGATCATAGCAGATTTGGCGAAAGATCAAGGAAAGTCTATGGGAGAGGTAGTAGGGCAAATTGTTCGATCTTACTTTTCGGAATTAAATGGTGCTATATCTTTCGATCAGAGAGGTATGATTCTATGGTCGGATAATCTCTTGAATAACCTTGCCTTTTCTTATGGTGGTTTTTGGGATTCTGTAAAGTGTAGTAGAGTAGGGATAACCAGCTTTCAGCCTTATGATTGGAGCATTGGAGGAATCCGACCGGCTCTTATTACTGAAAAATATAAAGAGATAATTTGCAGGGTCAATAAGGAGCAGTTAATAGGCCAAAGGGCTAACGGTTATTTAACCTGCAACCTAGAAGAAGAAGACATAGAGGGCTTTCTTTGTCTTTATCGACCAATAACAAAAGAATTACACAATTTCTTAACCAGAGCTGACATTGTAGGCTCATTTATTTAACGGAGGGCAAAAATGCCAAAAAAATCAAAACACTTGATCCTTGATAATTCAGGTGATCTGCTTCAGTTTGAAGCTCCAGAAACAACAAACACCTATAAGGCTCTTAGCCATAGTGATTTGTACGAATCTATCCGCACAAAGGCACAGGACTTGGGCTTTACTCACTTGCGAGATCAATTGGAAATCACACACGCTGGTAATCGTGCTTTTATGAACATTCAGTTTGCTATGGACGATGATACTATGCCGTTCTCTGTCGCTGCAAGAAGCACCTATGACCGTTCTGCTTCAGTTGGTATTGCGACAGGAGCTTCCGTTTTCATTTGCTCCAATTTGATGATTTCCGGCTCTGATACAACCATTATGCGTCAGCACCGAGGTACGATCATCGAGGATTTGGACGATATGCTCAACAGTGCATTTGGCACAGGAATGGAACGATACAATAAGAAATTGCTTTGGAAAGAAGAATTGAAAGAAACAGGTCTTACAGAGCGACAAGGTCGATACCTGCTTGCAATGGCAAACCTAGAGGGAATCCTCAATAAGCAAGCCCACAAGTCAGCCGAAGAACATTGGATTGACGCTCCTTTTGCTGAGTTTCGTGGAGATAGAACACTTTGGGGGTTGTATAACTCTATGACTTGGGGTTCTCACAAAATCCGACCAGCTGACAAATTGGAAGCACACAAAGGGATCGTAGATTTCACTGAGCAGATCGTTATCAATGACGGAAAACTTGTAATTGCCTAAAGGAGCAGAAAATGGAAGCAGATACAGTATATATGTGGATTCCAGTTTCTGAGGGTTGTGCCAGTGTGAGAGGTATAGCCTCTCACAACGGCTATGCACAAGTACCAATCCAGATTGACAAGCTCTCTGGGAAGCTTGCAAAAATGATCGCCTCTGGGGTATCCGATGTTCGTACAGATCAAGTTTTGATTCTCTCCAGAAAATCAATGTTCCAGAAGATCAAAGAAAATGATCTCTCTTATCTTGGGGTTCTGGATACAATCGAAGATTATGCAGACAGGATAGAAAGTGCCTTGGAGGGCTTAGACAGGCTTTTGGAAAACACACCAAAGCACATCATATATGGACACGATTCTCGACCATTTCAATGGTCCGTATGGGATAATCCCTTAATTTCATCGGAGATATGGCTCAACGAGGAATGCAGAAGAATCCGTTCAGAGGGCTTGGTGATCGACATAGCAGGAAAAAAACTACCAGCAAGCATTCTTCGTTCTATGGGGGCTAAATTACTCGGTGTCGCTAGAAAGCAAGGTCTTGTAGAAGCAGAATGAAACAAAAAATTGGATCAAAATCAATAAACAAATTAAACTTTTCTCACCGTTCCTTGTTCAAAGGAACACTTAATCAACCGCTAGAAATAGCACAAAACATAAAGGACAATAAAAATGGCCGATAAACCAAACAAAATACTCATTGACAATAAATACTTACTATCTGAAGACGATGTGGAATCTGTATCTGCTCTGTTTGAGGTGAAAGTGATTGAAAACGATAGCGAAATCCCTGCTGGAGTTAAGGATATGAGTGGCGATGATATAACTGCTGATTCTTACTCTGCCTCGCAAACGATCTCGGAATATGCAAAAGCAGGAGCAATCGAGCTGACCCCAGAGGGGATTGATAAGTGCTACGAAAACGCCAATTATGCTCATACCAAAGGCATTCCGGCAGCGGTGGCAAATAGAAATGCACAATTCTATTCTTATCGAAAATAAGGGATTCAAATGGTTTCTTACACTGATGTACTGAACATTCTTCGTGAAGAAACCACCGATTCTCGGTTGGTCCAGAGGGTAGAAAGCCGTCTGGATCAGCTTATCGGTGACAGACTTGAAGAAATGTATCAAGAAGAATTACAAAACGAACAATACAAACAAACCGATCACAAAGATCAAAAAAATCAAAAAAATCAACCTAAAGAGGCTCAAAATGACCACACAAAAACAAGAAAACTCACAAAGCAAGATTAACCATATCACCGCAGAAGCAATTAGATCATCAGCAAAGTTGGAAAGACAGTCTATTGACCCAGCTTTCAACAAGTGGCAATCACTCATTGAATTGAATGATGATTACGCTCTATCTGTTATTGCCGGACAGTATTATATGTCTGTTCCAAAACACAATATGCCTAAGTTTGAACAGTATGTTGAATACGAGGCAGCGTTTCTATCTAGAGACGGTTTCGTTATGTTTGGCGAAATCTTTGAGGGTAACGAGTTTGGAATCTCGGAACACGAACAGGTTTGGCCGTACAAATCAATGGAAGACATTGTGAAAATGACAAATATGATTATCGACCACATCAACAAGAATGAGGGGGTGCAAAATGCCTAATTGGTGTAGCAATCACATAAAAGTATATGGCTCTCCTGAAGACCGTTACAATTTCCGCAAGAGATTGAGAAAAGAAGATCATAATGTATATTCGGCTATTCGTAGAGCTTTGGCGATGATTGTTTCAGAAATTGTAGAACCGACAATGATCGAGATTCACAAGGCTCACTTGTTGAAAATGGTGCAAAACAATGAACCGTTGAATGAAGCGAATATGAGAGTTTTATCCTCAATCTGGAACAATTTCGATAAATCTGTTTTTGAGGAAAAGGCTGAAGAATTAGAAGCCTTTTGGAAAGACGGTGGCTTTCATCGGGATTATATACCATACGATCAAAAAGATAAGTCTTTTGCCGGCTTCTTGAATCGTGTTGATCCAGAGGAACAAGAGGAGGGTCTTGTAGAAACCTTAGACTTTAGTGTGTTCGTTCCAACGGCTTTATGCTCCGGTTTATTGGGCTTCAACAGTTTCACAGAATCATTGATCCGTCAGTTTGCAGGCAAGATAACAGACATTAACCATATCAATTTCAATCGTCAGAATTGGGGTACAAAATGGAATGCGGTTGATCCTCATATTATGGAAGACGAGGACTGTATCGAGATTCGATTCTGTACGGCTTGGTCGCCAGCAGGAGCTGTTTATGAGAAAATGGCAAAGCAGCACCCACAATTATCCTTTGACATAACCTTTGAGGAATCTGGTATGGCCTTTTGTGGTCGAGAGGTTTGGAAGAATGGAGAAATGTCTGCTGCTTTGGACGGAGAAATGTCTTTTGAAGAGGTAGGCGAAGACGGCTACCGAACCGTTATGCCAGACTGGTTTTACACTGATATACAAGATTTTTTGAGAGGTGCATAATGTATTATCTCAAAGAGAAAAGAGGGGCTTGTCTTATCGGTATGGGTGGCGACATTCGCCTGTTTAAGACGATACCAGAAGCGATAGCGAGAAAGAGTGTTACGGCTTCGATTAAAAAGTATGTACCAGACATTCATCATTTAGAGGGCTTAGAATACTTATCAGACATAGGTTTTACAGTCAACTCTATTGAGAGAGGCAATGCGATCCAAGTATCTTTGGACACAATCTGGAATGCTCCAATGTCGGAGATTTTGAATACGGTTCTTTCCGGAGATCATTACCCAAACAAGGACCATCGAGAAGAGTTTATTATCCGTTTCAAATACCGATCTTCCGTTGATGTAGGTCTTATGGATATGGACTTGATCTTTGATGTTTCGTTCATCGTTAATGGGCAAGAATATAAACCTAGCGAATGGAGGAGAGCATAATGAGAGGCAGAAACAAGAACAATCCTTGGAATCATTTTTATCGGAATGCGAACCGTTTGATCTTCATTCTGGGCAAAACAATGCCAGAAATGCTTCGTGACGGCTTCTTTCGTCATAAGAAAGAGGAATGCTCTTGGCCTTTCCCTTTGCCTACAGACACAGTTTTCAGACGCTACAGAAGAATACTCACAGGAGATTCCAGACTGCTTCTTGAAGATTTATGGGTTGTAGCCTATTGTCTGAATGTTGATCCAAGTGATCTCGCTTTTATGCCTTTGGAGCAATTTTTGAATAAATATGCAAAAGAATCTTTGACAGATTAAAAAAGGCTAATTAAATAAAATACACACCGCTTCATAAGAGGCAAAAACAAATAGGATTAATTATGGGAAACGAAAACCGTTATCACCGATTTAGAATCTCAAAAGGGAATGGTAAGTATCGAGAGATCACAGCTCCTGATGAAGACTTGAAAATGGAACAAGATACCTTTCTTAGAGAGGTGCTATACACAGTTATGCCACATTCAGCTGCAAATGGTTTTGTGCCAAATCGCTCAATTGTGACAAATGCCGAACCACACACAGGGCAAAATGTTGTCCTCAACATCGACATTAAGGACTTTTTTGGTTCAACCAAGAGAAAAGCTATAAAGAATGTTTTATCTCGTTTTTATTCAGATAAGATTCCGGCTTCTCAGATAGACGACAAGGTTGCTCTGGTGTCTTACCGAGGGTACTTGCCCCAAGGTTCTCCTGCAAGTCCTCACATCGCAAATATGGCCTTGTATGACTTTGACACTTGGCTATCCAAAGAATGTGGCGATAAGGGTTTGAAATATACTCGATATGCGGACGATATAACCGTTTCTGGAGATTTCATTCCAAAGGGCTTTCTAGGTCAGATTTTAGGCAAATTAAGAGAGTATGGTTACGCACCAGCTCCAAACAAAATACACTTTGCTAAGAAGCATCAAAGACAGGTTGTCACCGGTCTTGTAGTGAATAAAAAGGTACAGTTGCCAAGAACCACAAGACGATGGTTTAGAGCGGTGCTGCACAGTGGAGGCTCGCTTGGCTTGGACCAAATGCTTGAAAAGAGCAACAAGGACTATGACCAGATTCTTGGCCTCATTGGTCTGCAAGCTCTCTATGACAAAGAATTGGCTTCAAAACAAATCAAAGAATTACAATCAATAAACAATCAATAAAAAAACATAATGCCGAGCAAGGTGGGATACCGACCGCAGGTTGGTGCGAAGCGTAGCGAAGCAGGGAGAGAATGAAAATGAATACAGTATATAAAGGACAGGACTTAAAAAACCTACAGGAGCAAGTGCAACAGGATTTACTTTGCATTATGGACGGAATGGACAATGACTTTCAAAACGATGTTTGCGACACAATTGTTCGCTGCTTCAGAAAGTTTATTATCGAAAAGAACGGACTGATTGAAGACCAAGACGATCTTCCAAGAGAAGAATATATTGCGATTATGCAATCTGTACTTGGAATCCAAATGGATTTTGGGGTTGAACACCTTAGATCAGGCTCTATTTCACCAGTTTATGCAACAGAGGGCGAAGAGTTTCAAGAGTATGCCTATATCTCAACAGGCGACATTGTTCCAAACGATACTCTGGTTGGCTACGAGATTATGGACGGAGCAACCTTTACTTTCTATATGCTTCCGGACATAGCCTTTGCAAACTCAAAAAAATAACAAATAACAATAAAACATCACCAATGACGAATGTAATGAGGAAATTGGTACGAACGACCGTAGGGAGGTAGTAATGAGCAGATGTATATTAAAACCAAAAGAAGAATTAAAAGACAAAGTTTCAGAGCTTGTGATTGGCTTTGACAGACCGTTGAATGTTTGGTTTATCCAAGTGTTTGGAGGAATTGACAAAGACGGTGATGATGTGATTCTCATTGATGAATGGGCAAAACCAGCTGAAATTGCAGTAAAAATGTTCGAGTATGCAGATATGGACAACCCATTCAACAAAGGTATTTACTTGGCTATTTTAGAGAGAGAATGCCCACAGAGCAAGTATGGAACAGACCAAGTCTTAGATTACAGAACAACAAAATTAAACAATATGTTTCCGCTTTCAGAAGACGATACAAGGGATTTATCAATCTGGATTACAGATATGCTTGTAGAATTGGGCTATGTCAAGGACTGTACAGATACAAACGATCAAGACGAGTTTGAGGTGCAGGATATGATTACCGAAGCAATAGAGGACTGTGGTGTCCGAGGTGGCTCTGAATTGGTTGCAGTAAGCATTGCAGACAATATGATGAAAATGGGGTTGGAAACACACTCTTGGGATTTGGATAACGAGGTCCGTACCGATGTGGAAAGTAAAATTAACCAAAAAATCGCACAATTTAAGGAGGAGCGATGT
>Ga0181584_10002767_pt1 | contig 13454 bp, 10 predicted proteins | sample 071ome_30_FD_132462 | JGI IMG/M metagenome (GOLD analysis project Ga0181584, IMG submission 132462) | Coastal salt marsh microbial communities from the Groves Creek Marsh, Skidaway Island, Georgia - 071406AT metaG (megahit assembly) | ecosystem: Environmental > Aquatic > Marine > Intertidal... | reverse complement strand
TCTCTTTCTCTTTCTCACGCTCATCTCACCCCTCTACCCTTGCTCAGGTCTTTTTCGTGACGCCAACGGACGCCAATATCGCGCTGCTGACGAGTCGGCACAAGCACAGTAGCGATGTGCACGTGTTCTTCACGACGGCGCCGTCTCCGTTTCAGATTGAGGATATCAAGAAGAGTGGGCAGCTACTGAGTCATCTGGTGACGCTCAAGGAGGCCAACGTGGAGTACGTGATGAACCCAGATGCGAGGGGGTTCACGACGGGGCCGGAGGACGCGCTGGAGCGGTTTTACGGCCACGGGGCCGAGCTGTTGCCGGAGTACGACGAGGGCATGTATCAGATTGCCAATCGGCTGGCATCGCTGTTCGTGACCATGAAGGAGATGCCGAGCATTCGGTACAGGGCGGCCCTGCCGCCAGACTCGCACGAGTACCCGCACGGCCTCGAGTCGCGGCTGCTCGTCACGCAGCGCCTGGCGGTCGAGCTGTCGACGCTGCTCGAGCACCACCAGGAGGCCAACCAGATCCCCGAAGGTACGTTGTTGTTCGTGTTGGTGGCGGTGGCTGGGTCGGTGCTCCGATCGGTGCACCACCGGTTGTTCTCGTTCTCGTCCTTGTTCCTCCCCCCCTTTCCACCCACCCACCGCGACCTCATGCATCTTGTATCACTACATCCCCTCCCCTCCCCTTCGTACCCTCAGGGGAGACGTGCGAGCTGATTATCGTCGACCGGGGGATGGATGCGGTGGCGCCCATCGTCCACGAGTGGACCTACGAGAGCATGATCTACGACCTGCTGGAGGACGAGCTCACAGAGGGGAGGAACGTGTACCAAGGGCACGTATTGAACGACAAAGACGCCATGTTTTGCAAGCTGCGACACTTGCACTTTGCCGAGGCGTCCAACACGATCACCGGCTACTGCGACGAGCTGCAGCAGAAGAACGGCGGGCGGGGGAAGAACCAGAACGTCAAGGATATGGACTTGAAGAGCATGGCAAAGCTGGTGCGGTGCGTGTTTTTCTTGATTTCTCTCCGTTTGCTGCCCGTTTGCTGACCCCCCCGCGGCTCGCAGGACACGACACGTCACTCGTCTCACTCGTCTCACTCGTCTCACTCGTCTCACTCGTCTCACTCGTCTCACTCGTCTCGGCACCGTTCTCATCCCACCCGCATCTCCAGGAGTCTTCCCAAGTACCAGGACGAGCTGCGGTCGCTCAACGTGCACGTGGACATCGCCAGCGCGCTTAACAAGCAGATCGACGGCGGGCGACTGACCGAATTTGGCTCGCTGGAGCAGGACGTGATCTTCGGGAACGCCACCAGCAAGGATCTCATCTCGTTCCTATCTTCCAACCAGCTCATGGCCGAGTCGGACAAGCTGAGGCTGCTCCTGTGCTACTGCGCGACGCACCTCGAGAAGCTGGACGAGACGCGGCAGTCGCAGTGGCAGAAGCTGGCGCGCCTGAACGCCGCGGACGTCCGGTGCCTGAGCAATCTCGAGTACCTCGGGGTGCCCGTGTGCAAGCGGGAAGGCGGCGCGCTGTCGTCAATGTCGTTCGGCAAAGTGAAGCGGAAAAAGAGCTCGGTGCGGAGGGAGCGCAACGTGTTTGGCATGAACAGCGACACATACTCGTTGGCTCGATTCGTGCCCCTCTTGGCGGTATGCTGTTTCGATCAAACGTCGTCGTCGTCGTCTCGACTCGTCGACTCGTCGGGAAGTTGAGCAGTTCGATTCATCGATTCACCTCCCTCACTCTCTCGATCACGTACCGGCTACCGCAACGACAGGAGAAGCTGGAGTCGCAGTACCACTGTCGACTCTCGGAGGACGAGTTTCCGTTTGTCAAGCCGCCGGTCCACCTGGCCGGCAGCCCGCAAAGTTCCGGGACCGGCGGGGCTGGCGGGGCTGGTGGGAGCGGCGGGACTGGGGGAGTGCGGGCGGTGTCCTCGTTCAGGACCAAGGGCGCCGCCGCTGCGTCGACGATCCCGTCGCCGATCAAGCCGTCGAAGGGCGTCACGGCTGGCGCCCTTCGCACGGACACTCAGCGGGTGTTCATCTTTTTCGTCGGCGGGTTCACATACTCCGAACTGCGCCTCGCCCATCACATGTCGGAGACGCTCAACAAGGACGTCTTTGTCGGCGGGACGAGCCTGTTGACGCCGACGGCGTTCATCGAGAGCCTGCGACGCCTGTCGAAGAGGTAAACAGTCATTCATGTGACGAATGTGTCATCATCGCAGCCCTGTCATCGATCGATTTCTTAGATATGGCATGATTCAAGCCCTCTAGACTTTGTTCACCGATCTCCACTCCCGCTCCATGCGCACCACGATGTCGCTCATCTTCTCGACCCCCTGCACGAGCAGCCCTCCTTCGGGAACGTCCTCAGCAGCCCGTGCGCGCTCCATACCCACGTACTCGCCCTCGACGAGTCCGAGGAGCGGGGGCTGCCCCTGGAAATGCATCATGGCACTCTGGATCTCCTGGCACTGCTGGAAGAGCGACAGGCGTCCGAAGCAATACAGCCCGAGACGCGCGCGCGAGAGCGCGACGACCAGGCGCCGCACGTCGCGGACGTGCCCGATGCGCTTCGTCCTCACCAGACTGAGCAAGATGAAGTCGTTCTGCTGCCCCTGGAACTTGTCGACGGTCGATATCGCCGCGGGCATGCCGAACAACGGATGGTCGGCGCACTTGGCGCGGAACACGTCGTTCAACAGGGCCGCCTGGCCGTTGTACGTCGTGAGGACCGAAATGCTGGACGCGGGGTACCCCAGCAGTCGCATGTACTGATACGTCAGCACGACATATTCGGCCTCGCCCAAGTTCTGGTAGAAGTGCGGCTGCGGCTGGGACTCGCCGCGCCCGCGGAAGTCGCCCACGTCGACAAACTGCATAGGGTAGGCAAAGCCCGGGTTGGCCAACGCGTAGGCGCCTTGCAGGGTCCGAGGCAAGTTGAGGAGCTGCTTGTATCTCCAGCTGTAGAGCGCCGCGATCCCGGGCCGTGCTCTTCCCTGCGCGTTGAGCTCGATGTGCGGGGTGCCCAGCCGCACGAGCCTCGCAAACAGGCTCTGCTCGAACCTGCAGTGGTTCTTCAGAAGCGGATTGGTGACCACAGGTGGGAGCTGATTGTGGTCGCCGATCATCACCACGCGCTTGAGCCGCGACGTGTCCGTCTGCATCGTGAGCGGGAGCACGCTCTCGATGTCGAGGATCTGCGCCGATTCCTCCATCAGGATGTTGTCAAAGCCAAACCCGATGTCCAAGAATTCCTGCCTCTTGATGGCAGCATGCGTGCACGTCATGGCAATCACCTTGGCCTGCTTCGTGAGCATGTACTTCACGCGGTCCCTCTGCCTCGTCAAAACCTCGAACGGCCGCAGCGACTGCAGCTCGTCAAAGATCCGCGAGACGGACCCGAGCTCGGGAGACAAGCCCCTGCTCTCGACAAACGCCTGGAACGGAAACTCGGACGCGCCGTTCTGCGTCGAGTACTTCTCCCACCTCGGCAGCACGTGCAGCTTCCAGAAGCTCGCGCTCGTCTCGCAGGTGAGGTCCGTCTCCGCCCCCGGGGGGAGGGCAGACAACACGCCGATGCTCTCTCCCAGCTCTTGAATCTCGTTCAGCAGCTGCATGCGGCGTTCGAGCATCGCATTGACGCGCCCGAGCTTGTCGTACTCCTCCTCCGTCTCGAGCAGGCGCTCGCCCTGCCCGAGGCGAATCATCTCGCCGACGTCGATGTCCTTGCTGGCGAGCTTCTGAAAAATGTCGTTGAGCGCCTGGTTGGAATGGGTGATGATGAGGGTGCGCTCGGTCTTGTCGTTGTGGTACAGCGTGTGCAGGATCTGCACCGCCGTGTCGGTCTTTCCCGACCCGGGCGGTCCGACCACCAGGCTCAGGCCCGGCTGCAGACTCCGCGTGATGGCCGCCACCTGCGCTCTGGTGAACTCGACCTGTGTGTTTGCCATGGGAGAGACGGCCTCCGCGCCCTCGATGGAGAGCTTGGGGGTTCCATCAGACGCGGCCGGGGCCGGCGCGCCGAGCCCCGCGCGGAGGCTGGCCTCGTCGGCGAACGTCACCTTGAACGGAGCATTCCGACCTTCACCCCTCCACTCGATATCGTGATCGGGAAAGCACTCGGAGACGTGTCGCTCGCTGACGAACGTGTCCTGGTAGTCCAGCGTCAGCCGCCTGGGCAGTCCCCCCTCACCTCCGAGACTCGTCGACTCGGCAGGATGGCCGTACCCCAAGAACGTGTCCGAGAGCCACGTCGGGAGCACCGTGACGTGAGAGCTTGCCTGCGAGTTGGCCTTCCCCTCGGGCATCGGGCCACCCTTGACGTTCTCGTCCATGAGCGCGTCGCGGATGCTTTTGAGCACCGACTTGAAGTTGTTCTCCTTGGCGTTCCTCCGGACGATCAGCTGGAAGGACGAGTACAGCGACACGTCCCCGGCGACCTCGTCCTTGTGGTACTGGACGGGGTCGAACTCGACCGTGACGGTCCTCTTGAACCCCTTGGGATCCTTCTCCCCCCGCTTTCCGTCGTGCTCTTCCTCTCTGTCTTCACCCGGAACGTTCATGTTGACGCCCTCCTCGTCGCAGATGCTCTTGACCTCGCACCCTCGGACGTGCCTGATCCGCGACGCCAGGTACTCGAGGTCGCCCACCTTTCTGGTCGCGTCGAACATCCCGCCGTCGGTATCGTCCTTGAACGACACTAAAAGCAGGATATCGTGCTCACGCAGCTGATCCCATTCAACCTTGACCCGGTTTTGCATGCCGCGCGTCGTGAAGCGCACCTCGGCCAGCACCCGCGACGGGAAGTTCCACCCGATGTCGGCCGGCCGCACGTCGACCACCTTCGGGGCCTGCGAGACGTCGACGCCCATCGCGGACCATCCCGCAAACTCAACCCTACCATCGTCATTCAGATGCGGCGACATGCGCTTGATCACCCCGACCAAGTGCTGGCGCACATCGTAGCCGACCTCGGTCAAGTACAGCTTGAAGTTCCGCTCCAGATACTCGGGCAGGGACAAAAACTGGACGTTGATCTTCGGCACAGCCGCGACCAGCTCCAGCATATCCTCCCTGTCCTCAGGGATCAGCGACGGGTTGAGGATGAGCGCCTCGGTTGGGTAGACCGGCATGTCCTCCACGGCCCGCTTGCTCGACGTCTGCATCGTCATCTCCTCCGCAAACACGTCCTCCAACAGCTGCCGACCATACACATCAAAGTCCTTGGGCGTCGCCAGCTTGAGCTGGACACACACCAGGTCCTTGAGGTCAGCGTCGCTCAGCCGGCCCAAATACTCCGCCATCACGTCCCGCGACGCCATCTCCTTCGCTGAGAGAAACGACACATCCTTCAGGTTCTCCCAGTACTTGAAAAACAGCCGCTGAACCTGTTGCGTGGTCCCGTAGAATGTCTTCATCGAGTCGTCCGCGGTGACCACCTCGCCCGTCAGGTTGTCCACGTCGACCGCCATCATATTTGCCACAGACGCGACCGTCGACGCCAGAATCATCAGCGATTTCTTCTTATGGCCCAATTTCTCTGCCCTCGACAACACCAACCGCGCCTTCGGAAGCACGTTCTGCCGCCGCAGATACGTCCACGCAAACCGCCTCGTCGGCAGCTGCGACAGCACGTCCACCACCAGCCCCAACGCCACCTCGACGAAACGCAAGTCACCCTCCTTCCCACCGCCCTGCCCACCCTTGCCGCCCTTGCCGCCCTGCCCACCGCCGCCGTCACCAGCCACCCGCAAGAGCACGTCGAGCGCCCGCTCCACCACCCAGGGAAAAAAACCCGTCTCCACCGCCCCAAACACCGCGCCGGGCGACTTCTCCTCCTTCTTCAGCACATGCCGCCACTTCTTCACCAACAGCTCGGGACGCCTTTGCAACTCCACCTGACGCCGATCCTCCGGAATCCACTTCCACATCCCGATCCCAAACGCCTTCATCACCTGCCCCCGAACCACCGCATTCTCCAGAGACTGCACACAGTTGGACAAGAACGTCAGCGCCACCACCGACTCGTCCTGCGAAAACCCACCACCGCGTCCCGACGACGAGGACGACGAGGGCGACTCGTCCTGAACTTGAAGCAGCGTCAGCACACTCCTGAAAAAGACGGCAAACGGAAACTCCGGACGAGCCTGCGACGCCGACGCCGACGCTACACCAGTCTCCGCACCCTCACCCGTGACGGCGTCCCAGCTCGGCAGCGCCTTCTGAAACTTCTCATTCAGCATCAGCATGATCGACATCACACACGGCACAGACGCCAACCGCGACGCGTCCGAGGCACACAACGGCACCAAGCACCGCTCCAGATACCCATAAAACTCCAGATTCTGCAGCGCCTCCTTCTTCGGCTTGCCGCCCCCCAGCAAACCCGAGTACACATCCGCGATAGAACGGCCGCTTTCGACGACGGCGTCTTGCCCGTCTTGCCTGTCTTGTCCGTCGACGTCTCCGAAAAAGGCCCCAAGCACGGAAGCCTCCGTGGAGAGATCACCCCCAGCAGAGGAAGGGGCCTTCTTCTTCTTGTCGGTGGCAGCCGGACCAGCAGGCGCCGCCTCTGGCTGCTGCTGCTGCTGCTTCGCCCCGTCCTTGGTCTTTGACTTCTTCTTCTTCGGATTCAACTCCTCCTCCCGTGCCGCGACCGCCTCCTCTTTCGCAACCCCGCTCGACCCACCCTCGCTCGCCTGGCGCTTCTTCGCCGTCTTCGTCTTTGTCGTCTTCTCCGGCTTCTCTGTCTTTGCCGTCTCGATCGCCACCTCCACCTCCACCTCCTCCTCCTCCACCTCCTCCACCTCCTCCACTTCCACGCCCTCTCCCGCCCCCTCCTCCGCCTTCAGCGCCTCCTCCAGCCTGGCCACCAGCTCGGCCTTCTTCCCATTCACGGCCAGGCCGCGCGCTTTCAGCAGCTCCTTGAGCTCGGCCACTTTCAGCGAACTCGGCGTCGGCATATCCGTACCCATTCAATGCATATGGTCGTGTCAGTCCACGAACACCGCCATGCAATGTCAGAAAACCCACAAGAAACGAACAAAACGATTTTTGAACTTGGGCTGCCCGGACTCGGACTGACTCGGCCGATGGCGCCTTCTCCAGCCCTTCTCCTCGTGATCGCCCACCCGGACGACGAGTGTATGTTCTTCGGGCCGACACTGAATGCCCTGCAGCGGTCCGGGTGGCCTGGATCGTCGTCGTCGTCGAGATCGTCGAGCCCCGCGCGCTCCGTCTACGTCCTGTGCCTGACCAACGGTGACGCGGACGGGCTCGGGCGTCGACGAGCCAGCGAGCTCCGGCACAGCTGTAGTGTGCTGGGCGTGCCGTATACGCGGGTGCGTCTGGTGGACGATGCGCGGATACGGGACGGGATGGGGGTCGTTTGGGATCGGTCGGTCGTGGCGGGGCTGGTGGGGGACGCGGTTCGGGCGTGGGGGCTCCTGGACGACGACGACTCGGACGACTCGGGGCTTCGATTTCGGATCGTGACGTTTGACGACTATGGCGTGTCTGGGCACGCGAATCATCGGAGCGTGCACGCGGGGGTGCGGTGGTATTGCAAAGGGGTGGGAGGCGTCGAGTTGTGGGTGCTGAGGTCGAGTTGGTTGGTGGTCAAGTATATGGGGTGTCTTTCGTGGGTGGCGGAGCCGTGCACGTGGTGGGTGGCGTCGTTGTTGGCGTGGGCGGGGAGCGCGGTGCGTGTGGCGGCTCCCGAGACTTCGAGAGTCTGCTGGAATGTGGACGTGCGGAGGGTGTGGCGGGCCATGGCGTGTCATGCGACCCAGCTGACCTGGTGAGTGTTGAAATCCGACCGATGTGCGCTCGCGCGCCCCGACTCACCCGCACACGCGCTCGCTCGCTTGCCAGGTGGCGCGTCTTGTTCGTCTTTCTGAGCCAATATAGTACGCTGAATCGTTTGGTTCGTGTGGAATAATACAATGTAAACACGTCGTCGACTGCTACGTTTGCTCGCGGCGGTAGACTTTTGCGCCGCTGTCGTAGGCGCAGACGCCGCGGCCGACCATGCGCTCGAGGAGGCCGGTGAGGTCGGCGATGCTCCGGTCGTAGGGGGGGTCTGTGACGAACATCTTGAGCATGTTGTGGATGCGGTCGAGCGGAAGGGCGTCGAAGTTGGTGAGCATGCCCGCGATGAAGGGCTCGAGGTAATCCATGGAGCCGTCGATGCCGTCGTCCGAGTCGCCGCCGCCGTCGTCCACGTCCATCGTCGTCATCGGTCTCGTGATTGTGTCGTTTCTCCGCAGAACCATGGCAGCGCCATTCTTGTCGATCCGCATGACGCCCTCGTTGATCCAGAAGATGGCGTTCTGCATGAGCACTGGCTCGGGGAGGCCGAGGGCGTCGACCAGGTCGGGCACGGTGTACTCGGGGCGGTCCTCGAATGCGAGGAGGATGGTGGCCTGGACCGGCGAGACGGTGAAGTCGACGGTTTCGTCGCCGATGGTGAGGTCCAGGGATACCTCGCCGACGGCTTTCTTCCACTTGAGCGTGCGGGGGGCCTTTTGGCTGTGGTAGCGCTCGGCGAAGAGGGCTGTCGCGGCTTCGATTGGGGCGGGGAGGGCGAAGTCGATGGTGTCGTCCTTGGCGCTCGGCCAGTACTGATCAGACGTGACGAGCACGCGGAGAGACGGGAACAGCTCTGGGATTGCGTCGGCGTCGGCGTGACTGCCTGCCCTGGTGTTCGTCCTTGTCGTCGTCCCCGTCGTCGTCCCCGTCGTCGTCCCCGTCGTCATTGTCGTATTGTGGATCACGGTGTTCAGCCGCTTGGAGTCGTTGACGTCACGCATCATAATCTCGGCGTTCTGCAGGGCCGCCTCGCCGAAGCGAATCTTCAGCAGCTCGAGCGTCTTGAGCTCTTTGGTGCACTCAAAGTCGATCTTGTGGACCAACTTTTCGGCCAGCATCGACCGATACGCCGACAGGAAGAGTTCCTTGGTCCCGTAGATGTCGGTCAGGAGGGAGATGGTGTCGGTGTTGGACGGAGGCCGCCGACCGCCGCCGCCCTCGGACGCCTCCCATCCGACACTCGCAATCTCCAAGGGTGCAGGCGCCCACGTTCTAATGCTCGCAAACGCCGCCGCGTCGCTCTCGTAAAACTGGTTGAGCCCCGTCATCGACGCCCCGCCGGCCGTCGACCCAAAGAGCGCAGCCGACCCCGACGACACGGCCCCACGATCATCCCCGATCGCCGCATGGACCCCTCCACGAACCGCTCCACCAGCCACGTCGTCGTCCAACCCACCGCCCAACGTCATCATCCCGCCGCCATCCTCGTCGTCGTCCTCTGTCAGCAACAAGACGATGTTCTTGATCGCGTCCTTCCTCGACCGCAGGTACCGCTGGATCGGCTTGCTGATACTCTCCAGGATATACCCACTCGGGTCGATATACTTCAGCACCTTGATCGTCGACATGTAATGCTGGATGATGTCCGACGTCGACGCCCCCGGGTGCAACAGCCGCGACATGATCGACCTGGAAAACTCCTGGATCAGCACGCCGTACTTCCGCGTACGCTTGATGCACACCTTCAGATCCTCCAACGCCGGCAGACTGTCTGGGTAGTCGATGACCAAGTCGAACAGACTGGCGATGCGCTGCTGCTGCACGACCTCGTAGACCGGCAGCGTCAGCGTCGTCTTCGTGGAGCTCGAGCTCGAGCTCGAGACATTCGACGAGACGCCCTTCTTCGTTCCCGTCTCCTCCTCCGTGTCCCCCAGGCTCGCAGTCACGTACGCCGACAGCCTGTGCTCCACGTAGGCCAGCACGTCCCGCAGGATCCCAGCCGACTGCTGCCCCGTCTCCTCACCCATCTCACCCCCCGCCGTCGAAAGGTGCTGCGTCATCTCCGTCAGATGCGTACGAAGCGCATCCTGCGCCGTCTCCACCGTCAGCGCCCCCATCCCCAGCGCCCGCATTTTCATCGACACGTCCGCCAGCGACCCCAACAGCCCCTCGATCACCATCGGATCATCGTTGTGTCCTATTTCAGACAGGACATGCGCATGAAATCGCAAAAGCACCCTCGGAAACGACGGATACTGTCTGCGGAGCAGCGCCGACACGAGCGAGACCAACAAGGCCGTATTCGCGGCCGAGGACTGCGTCGACGTCGACGTCGGCGTCGACGTCGCCGCCATCGCCGCCGACGCCCGGGACACGTACGCCACGGCAGCACCCAGGATGCGCTGCATGTCCTGAACGTGCACCGGCTCCAGCGGACCGCCTTGCGCGTCCTCGTGTTCCTCCTGGTCGCCGGCGAGGGCGAGGGCGCACGCGGAATCGGCGGTTGCCACGAAGACTGATCCGGCGGAAAAATCGCGTGCCACGCGCTCGGCTGTCCGGAACAGCCGTTCCCGATCCTCGGCCGAGTGTTTATAGAGCATCCCCGCCATGGATACAACCACGGGTGGACGTGGGGAGCGGGAAATGACGACGTACTCTGCGTTTTTTTGAACACCCCGGAGTTTTTTGAAATAACGTCGACGCCGTTCATGAACCCGACCCGACCACCTCCGACCTCCGATGCCCGATCATCATGAGGGTCACGCTCTCCTTCGACTCGTGGACGGACGGGGCGAGGGAGCTCAAGACGCTCGTGAACGAGCTTGATCGTTGGGAGGTCCATTGCGCCGAGACCCTCTCCGTCACCTTCACTGACGACGACGCCGGTGGGCTCGAGCCCATCGCGCTCCGGGTGGTGCAGGCCCCGCGTGCCCTGGCGAACGAGAAGGTCGGCGTCGGGGCGTGTCTCTGGGACGGCGCGATCATCCTCGGTGCGTACCTGGCGTGTCAGCCGCGGCACACGTACATTGGCTGTGGCGTGGTGGAGCTGGGTGCGGGCGTGGGGATGCTGTCGACGCTTCTCTGCAAGTTGGGTGCAGGGAAGGTGTACGCGACGGACCTGGAGAAAGTGCTGGAGCTGTTGCGGCAGAACGCAGACGCCAACGGGTGTACTGAAAACATGGAGGTGATGGGGCTGGAGTGGGGCGTGGGGTGCGGGCACCTGGACAAGGCCGATGCGTTGAACGAGAGCTTCTCCGGGGGCTACCCGGACCTCGTGATTGCAAGCGATGTGACGTACCATGACAACGAGGCGTGTGTTCAGCCGGATACGATCGAGTTTGTCAGGTTGTGCCGGCGGCTGTGCGGGCCGAAGACCGAGGTGCTGATCGGGCTGGAGCGGCGCAGTGGGGCTGTGCGGGACGGGTTCATCGCCGAGATCGGGAAGGTATTTGGGGATGTCTCCGTGGTGGATATGCGCAAGGTGAAGGGGTTTCCGAAAGCGTTGTGCGTGGATCACATTGACGTGTGGCGGCTAGGATTGTGACCGACTACTACTACCTGTCAAGATCGAAGACCTGCACCAGGTCTTGTCGGCGGATGCGGCCGCCGTAGACCTTGCCCGACTCGGCAACGAGGGGGATGCGCCTGAGTTCCTTCCCGTGTTGGAAGCTGACGAACGTGGGGAGTTGGTCCGTGGCGCCGTTGAGGTTGACGTTGAGCTCCTTGGCCATGGCCGGCCACCGGCTGACGTCGAGCTTGCCGAACTTGCGTTTCTCCGTGGCATACGTCTGGCTGAGCTCGGCGAAGACGGGTTCCAGGACGAGACATTGGGGTGACCACGGGGCGAAGAGCTCGACGATGTGCGTGACAGCGTCAGGGTCAGCGTCTGCTGGCGTGGTCGGCGATTTCTCCTTCTTCTCCTTCTTCTCCTTCTTCTCCTTCTTCTCCTTCTTCTTGGTATCCTTGGTGTCTTTCTTGTCATACTTCTCGTCGTGGCCAGTCAAGACTGTCTCGTAGAAGGTCTGCGGGGTGTACTCGACCGCCTTGGTGGGGCCGGCATAGATTGGCTGCGGGAACAGCATGGCGAGCACGAGGTAGGAGAACAGGTAGAGGATGCTCCACCTGGCGAACGAGCGAAGCGCGTCCCGCGAGTGAGCTTGAGCGTGAGCGTGAGGGTCGAGTCTGGGCGTGCGCACGTCGGTTGAGATCAATACCCACCGGTAGTCCATGTACCACAGAACGAGCGCCATCGCCGACTTGCAGTAGAAGAAGAGGTCCACAAAGAACCCGTCAAGGGAGACTCTCCGGTAGAATTTGAGTGGCAGGGCGACCGTGAGCAGGGTCAGGGCCTGCCGCTCCATCTTGTGGAGCTCGCCGAACGAGCTGAACTTCGAGTTGGCCAGGTTGGCGTGGTCGCTCAGGAACCGCGTACGCGTGAGGACGTAGCTGAGTATGACCAGCACGTTCATGCAATAGTAGCTGTCGGGGACGGTGGCGGCGGCGGTGGTGGTGGGTGTGTGAGGTGTGTGTTCGGTCGGTGGGTGTGCGGGCCCCAGCTCGCCGTGCAACAGACGCCACCACGTACAGATCGAAAAAGCGCGTGCCCGGGTGCGCCATCGTGCTATGTATTCTGTGGGCTCTGCGTGGGCCGCGTCGCGTCTCGTAAAACGTAGGATTTTTGCTGCAAATGAAAGTTTCCGGAGGCTAGGCCTTTGGCTTTTTCTTGGCCGGCTTCTTCGCAGCCCCAGCCCCAGCAGCCTTCTTTTTCTTCTTGGCACCCGTCTCAGCAGCAGCCTTCAACTCCAGGCTGACGCCCTTCTTGCCGAGCTTGTTAGCCAGGGCGCTGGCATCGACGTCGTCCTCGTCCTCCTCGTCGACCGCCATGACGCCGTCGTCGAGGTTGAGCCCGCCGTCGTCCTCCCCGTCGCCGTCGCCGCCGCCGCCCGCAGCCTTCCGCTTCTTGCTCACCTTGGCGTCCTTGAGCACCGCGCCATTCTTCGCCTTGATGCCCTGGGAGTTGAAGGCCCGCGTGAAGGCCGTCTTGACCGCGGTGGGCACGGCCTTGTACCTGTCCTCTGCCCACTGCGCCTTTGTCTTGAACTTGGTCAAGTCGATCAGCGCGTCGAGGTCGTCCCTCTTGAACGCGTAGTCGTTCATGACGCCGATGGCGTCGCTCACGCCTTCCTTACCCTTCCTGACGAGCGGCTCAACGATGGCCTCCTTGAGGACGCTGCAGTAGTCAAGGCGCAGCGCCGTCCTGTCGGCGTGGAAGTTGCCGGAGGAGATCATGTTGGTGTGGAGCTCGCCTGGCGAACGAACGAGCGCAAAACGCGGGTGAGCGAGAGTGAGCGAGAGGGAGAGATCAATCCTCTCTCAGTTCAATACCCACCGATGAGCCGCTTGGACTTGTTGTGCGAAGAGTTCTGGCCGAGCCAGGAGGAAAACCTGGGGAAGTTGTGCTCGCCCGGGTAGAGCCCAAACACCTCTCGGTTGCCCTTGGCGTACGTGGCCGGCATCACCTGGCGATCGAACGGGCGGAGTAGCGCGAGTGAGCGTCAGGGCGTGCAATCCATCGACCGATCCACCGATCCACCGATCGTCGTGTCTGTTCGAGATCTAAACGCAC
>Ga0181584_10002757_pt1 | contig 13470 bp, 11 predicted proteins | sample 071ome_30_FD_132462 | JGI IMG/M metagenome (GOLD analysis project Ga0181584, IMG submission 132462) | Coastal salt marsh microbial communities from the Groves Creek Marsh, Skidaway Island, Georgia - 071406AT metaG (megahit assembly) | ecosystem: Environmental > Aquatic > Marine > Intertidal... | reverse complement strand
AGCGAAGGATCATATGGATGGGCCTGCCGGTGTCACGCACAAAAAACTTTTTTTTGAATAGAGATTCCCAGCGAGCATCCTCCTCTCGGTTTGGAGCTCACCCCTTTGCAGTCTCAGGTGCAACAAGGCTCTGAACGCGCAATTTCAAAATATTTTTGATGAAACCAGCCTCTCAATCCGATAGTATTTACGTTCTTCAATTATGGAAGCTACAGCTGATATTGGATTGATCGGATTAGCAGTGATGGGGCAGAACCTCGTCCTGAACATGAATGACCACGGTTTTGTGGTTTCAGTTTACAACCGCACCGTCTCCAAGGTGGATGACTTTCTGGCAAACGAGGCCAAGGGAACTCAAATCCTGGGGGCGCACAGTATCCAGGAGTTCGTATCTCACCTGAAGCGTCCCCGTCGCGTGATGCTACTGGTCAAAGCCGGCCAGGCAGTGGATGATTTTATTGAACAGCTCCTACCCTATCTGGAACCCGGTGACATCATTATTGATGGGGGGAATTCTCTCTACCAGGACAGCATGCGCCGAACGGCTTACCTAGAATCCAAGGGCTTTCAATTCATCGGCACCGGTGTCAGTGGTGGAGAAGAGGGTGCACGTCGCGGCCCGTCCATCATGCCGGGTGGATCGAAATCTGCTTGGCCGCATGTCAAGGACATCTTCCAGTCCATTTCTGCCAAGGTGGATGACGGAGCTCCCTGTTGTGACTGGGTCGGAGAGGATGGCGCCGGACATTATGTCAAAATGGTGCACAATGGTATCGAGTATGGTGACATGCAGTTGATTTGCGAAGCTTACCAACTGATGTCCGTCGGTCTCGGGATGAGCGCCGATGAAATGCATGCAGTTTTTGCTGAGTGGAACGAAGGCGTGCTGGATTCCTACCTAGTAGAAATCACCCGAGATATTCTTGGGCACAAGGACGATGATGGTTCGCCGCTGGTGGACAAGATACTCGACACCGCTGGCCAGAAGGGGACCGGTAAATGGACCGTGATATCTTCGGCTGATCTGGGGATTCCGATCACCCTGATTGCTGAAGCCGTCTACAGCCGATGCGTTTCAGCCATGAAGGAGGAGCGTGTAGCAGCATCGAAAAAATTACGAGGTCCCAAACCCATCATCAAGACGGATCGAGCCAAGTTCATCGAAGACATTCGACAGGCACTCTATGCCTCCAAAATTGTGTCCTATGCGCAGGGCTACATGTTGCTACGGGCAGCTGCAAAAGAATACAATTGGAAACTGAACTACGGCGGGATTGCCTTGATGTGGCGTGGCGGCTGCATCATCCGAAGCCAATTTCTTGGAAAAATCAAAGAGGCTTATGACAAACGCCCACGTCTTGCCAATTTGATGCTGGATCCTCATTTCAAGCGAGAGATTCGAACCAGCCAGAAAGGTTGGCGCAATGTCATCGCAACGGCGGTCAAGAAAGGCATCCCAGTGCCTGCCTTCGCCACCGCTTTGAACTTCTATGACAGCTACCGGTCCGAACGATTGCCCGCCAACTTGCTACAAGCTCAGCGCGACTACTTTGGCGCGCATACCTATGAGCGTGTCGACAAACCTCGGGGTGAGTTCTTCCACACCAACTGGACAGGCACAGGGGGCAGGGTTTCATCCTCAACCTACACTGTTTAAGCACTCAGGGGTTCCAAGCTGGCCCTTGAAGGAAGCAAGGCAGCGTCTCTGGACGCTGCCTTTTTTTGTTTCCATGGATCAGGGGGGACCCGAGACGTGAAAATGTTGACTTGCCATAGGTGGCTCATAGAGATCAGATGCCTGCCATGAACTCCTCGGACCTACCTTTGGATCAGAAAACAATGAGGCCCCTGGGGCTTTGGGATGCCTGGCGGATCAGTACTTTAGGGTTTGGCCTGGCAACCTTGGTGGTTTTCGGGTCCTGGGCTTTTCTCGGTCAATGGTTTTATGGAACCCTGGGGGAACTGGGCGCCTATCTGGCGTGGATGTTCCTCTATCTGGGAATCGGTGGAGAAACCATGAAGGGCCTGCTACCAGAGTGGAGCCGATGGCGATTTCACCAAGTCTTTTCGCTGGCTTTCATGGCTTATGCCCTTGCTTGGATAGTGGCCTGGTTTGCACTGAGGAACTTTGGCGGTGAAATGTTGGGGGCATTGTTTGGAAGTGTCGCCATGGGTTGGGTCCTTTGCCTGCGATTGCGCCAAATGCGTGAGTGGCTACGAGTCAGCGTCATCTTGTTCGTCTCCAATGGATCTGGCTACTTCCTGGGTTCCTGGCTGCACCAGCAATGGGACATGCCTTGGGGTGCTTTGGGGTGGGGCGCTGCCTATGGCCTCATGTTTGGAGGAGGCATCGGCCCAGCCATCTGGTTTGCCAGGCCTGGTTCATCAGCACCGTAAGTCTTAAAGACTGTTTTTGACCACCAGCGCACGCAGCCCCAAATCCATACCGAGCTGGCGCCAACGCACCTGATCCAAGCGAAGTGCCGCACTTAGCTGGGTAGCTCCCTTTCCTGCAATGGCCCGCCGAGAGGTTGTGCCTCCCAGCACCTTGGGCGCGTAATAAAAGGCAACCTCATCGACCAGACCCGCTTCCAGAAAGGAGGCATGGACCTCTCCCCCACCCTCAACGAGCAAGGAAGTCACTTCGTGGCACCCGAGGGTTTGAACCAGCCAAAATAGGTCCACCCTCGTCTTGGCGGGTGATTGCCAAACCTCCACCCGCTTTTGCAGCGCTGCAAGACGCCCAGCAGGGGCTGAGGCCGAGACCACGACACGCGTCATGTGTTTCATGTCGTCATTGAGCACCTTGGCACCCAGAGGGATTCTGGCTCTGGAATCGAGAACAATGCGCATTAAGGGTTTACGGATGGAATGGGCAGATGAACTCAAACGAACCGTGAGACTGGGATCATCTGCCTCCACTGTTTGTCGCCCAACAAGTATCGCATCCATGGAATGACGCAGGCGCATGGCATGCCTGCGAGCCACTTCACCCGTAATCCACTTCGACCGACCATCCGCAGTCGCAATTTTTCCATCCAACGTCATGGCCGCCTTGAGCGTCACCCGCGGACACTTGGTGCGAATCCATTGAAAAAAAGCGGCATTGAGTCTTTCAGCCGGTAGACGACCAATGCCGGTTTGCACACTGATGCCCGCGGCACGCAAGTGTTTCAGACCACGACCTTCATGGGATGGATTGGGGTCCAGGCATGCGACCACCACGCGCTTGACCCCTGCACGTATGAGGGCCTTCGTGCAAGGAGGGGTTCTACCATGGGTCGAACAAGGCTCGAGAGTCACGTACATTGTCGCACCCCGAGATGACTTTCCGTGTTTCTTGGCCTGCTCCAGAGCTCTAATTTCGGCATGCGCCTGCCCCGCTTTTTGATGCCAGCCTTCGCCAATGATCTTTCCACGAGAAACCAAAATCGCCCCGACAGCAGGATTGGGAGAAACACGCCCCACACCACGCCGAGCCAGGGAAAGGGCTCTCCTCATGAAAATCGTGTCCTGTTGTTGCGGTGCCATGACAGTCGCGCAGAGTCTAGGATCAACCGCCAATAAAACTCATGGTTCGATCTGGCTGGACAAAGGATGCCTGCCCGATCGAATGACCTCTTTCCTTGCCCCGAACCGCATGAACCAGAAGGTCCTCCAATATCTGGTCCGAAGCATTCTGCCGAAGCAAGCTTTTGAAATCGTGTTCATGATGACTGAAAAGGCATGTCCTGAGCTGCCCATCAGCCGTCAGACGAATACGGTTGCAATGCCCACAGAATGGAGCAGAAACCGGCGCCACAATGCCTATCTCGCCACAACCATCTGCATGCTTCCATCTCTGGGCTGTCTCGGCTGCGTGTTTTTGAGGTAGGGCAACCAGATCAAAACGGCTGCATAGTTTCTCCAGCATTTCATCACGCGATACCACTTTTTCCTTTTGCCATGCCTTGCCCGCGTCCAAAGGCATGAATTCGATGAAGCGCATGACAATGCCTTGGCTGCGACCAAATTCCACAAGCGCCTCCAATTCGTGGTCGTTCATATCTCGAATCACCACGGCATTGACCTTGATGGGTTCAAAACTCAAGCGCTTGGCTAGCTGGATCGACTCAAGGACTTCCTCCAGGCCATTGCGCCCTGTCATCTTATGAAAATTGACGGGGTCCAAGGAATCCAAGCTGAAGGTCATGCGATTCAGCCCGGCCTCCTTGAGGGCGTGTGCATGACGCAAAAATGAAAAACCATTGCTGGTCAGTGCCAAATCTTGAATTCCAGGAATTTGGGAAAGCCCCTGGATGAGACGGGGCAGCTCGTGTCGCAGTAAAGGCTCCCCACCGGTAATCCTGAGTTTTTCAACTCCCAGTGAGGCAGCAATAGTCACGAAACGATGGATTTCCTCGTAGGTGAGGATTTCCTTGCGAGGCTTCCAGGTGTAACGGATTTTTCCTGACGGGAGCTTTCCTTCCTCCTTGCCTCGAGTCGACCGGTAGAAATTGGACGCTTCCTCTGTCTCTGGAAGGCAATAAAGGCAGCGAAAATTGCAACGATCGGTAACGCTGATCCTCAGATCACGTATCTCGCGGCCAAAGGAGTCTCGAAGGCCCGAGGACATGATGGGCAAAGCAGGCGTAAGGGGTTCAAGGCTCGGGAGTGGGAACGACTTTCACACCACCGTCCTGATTCAACTCAACATTGAGATCGAAGTTGGCTTTGGGCTCGGGCCGTTTGAATCCACGCATCAGCAGAGTTGCTCCCTTAGGTTTACTCCCAGCTCCAAGGATGCCCTTGCGAATCCACTCGATACGGCGCGCAACAGACAACTCATCCTTGAGGCGACGTACTTGATCACGCAGGGATGCCAAATTGTTGAATTGTTTTTCGAGCTCGGCTTTCTCAGCACGAAGGCGCTGAAGCTCAGCTAGTAGAAAATCACGATCGCCCTCGGAGGCTTCTAGTTTCTTCTGGGTATCTTGGATCAAGGACTCCAAGTCCTTCATGTTCACGTTCAATTGGGCCATCTGCCCCGTAAGATCATCTCTTTCGGAGGAAAGTTCAGAAATTTGTTGATCCCTTTCAGCCAAAGTGTTCTGAGTCTCAGTAAGCTCCTGGGAAACCTTGGCCACCTTGTCTTTAGAACTTTCCAACTCGCCAGTGATGGTGGTGAAACGGGTTTGAAGTGTCTCTAGGGCCTCGGTTTTTTCAGTGAGCTGGCTGGTAAGATCGCGGTTGGTTTTTTTCTGTGCATCCAACTCACTGCTACGATCTTGCAAATCCCTCTTGAGAACATCAATGGTCTGCTGCTTGGACAGGCTGTCCTTTTTGGCCTTATCCATTTCCCAGTAAAGAGCACCTGCCAAAAGGACAGTGATAACCCCCAGAAGAATGGTGAACATCTTATTCATTCCCTCTAAAATGATGGGAATGATCCCATTTGGCAAGCCTGCATCAAAATTCCATGGCAGACAGTCGTAACGGCTGATCCTTCGCCCCAGGGGGGGTTGTAAAAGGTTGCGGAACAGGCCCTTGATTCCTTAAAAATTGGACGTAAGGTCCCACTATGGATTTCCCGGACTCGATACCGGTCATGATGCTTCCCAACGCAACGCTGTTTCCGCATACAATGTTGCCGTTGTTTATTTTCGAACCCAGATATCAGAAAATGCTCGATCACAGTCTGGCATCCCACCGACTCTTTGCGGTCGCCCTCCGCCAGGAGAACAGCTCGCAGGAAAGGCCCCATTCTGTGGCAGGGCTTGGCATGATTCGGGCAGCTGTCAAACATGAGGATGGCACCTCCCATATCATTTTGGAGGGCCTTAAGAGGGTGCAACTGATGCAGGCCACCTCCTACCGACCTTACAGAACCCATCGCTATCAACTCTGCAAGACGAAAAGATCCAACGAAATTCGCATTCATGCTCTGAGGGAAAAGCTGGTGGACCTCATTCAACTAAGAGAGCAACGAAGCCGCTCCAACCCTCCTTCTGCAGAGACACCGGATTCAGATTCATCTGCCAAGGAAGAATCAAAAAGCCATCATTTGCTCAACAATCTCACCGAGGTGCAGGACATCGAGCTCCTCGGAGATTTGGTCGCCTCCACGTTGATTTCCCATATCCATGCCCGACAGACCATTTTATCCGAGCTGAGTCTGGAAAAGCGACTCAATCAATTGGTCACTTTCTTGATGGCAGAATCCTTTGGACGAAAAAACAAAGGATCCGCGTGAAACCTCGGCCGATCAACGAACAGGAGCTAAGTGATGCCAATCGCAGGGAGATCTACTCGAAGCTTTTCCTAGATTTTGTCATGCAGCATGCCCAGACGGCATTGGCGCTTCTCGGAAAGATGCCGGGGGTGAAGGCCTCTCCGGAGTCTGAACCCGTTGAAATGGATCCTGTCTCAGCCAAGGCCCTGATTGATCAACTTGAAATGATTCGTGAAAAAACACGAGGGAACTTAAGTGCAGAAGAACGGGAACTCTTGGATCGCAGCATCCACGCACTCCACAAGGATTTCCTTCATGTGATGGAGACTCAGAGTTCCTCTCGTGCCTGAATATTCCAGAGCACGCGTGAACCTTTCCCAAGTGAGTTGCGTGATACGGGGTCGAGGCTTGACCTTCCTAGGTTAAATCCTAACCTGATGCCCATGTCTAGAGGGTTGGTTCTTTTTTTAGCACTGATTCCAATGGTCCTTGCATCTGCGGAATTGGAGCGTCTCAATCATGTCGTCGCCATTGTCGGTGAAACACCCATCACCATGGGAGATATCCAGACACAGACAGGCCCCCTGGAACGCTCCATCTACCAGCAATACCCCAACAATCCCGCGTTACGACGACAAAAGGTTCTTGAAGTCAAGCAACAGGCTCTGGAAACGCTTGTGGAGCGCCAACTCATCCTGATGGAATTTGATGCACAGGGTTACCAGCTACCAGAAAAAATCATCGACAAGCAGGTGCAGGAACGCATCCGGGATCGCTTCGGGGATCGGCTAACCCTCACCAGAACCTTGCAAGCTCAGGGGGTGACTTTTGAAGCGTTCCGCAAGGACATCAAAACGACGGTCATTGTAGATTTTCTTACGGCCCAGAATGTGAATTCCGTCAGTTTGGTCTCCCCTTCGGAAATCAAGGCCTACTACGACACTCACCTGGAGGATTTCCAGCAGGAGAAACTCATCCGACTACGGATGATCTTTCTCAAAGCTAACCCAGAAAATCGCACAGCAGCAGAAGCAATGCTCAAGGAAATTCGAACCAAAGTGGAAGCTGGAACCGATTTCGCCTCATTGGCAAAAGTCTATCATCAGGGTAGTCAACGCAATCAGGGAGGAGACTGGGGTTGGGTAGACCGAAACACACTAAGAAGCGATCTCTCGGAGGAAGCCTTCAAATTGGAAGAGGGGCAGGCCAGTGAAATTATAACAACCGATGAAGGATGCTACTTGCTCTATGCTCAGGAAATAAAGCCGGCAGAACCCAAGAGGCTGGCCAGTGTTCAGAGCGAAATCGAGGCAATCCTCCTTGCAGAAGAAAAAAATCGACTTCGAGCCAACTGGATAGACGAACTGAAAAAGAAAAATTTCGTTCGCTATTACTGAACCCTTCTTTTGCAAGTCCAGGGATACCCTGCCTGATGCTGAGCTGACGCCATGGGACTTCCGCAATTGCCAACCGTTGACTTTTAAGTCGACCATGGGGCAATAATACCTCATGCCCATTGACCTTAAGAAAGTCGCTTCTTTTGGGAGAGCGTGTCTGTTGGCGTTCTGCTGCCTTTGGAAAACCTCCATGGTAGTTCAGGCAGCACCGCCCACTCTCCCGGGATACGCGCATCTACTCAATCATTCAGACATTTCTTCCTCTCAAAGAGGGGAGTTATTACTCGGCGAGCTTCAATGTGTTGCCTGTCATGAAACCGATCCAGCATCCGCCGATCGGATTTGGGTAAGACAAGCACCCGACCTTTCCGCTATCGGCAGCAGAGTCACACCTCAGTTTTTGACCGATTATCTGAAAAACCCCCAGGCTCACGTAACTGGGACCCTCATGCCTAATATTTTTCATGCTTCGGAAAAACAAGCGCGTGATGGCGCCGTAGAATACCTGACGCATTTTCTGACTTCATTAGGCGGGGGGCTTGCTGCACCCAAGATGGGTGGTTCGGATGCCATGGTTCAAAAAGGAGACGACCTTTTCCACAGCATCGGCTGTGTTGCCTGCCACGGCCCACAAAGAGAGGATCAGGAGGATTCGCTTTATATCTCACTCAAGCATCTTGCATCCAAGACAACCGTGGACGCCCTCAGTGATTTTCTCCAAAACCCTTCTCTCAGCCGACCCTCAGGACGCATGCCCCATCTTCGATTGGACGCCAAGGAAGCCAGAGCCCTTTCTGTTTTCCTCTTGAGGGACCAGCTCCACAATCCACAGTCCCTGGCTGCGGACCCAGGCGAGGAGCCTGGCCTCGGATTTGCCTATTACGAGATAGATGGACTCAACGCCCTCCCGAATTTCGAGGATTTGACCGCCCATGCTGAAGGAAGCACCGACCAGATCACCCTCAACCTGCCCATTTCCAAACGCAATAACAATTACGCCATTCGATATGTCGGACAACTCCACGCCCCGACCGAAGGCAGCTACACCTTCATCAGCATTTCAGACGATGGATCCCGCATTGTGATTGATGGTCAGGTCGTCGTCGACAATGACGGTATTCATGGCCGACGGGCACGCAATGGCAAAATCAACCTGAGTGCAGGGGCTCATGATTTCGAGGTCCAATTCTTCAACGGTGGCGGAGGAGCGGAGCTTTCAGTGGCATGGCAGCCTCCCGGTAGCAGTGGACGAAGAGGCGTGCCCATTCCCAGTGATCTCCTCACCACACGAACAGGCAAGCCCATGATCCCTCTCGGCAGCGCACCCTTTGTATCCGATCCTCAGAAAAGTCGCATGGGGCAGCGCATGTTTGCTGCAATGAGTTGTGTATCCTGCCACCCTCTGGACGGGCTTGCGCCCATGCGAAAAGCCAAGCGCCTAAATGAGCTGGACCCTGATCAAAACCAAGGCTGCCTCGGTGATACCATTCGCCGTGGACTCCCTCACTACGACCTGGCTGATCATCAGCGCGCTGATCTCAAGGCCGCCTTGGTCGCTCACGCGAAAACAAACCCACCATTGAGCCCCGCTGAAACGGTTCAAAAAACCATGGCTGCCTTCAATTGCTATGCTTGTCACCAACGAGATGGTTTAGGCGGGCCATCCACAGCGTTGGCAGAAAAGTATTTTCAGACGACATTCGAAATCGACCTGGGCGAAGAAGGGAAGATCCCACCCAGGCTGGATCATGCCGGCGCCAAGTTCCGACCTGAAGCGCTTAAAAGCATCCTGACATCCGATAAGCTTCATGTGCGGCATTATATGGCCACTCGGATGCCAAGCTTCTCCCCAGAACTAGCTGATCGCTTTAGCCAAGCCATCGGTGCTGCCGACGATCAGCCCAAATTTACCGAGGGCCCTTCCTTCTCTGAGGAAATGGCGGCACATGGTCAACGCTTTGTCGGAGTCACCGGCATGGCCTGCATCACCTGCCATCGCATTGCCGGCCAGGACGCCCTCGCCATTCAGGGAATCGATCTTTCATCGGTGTATGACCGAGTGCAACCCGGATGGTTCCGTTCATTCCTCCTCAATCCAGCCGCTTACAATCCCGAAACACGCATGCCCCAATTCTGGCCGGATGGCAAATCACCCTTCCCGGATATATTGGGAGGGAGCCCGGATCAACAGGTCGACTCCATTTGGACGTATCTGTCGCTGAAAAACTCGATGCCCCTTCCAGTGGGCATTACCCCCAAGGGCCAAATTGCCATGGAGCTGGTTCCAGCAGACAAACCCATTGTGCATCGAACCTTCATGAAGGAAGTAGGCCCGCGAGCCGTGCTGACTGGATTCCCGGAAAAGCTCAATGTCGCCTACGACTTCAATGTCGTGCGGTTGGCGAAAATTTGGCGTGGCCGCTTTTTCGATCATTCGGGAGTACAGAGTGGACGCAGCGATACATTTCTGGGGCCTCTCGGCGAGGATGTTTTGGACCTGCCTCAAGGTCCTGCCTTTTCCTTTCTCGATGCCCCCGAATCTAAGTGGCCAACTCCGGCATTGACCGACCGAAACACGGGAGGCCGTTTCAAGGGGTATCGGCTAAAAGAAGAGAATCAACGTCCTGTTTTCCGCTACGACTTGGAATCGGTCACCATCTCAGAAGCTCCAGAACCGGTCATTCAACCGGGTGGTACGATTCTCAAAAGATCCTTTTCTCTGGAAGCCTCCAGTGCAGCCAAGGGGCTTTATTTTCTGGCAGGAGAAGGGGAAGAGATCGAACAAATCGCCCCAAACCATTTCAAGGTAGGTGAAGCTTACGAAGTGAAGTTAAAGGGTTCATTCCCCATCCGGCCCATCTTGCGCCAAAACGGTGCCGTGAAGCAGATCCTCATCCCCGTCAACCTGGAGCAGGGCTCCGCCACCTTGGAGCAAACCATCGAATGGTAGGCATCCAGAAACCTTATCTCACTTTTTCACACTCCATGATCATGCACATGAAAATGAAACGATGCGTATCGAAATGGCACCTCGCCTTGGGATTGCTCCTCATCGGATGGACGGCTCACACCGAAGAGTCGGACTACTACCAAATAGACACCTTTGACACTGAGAACCTCCCCATGGAAGTGGGAGCCATGACGCTTCTGAGTGATGGAAATTTACTGGTCGGAACCCGCAGGGGAGATGTTTACGTTTTGGATCAACCCTACGGAAAACCTGAGGAGGCAACCTTTCGCCCGTGGGCACGCGGACTGGCTCAACCCCTTGGTTTTCTGGAACACAAAGGATGGATCTACACGGCGCAACGCGGTGAACTAACTCGCATGAAGGACAGTGATGGTGATGGGAGTGCCGACACCTTTGAGACGGTTTGTGACGCCTGGGACATTTCAGGAAACTATCACGAATACAATTTTGGCCCTCGCATGGACAAGGAAGGCTATATGTGGATCACCCTCAACAAGCCCTTCGGTGGACAACCTTATGCCGATCCTGAAATCAAACAGGCCCATTGGAGAGGTTGGGCTGTCCGAGTTCACCCTGAAACGGGAGAAATGTTTCCCATGGCCGCAGGACTCCGGTCTCCGGCAGGCGTTGAAGACAGCCCGTGGGGAGACATCTTCTACACCGACAATCAGGGGGAATGGTGCAATGCTTCCAAATTGTCTCATCTGGAATTCGGAGACTATCATGGACATCCCTGGGGGCTCCCAACCCAGACATTAGCTGGCGAACCGTTCGATTCCATTCCGCAACCAGTCTCTGGTACGTGGATGAAAGACATGCATCTTCAGATCCCGCAATTCAAGATGCCTGCGGTCTGGTTCCCATATGACAAGATGGGCAAGAGCCCAAGTGGCCTGCGCTGGGATCGGAGCGAGGGAGAATTTGGTCCGTTTTCCGGTCAACTATTTGTCGCAGACCAGCATCACGCTACGGTCATGCGAGTGGTTCTGGAACAAGTAGACGGGCACTGGCAAGGAGCCTGTCTTCCCTTCCGTGAAGGATTTCAATGTGGCATTATTCGTATTTGTTTCGGTCAGGATGCCTCGCTCTTTGTTGGCATGTCCAATGCAGGTTGGGGGGGCAGAGGCAATCGTCCATGGGGACTGCAGCGCCTGAGGTGGACAGGAAAAACACCTTTTGAGATTCATGAGATGAAGGCACAGCCCGATGGTTTCACTTTGAGTTTTACCGAGCCCGTCGATGTGGAGAGCGCTTCTGATCCGAAAAACTATCGCATGGAGAGTTACACCTATCGTTTGGAGAGCCGATACGGAGGACCGGAGGACGACAAAAAGGAACTCAAAATCACCAAGGCAGTGGTCTCGGAAGATCGTACCCGCGTCAGGCTCCACGTCGACGCCCTACGTGCAGGCTATGTCCACGAGTTACATATCGAAGGGGTTCAGAATCAAAGTCAACAACCCCTCCTTCATGGAGAAGCCTATTACACGCTGGTTCGCATCCCGAAAACCACGCATCTTTGATTCAACCGGAGGACGATGCTTGCCGAACCATGGTTTCCACCATGGAATCGAGCGAGGATTCCATGGGCAAGGGCTTTGCCTCGAGTTGATGACGAAACCACGTTCGCTGGCGTTTGGCCAATTGCCGAGTGCGTATCTTGATCCACTCCTTCATCTCTCTATGGCCGATCTTTCCGCGTAAATGGTCCATGATCTGCCCATAACCGATTGCTTGAGATGCAGTCGGAGCTTCTTCCAGACCGTCCTTCATGAGCATGCGAGTTTCTTCCATCCATCCTTCCTCAAGCATGCGTTCCACACGAAGTTCAATACGTCTATTAAGCACCGATGCAGGCATATCGAAGACCCAACATTTCCGGGGGTCCAGGGGTAGCGGCATGGACCAATCGGATTGGGACTGACTGAAAGGCAGACCGGTCAGTTCAATGACCTCCAATGCGCGAATCACCTTTCGACGATTGTTCAGGTCCACGCGCTGGTAAGCCAAGGGGTCCTGCTGGCGAAGGCGGTCTTTCAGGGCCTCCAAATCCCATTGCTGGAACTGCTTTCTGAGCTCCTGATTCCCCGAGGGTCCCTTGCCGACTCCCTGAAGGAGAGCCTGAAAATAAAACCCCGTACCACCGCAAAGAAGGATCGTCCTGGAACGCTTATGGATATCCAAAATAGCTGCCACCGCGAGTCTGCGAAAGGCAGCAGCATCGAAGGAATCTTGAAGTTCAGCCACATCAATGAGGTGATGGCGTATTTGCTGCTGATCGGCTCTGGTCGGTTTGGCAGTGCCGATATCCATGCCTCGATAGACTTGCATGGAGTCGACAGAAATAATTTCACCATCCAGACGCTGGGCCATTGCCATGGCAAGTTGGCTTTTCCCCGAAGCCGTAGGACCCGCAATGAGCCAGGCACACCCGAGTGCTTCCCTCAGAACCTGTTCTGTCTCTAACATGGGATATTCATGCCAAACATCGCCTCATGAAGCATCATCCGAGGAGGGGGGTTGATGGAGTCGAAGAGCATGAGCCTTCCTGGCTTGGGCATCCTTTTGCAATGAAATCAAAAACAAACCAAAGACACCCACACAGATGGCCGAATCAGCGAGGTTGAAGGCAGGAAACCCGATCTCTCCTCCCCCGTGGCGATAGGTAAAAAAATAGATGAAATCGACGACATGCCCATACCTGAATCGATCCACCAAGTTTCCGACAATACCGCCGAACATGAGACCGAGGGCCACTTGCCCCTTGAGAAGATGCACGTCAAATTGGTTCCTCGCGCCATGCAGCAATAACAAAGCGACCATGGCTACTCCCGCGAGGAGATAGTTGTTTCCGCGAAACATGCTCCAGGCCGCACCAGTGTTGCCCCAGT
>Ga0181584_10002755_pt1 | contig 13473 bp, 11 predicted proteins | sample 071ome_30_FD_132462 | JGI IMG/M metagenome (GOLD analysis project Ga0181584, IMG submission 132462) | Coastal salt marsh microbial communities from the Groves Creek Marsh, Skidaway Island, Georgia - 071406AT metaG (megahit assembly) | ecosystem: Environmental > Aquatic > Marine > Intertidal... | reverse complement strand
TTTCCGGGCAATTTCGTGACCACCGAGGTCGAACGCCTGGAAGTTCACCCCGGCGATCTGCAGCTCCTCCGAGGTGGCGTGCTGCGTGGGGGCGTGCTGTGCCAGCCGGTCGTCCCTGAGCATGTGCATTAACGTCGTCTTTCCGGCATTGTCGAGGCCGAGAAACAGGATCTTGGCGTTCTTGTTGTACAGCCCAAGCGAGTTGAGCAGGCCGTAGAACCTGCAGACGTCGACGAGGTCGTGAGTGAGTGAGTGAGTGAGCGAGTAAGCGAGAGCGTCCGTGTTCTGGACGGACGGTTCGTCGTCGGTCGCTCGGAGCGCGTGGAGGCCGGCGGGCAGACGCGGCGCGCCACCCGCTTCTCATGGAGTCAATCCATGGATTGGGAGGCGCGCACGACGTGTGCACGCTGCAGGGCGGCGTTCGGGGCCACGAGAAAGGCGATCGATGAGCGGAGGAGGAAGAATCGCATAAGAAGCACGTACCAGTCAACAATGAACATGATGCCGCGTTCTGTCTACTGAATATGACTCTGTGTGTGCAATCCACCTGACAACGCGCGACGAATAAGAGTGGAGTTGAAAAAAATCGAATGTCACAGTTTTACAGTTTGGACACGAGGTTAGGACCACCGCTGCCAGCGCCCCGGGCCACCTCTGCTTCGATGGTGCCGTGCGGCTCGCTGGTCGCCACGTACACGTCGTCCTCGAATCCGGTGCTGTTGACCACGGCGCACGGCAAGAAGTGGATGTTGGGCAAGGAGAACCTGATCCGGTCGACCCGGGCGCATCGTCGCAGCACCGCCTGGCCCATCTCGTGGAGCGTGTACTGCACGCTGGGACTGTAAACGCCTGTTCTAGCGTCGCCGAAGAACTTCTCCGTGCAGGCCATGATCACGGCGTCGTACACCGCGTCGAAATCGATCGAGCGGACCGAGGTCCACTCGGCCAGGGTCGCCGCGCCAAAGGACCACGTCGCAGACATGCTCGTCGCGAGGATCCGTTCCCTGGTATCCGGCAGCAGCGTATACTGATCGTGCAAAAAACCCTCGTACCCGCTCTGCGTCGTCTTGAGCACCTTGAATCCCTCCACGCCAGACGCCAGGCTCGCGACCCGGGCCGATGGTCGCGATCGATCCGGACGTTCCACTGCGGCCCGACAGAATCGCACGTGCGTCCCGGCCTCCACGAACCCGTGCGCGTGCGGCTGGTTCCGCTCGTCGGTATATCTGTATGGTATCAAGCAATGGACACGGGACCAAACAGTCAGTGGGAGGGAGTCGAGGGAGCTCAGCAGCGTGCCGCTGCAGAGCTTCTCGCAAGTACGTACCGGCCCCACGGCATCATCTTAACAGTCACTTCGGCCCTGCTGACGAGTGGATACTCGGTCACAAAGTGTTTGGCGAGCGCGAGCGCAAAGTCCTCGGGGGAGTGCCGCTCGTACGTGAGACACGTCTTCGCCACGTAGTAGACTGTGTTCTTCTGCGTGTCGGTCGCCGTCATGCCCTCGTTCGACCCATCGACGAACGCGTGCTCCATCGCAGAGAGGAGGATCGTGTCGACGGAGAATTCTGCGAAGCGGTGGTGTGTGCCTGCAGCGAGCGAGTGGGAGGGTAATCGAACGGGGAAATGCGTGCGTGCGCTTCGAGCAGACAACATACCGTCCGATGATCTGAAGGTCCGTCCCACGCGAACACGGCTCTTGCCGTGTTGGTGTGACACCAGCGAGCCCGCGAGGCGCGTTGAGGCGTCGAGATGACGATTATTACGCTCGTTTGGCGACATTGGTGGGGTTCGCGTGTGCGCGCGTGATGAGCAGGACGAGGGTCAAGGCACTCGACGAGGGGGTGCTTGATGACCTATACAGAATGGTGACACAGCAACAGCAATCACTCAAAAACGGGGAAAAAAACTCAAGAGCTGCCCGACCGCATCTCGCAGGACGGCACTCCCCACGACGAGGACGATGGTCTACCTGGTATATAGAATGGTGACACAGCAACAGCATCAACAACTCAAAAACAACTCAAGAGCTCCCCGACCACATCTCGCGCGCCAATCGAGCAGCACTCGCTGATGTCGACGCGCATCACGAATGGCACCCCGCTCGCCACATGCTTCGAATTGGCAGCCATCGCCATGCTCTTACGATACCCGACGAGGCTGAAGAGCTTGAATCGCCCCTCGTCAACCGCCTCGGTCTGGTCGCTCGCATCGCTCCCGTCGCTCCCGTCGCTCCCGTACCCTTTTTCGCTGTTCGGTCCACCCACATAGCTCCCCCCGGTCGACGACTGAGGCACGTGGCCGTCCTTCCCATCCTTCCCATCCTTCCCGTAGTTTCTATTCTTCCCGTCCTTCCCGTAGTTTCTATTCTTCCCGTCCTTCCCGTCCATCCCGGCGACACACTCGCGCAGACATATCGGTGCTTCTTCGACAGACGACTGCTCAAAGGCTGTGAAATCCAAAAGGTCCCCGAAGCTTTGACTATGCGTCATACCAGTCGCGTACAATTGTCCGTCGGCCACGTCAAAGTCGATCAAGCCATCGAACGTGTCGAACGTGTCGAACGTGTCGCCTGCCTTTCGGTGGTTTGGTCGAGTCCTCCTCGCCTCCATTGGACCTTCGCCGTCGAACACGGCGTCGTCCCTGGCCCGCTTGTGGTTCGGGTTCCAAAAGAAGTCTTCTTGACGCATATCTGTACGTTCAGACGACCGTGGTCGAGACCGAGAACGCGAGTGAGAGGTTCGTGCGTGTCGTGCTGACGATGAAAATTCTCCTGATCTCCGGCGTCTCGACGCGATCGACAGCGCACCTGAGCGCCGCAATTGGTAGTTTGATACGGTGGGTTTGGGTGTACGCGAGGACAGACGTGTCACGTCTCGTCGGGCCAACGCGCTTCTTCGTCCAAGATTCGTTTTTTCCGGAAGAAAACGACGACACGGTTTCGTCCGACTGGCAGATCAGCGGAGAGATGGGGTTTGGGTTCCAATCGTTTCAGAAGTATGAATGTGGGGGTGGCCGAGGTCAGGTCCTGCAGACGAGGCGGGGTGATCATCGGAGGTCAGCTGCTGATCAGCGCGTGCCACGAGATCGTGCTGGAGCACGCGCGCCGGCTTGATCAGCACATCACGTGAGGTGCCACGACGCTGCCAAACTCGCAATTCGGGTTAGTTCATATCCCGTGCGCCAGGCTCGTTGTATAGAATCAAGCCATCGTTACCATGGACGGCACCACGAACAAAGAGAAGAAGAAGGGCGGGCGCATGCGGACGATCACGTTCAGCTCAAAATCCAGCACAGACAAGCACTATCAGAAAGGCGTCAAGAAGCTCGAGGAGGCGGGCGGAACCCGAGGCGGCTACGTGATCGGAGAGGGGGCGCTGAACAGGAACGACGCGCTGTTCATGATGGAGCAGGAGGAGCGGCGACGTGCCGCCGATCAGCGCCTGAAGGACGAGGAGGCGTCAAAGTTTCAGCAGATGGTCATGCGGGAGAGGAGTCTGAAGGACGTCGAGGAGGAGGTACAAAGTGACAGCGACGAGAAGGGGAAGGATGCGGATGCGGATGCGGTCGGCGGCAATGTGCCTGCGGCGCCCCTCGCGAAAAAGCGACGGAGAACGGCAAAGGAGCTGCTGCGTGGGGTGCAGACGAAGAAGAAGACGGAGAACGGGGACGACAAGGAGAAGGACAAGGACAAGGACAAGGAGAGGGACGATGACGACGAGGAAGGCGACGGGGTTAATGCTAATGACCTGTTTGCAGCTTACGGTGATGATTCCGATTGATGCAACGAGTCCTTGGTCAGCACGAGGTAGGAGGTCCATCCGTCGGCGTGCACAAAGTCTGCCGCCCCCGGGCGGTGGCCGCCAGCGAAATCGACGTACATGCGTTTGATCTGTCGCTCGCCGACCTCGGCACTCACGGCACCGAGCACGTGGCCGAGTGCCGTCGCACCGTTCACGACAATCGACAGGACCAATCCGCCGAGCTGATCGCTCACGACGGCCACCACGCTGCTGAACGCGTCGCCCTCGATCGCGTAAACATTGCCGTTGGCAATGGCCTCCTGCAAAGTCCGCCCGTCGCACGCGATCACTTCGTAGCTGGCCGGGATCCACCTTGAGTCGTTCGAGTCGGCCGTGTTGCGAGCGCGGCGGAGCGCGCGACGGAGACCGTCCACGGACGTGACACGGCTCAGCGCGCCGGGCAGTGTCGCCCGACGATGGTGCGCCAGCACGAACCCCATCGTGTGGTCGGCTCTGTCTTGGACGGAGCTGTCGGGCCAGACCCATATCTCGTTGGCGTGCTCGACGTAGCCTTCTTCCCGGAAAAGTTTGAGCATGGCCGTGTTGGCCTTGATTGTCGTGCTCACCATCGTCGTCGAATCATCCCGCCGCCTGGCTTCTTCTTCGACGTGACGCATCAACCTCCTCATGATGCCCTTTCCCCGCTCGTCGGGATGGGTGCGACAGCCCCAAATATGGTAGAGCGAGCCGTCCCGCGCGCCGCAGATGAGCGCCCGCGGGTCGCCCGACGCCTCGCTGCATTCGACGAGGACGTCGGTCTCGTCCGCGTAGTCGTCGATGACACGGGGGATGTAGTCTCTCCCGTCGTAGACGTCACGGCATATTTCGAAAACGGCCGCGCGGTCTTGCGAGGGGGTGTAGCGACGGACGGTGGTTGGCGGGATGGGGGCCACAGAAGAAGAAGACTTGGCCGCGACGACTTGCGGTGCCGGTCGGGAGACCCCCTCCATTCCAGTGATCGAAGATCGAAGATCGAAGATCGAATCGGATCCCGCCGCGGCCCAAGCTCAAGAAGACGAGGCGATTACGGGATCAACCCCTCAGAGTTGTTTTGAACACAAATCAGCTCCACCGAATCCGCTCAGCAGCTTCACCCAGCGCGTTCCCTAGCCCGCGCACACTGCGAAAAACAGGGGCAGAACGCGGGGTCTCGACGACGCAACGTGAACCCGACCATGCACCACCTCACCCAACAAGTGCCCACCCAACGGGTGGTCTTGACTCCCACGCCCCCTCGCCGGCGACGCACTCCACGCCCGCACCACCGCTCCGTCTGTCGCGCGTCTTCTTCCTCTTCTTCTCCGGACCCGCAGCCCGCGGGGACGACGCGCGGCTCCCTCGGCGTGCTCACCAAGACGGGCAAGCTCGTGCCGCAGGGCCTCCTCGTCCGCGTGGCCAAGACGGCGTGGAACTTCGTGTGGTTCGTCTTCATGAACGAGCTCGCCCCGCAGAGCAAAGACAAAGGAAAATACACCCGACCAGCCTACTCGTACCTCTCGACGGACGTTGACTCGTTCCCCGTCATCGACAACGCCGACCCGGCCGCCGACAGCCGCTACGTCCTCCTGGTTGGGAACCCGTGCCCGTGGTGCCACCGGGTGACGATGGCAGCGAAGATCCGCAACGCGAGCTTCATCAAGGTGGTGCGCCTGGTGGACGATGCCGAGAAGGCGTCGCGTGGCGGGTGGATCTTTCCGGAGGACGACAAGTTCCTGGGAGAGTTTCGGGACCTTCGGGAGTTATACGACGCGTTCTGCGGAAACGAAGATGGGTTCGAGGGGCGGTGCACCGCGCCCCTTTTGGTGGACGTCGTGGAGCGAAAGATCGTCTCGAACGAGTCGAGCGATGTGATCGAGGCGCTCGACAGGATCCACGTCGACGGGGTGTCGAGTGGGGTGCGGCTCCGGCCGCCCGCGCTGATCGACGAGATCGACGCATTCAACGACGAAATATTCGACCGACTGAACAACGGCGTGTACCTGTGCGGGTTCAGCACGACGCAGACCGCGTACGACGAGAGCGCGGCGGCGCTGTTCGAGACGCTCGCTGACCTCGACGCGCGGCTGGCAAACGACCGGTTTCTCCTGGGCGACCGATTTTGCGACGCGGATTTGCGCGTATTTGCGACCATCTCGAGGTTCGATGCCGTCTACTCGGGGCTGTTCAAGTGCGTCAAGCGTGTGAACGAGTACCCGAACCTCGAGCGCTGGTTCTTGGAGTGCGCCCGCATTCCGATCGGGAACGGCGAGCGGCTGTGGGACACGGTGGACGTGGACGACTGCAGGAGGAGCTACTTCGAACAATTGTTCCCGCTGAACCCCGGCGGGTTGGTGCCCGCTGCGCCGACCGCGGAGCAGGTGTTCAAGAGGGGCGTGGTCGATGGTGATGGTGATGGTGATGGTGACGAGACGACCACTCGACTGGCAGTTTTTTTCGTGCGGTAAGATCGACGCCCCCCCCTCCTCCTCCTCCTCCTCTCTAAACGGACAGAACTGAACGATACAGACACACACGCGCGCGCCTGACCGCCTGACCACCGAGGATGACGGTGGTCAAAATTCTCCCCCTCGATCGCCCCCAAGGGGAAGGAGGAGAGCTTCACCTTCTCAGCGGCTGTGCGATCGACCACGACGGTCCGGCAAATGTTGCCAAGTACTTCACATCAACCATTGAAGAGCTCCCGAGCACCGCGGGCGCCGCGACGGGGGTCAGTCAACACAACGCGAGTGGGAGCGGGAGCGCCGTCGCCGGCGGGCGGCGGACGGCGTCGTTCAGGGGGCGTCTGATGCAGGGGGCCAAGGTTGCCAGCAGCGAGGAAGGATATACGTTTTACGTGTTGGAGAAAGAGCCGGACCGAGAGGAGGAGGGCGACGCGGCTGACGATGCGGACGGCGGCGCCGGTGATGGCACCATGGGCGGCGACTGGCGGATCGTCGGTTCTGCCGAGCATATCAACTACTGGAAGCACCACGTGCCCGTGGATCCGGCGACTGACGCGGTTTACAGGGCCATGGGCTGGTTGAGGACGGCCAAAGCGCTGCATTCCGACGACGACTGATGATCAGTCTGATGAGGCCTGCTCCGCGTTTAAAATTTCGTCTTCGTTTTCAACTCCCGTTCGCCCGAAACAGACGCAAAAAACGTTCTCCTGCACCGTCTACGAGCGTTACGCACATTGTGTCGCCTATAATTACTGCCCGAGGGCCTAAAGATAGGATAACAGGGGAGTATTCGGCCGCAACAGCTGTTCTGTTGAACGAATCTGAACTCGTCCGGAACTCAAAAATTACGACATGGCTGGTCCGTCGGACGTCGGGGAGGCCATCAGCAAGGCTATTGTCCAGCTGCAGAGCCTGGTACGTCGTTTGTATGGCTGAATCGTGTGAACGGACGGAGCTCATCGGCCTTGATTTTTTCGTTCCGCTTGGTCCGTTTGCGGGGCTCTGGTGGCCCTCCTCCTTCACAATTGGCCTATATCGGCCCATTGTGTCCTCAGAGTGCGCGACTGGACGAACCAGGGCCTTTATGACCCGTCCCGAGGTCCTCGATTTTTGAATCCCGAGAGGCCCATCCACAACGCGGAGTTCAAACCGGAGCGAGCGGTCGCAAGCCCCGTTCGCTCGCCGCCCTTCTCTCGACCCTTCCACCCTCCCGTGCCGGACGTCCAGCCGTCCCTCGCTTCTCCTCGTTACGCCAAACTCACCCCCTTGTCTCCGTTCCCATACCGCAGCAGCAAGCCTTTGCAAACAATGCGGGCGCGAGTAAAGACCCTCGAACCGCGGCAAAGCTGCAGGAGGCGATTACCGACCAATTGACAGTGATCAGCTCCCTCCAGCAGAGCATGGTCCCGGCGGCAGCCGCGACGGGCGTGGAGAACGCCGCCGGTGCTGCCGGTGCCGCCAACGCAAACCGCGGTGACGCGGAGAATGTTGACGCCAACCTGTTGTTGGCTCCCGTGGTCTTCGACCAGCCGGGAACGACTGCCAACAATACAAATATTGCCAGAAGCAAGGACGGTGCCGATGGCGGCTACACTTTCCCGATGTTTTTCGGCTCGCCCAAGGAGCACCGGACGCCAGACGCCCAGCCGGCGCAGCACGCATCGCACCACACCATCTTGGTGGCCGCCCGCCAGCAGCGGAGCAAGATGCAGACCGCTCGACCCGAGGACGGCACGGAGAAGAAATTAACGTTCTTGCTTCCGGAGACGCCCGTCGATGCGGCGAAGTACACAGACGCTGTCCATGTTGACAGTGCGGGCAACGCGGCAGACGCCGTCGCTGCGGACGCGCTCGCCAGTGTGGCCAGTATTTCTGCCAAGATGACCGCGGCTACTGCGGATCTCACCGCGACGACGCCAGGAGGCGCCGGAAAGTCGAGGCCGATCAACACGCCGGGCAAGGTGGCGTCCACGCCGATGGCCATCGAGGTGCTGAGCCAATTGTTCAACAACGCGCAGCAGCAGAAGCAGAACCAGAAGCATGCGCCGCAGGCTTTCGAGGCCCGCGAGGCTGCGAATCCCGGCATGGCTGCGCTGCGCGCCGGGGCCGAAGGGCGCGTGGAGTTCCGGATCGCTGCCGCGACTGACGACCGCGATGCCTCGGCCGACGCCGAAGCGCTCGGAGCGCTCGGCGCGGCCGGTGCTATCGCCAAGGCCGGTGCGGTAGATGCCGTAGAATCGCTCGATGCGGTGGAATCGCTGGATGCGGCTGAAGGACTCGATGCGGCCGATGACGAGGACTATGCGTACGGGGACGATTCACCGGCGCCGCGTCGTGCAGCCAGAGCGGGGACGAAAAACAACAAGCCCAGGCGCAAGCAGAACAGGCCGCGGAGCACGGTCAAGGAGAAGGCTGCCAGGGCGGCCTCGCTGGCCGTGTCGAGGCCCAAGAAGTCTGCGGCTGAGGTCGGCAAGAGCTGCAACTGCAAGAAGAGCCAGTGCCTCAAGATGTACTGCGACTGTTTCGCGGCGTCGGGATACTGCCATCCTTCATGCACGTGCGAGTCGTGCAAGAACACGGACGAGAACGTGGATGTTGTCAACGTGGCGAGGGCCGGCATCCTCATGAAGGAGCCGACGGCCTTTGACGAGAAGATCGACGTCCAGGGCGGGGCCCACAGGAGGGGATGCCGCTGCAAGCGCTCCAAGTGCCTGAAAAAGTACTGCGAGTGCTATTCGGCGGGAGTCGCCTGCAATGAGTCGTGCCAATGCGTCGGGTGTGCCAACTGCGAGGGTGACGCCCCGGCGATCAACGATCCCGTCGCGACCGAGCTGGTCGCGGCCGAGCCAATGTCGACCGCCGCGCCCGTCGCGACCGTCGAACCTGTTGCCGCGAAGAAGAAGAAGACGCCGCGGTCGCGCCAGATAAACGTCCCCACGATCGAGTATCCGACCGTGCCGAGCGTGGAGGCTGCGCGGCTGGCCGTCGCGCAGGCAGTCCAGCCTGTGGCGCAAGCGACCGCCGTCCCGGCAGTGCCGGCGGTTCCGGCAGCCCAGCAGCTTGACGCCGTGACTCCGCAGCAGATGCAGGTAGCGTACCAGGTCGTTTCCGTGCCGGTGCAGATGCCCGACGGCTCCACCCAGATGGTGGCCGTCAACGTCCCGATGCAGCTCAACGCAACCAACGTGCAAGCACTACAGGTGCCTGTCGGCGAGAGCCCGGGATCGGCCGCCTCCCTCAAGGTGTCCGTGGTGGATAAGGTCGCGGCCACTGGTGGCAGCAACAGCGGTGGCAGCGGCAACGTGGCCTCCCAGCAGTTTGCCCCCTCGCAGCAGTTCCCCACCCAGCAGTATCCATCGCAGCCGCAGGATGACCCGACCGACGCGCACCCGCACCCGTCGCACGTGCAGTCCCAGACGCCCGTGACGGACAGCGAGGGCCCGTCGCCGGCAATCCCGGCAGCCGGCGGCTCCAAGGCCCGCCGGATGACCAACATCTCTGCAGGCACCAAGGGCGGGAACGCGTCCGACTGGAGGAAGTATTCCACTGCCAAGACGCCGTCCGATGCCGGTTCCAAGCCTGCGACGGACTTGACGTCTGTGCCAGACACGGAGAAAGAGAACAAGAGGCCTCGCCGTGCGGCGAGCTCGGGTGTGGCCGCCGCGGCCGCCGCTGCAAAGCATGGCGTCAGCCACGAGCGTTTCGGCTTCGAGAAGAAGTGGGACACCATCACGCCGCCGTGCCGCGTGCGGAGGAAGCGGGGCTCGAAGAACGCAGACCCGCTCGCGCCGCTCAATGGCACGCTCACCGGCGACGGGTTTGGTGGCAAGTTGGTCTCCAACAGCCAGAAGGACATCTTTGCTTCCTTTTGCGGGAATCCCAACTCCCCTGACCTCTCTGGCAACCCCAAAAAGGCAGAGGCCAAGTTTGAGCTCATGAAGGCCCTGCAGAAGCAGCAGGCCCGGAGGGCGAAGGAGGAGGAGGCCGATGCTGCCGAGCTGCTCTTCAGCCTCGCCCAGTAGAGGAGAATGAGAACGATAATTGAGCGATTCGGGTCAATACGTATACCGACCGATCTTCAAGAGTACACCTATTGTTGTTGATGTTGTTGAAAGAGAGATAATCTCGTTCGGCGGCGGGTGGCCAGTCGTCGTCGTCACCCAGTGACAACGACTCGTCGATTCAACCCCGAGTTTGGTTGGCGGCCGTTTTCGGGTCATCTGGAGCCCAGTCTTCAGCCAGCAGCCTGTCCGACCGCGCGCAAGATCCGGTCTCTCGCTCCCAGCCCCGCTTCTCCCATCGGGGCAACCCTCTGGGCAGCAGTCGCCAGTCTCGGAGATGCCAGAAACTTGTGGCCCCGATCGCCTCTGTCACATACATTTTCACTCAAAACATACAAAATGCAGACTTCCTTCGTTAACTCCGTCCGTGGAAAGGCCCTGAACGTGCGTCGATTGAATGCAAGTTTGCTGGCTGCACTCAATCAGCCTCCTGCTGTCCGACTCATTTCCTCCCGTTTACCGCCCATTGGACCTTCCCTGGGGCCATACGGGACGATCGGTAGACGATGGCAGCCGAACAACGAACATCCCCCCAGCATTGCGCTTTATCCTGACACGAAATCTCGCTCCCTTACCAGGTCCGCGCCTCCGTCGCCAAGCCGGTGCGCGCCCAGCGCATGGTCGTCATGGCCGTCGTACGTTCTTCGATGTCTCAATTGGCGCGGCGGAGCCCAAATGGAGCTCCCGCTTTTCGTCGCCGAGACTTCAGGCTCGCCATTCTGCTCGTCTCCGTCTCACTCTGCCCGCCCTCCGTCGTCGATACCATCACATCACACCAGGACAAGGCCCAGGTCCTTTCCGATGTCCGTGAGATCATCGCCGAGCAGCTCGGAACCGATCTTGACTCTGTCACCGCCGAGTCCAAGTTTGTCGACCTCGGTGCCGATTCCCTCGACACCGTGGAGATCATGATGGCCCTCGAGGAGAAGTTCGACCTCCAGCTCGACGAGGAGGGTGCCGAGAAGATCTCCACCGTCCAGGAGGCCGCTGACCTCATCGCCGAGCAGTGCTCCTAAGTGCGTTTTTTTCTGATGGCTGTGTGCTCATGCGCAGGTCTAAACTGTAATCATTATTGACAGAGCACTGTCGCGTGGTATATCTCATGCTTCCCGTAGCCTACCGACACCCGGTCCTCACCAACCAGCACAGCTCGTCCCGGCGCAACGACGACGACTGCCCACCTCGGACAAACTCTGCAAACTCCTCGTCGGGCATCATGACTTCGACGCAGTACATCTTTGCGCCCATACCGTTGTCAATGCCGTGCTCCGACCCGGGATGGAAGGCGACGATGTCCCCGGCTCGCACCTCGAACCGCGCTCCGTTGCAGAAGCCTTCGCCACACCCACTCAGGATGAAGAACACCTCGTACGCTCCATCGTGCACGTGTGGCGTGGTGCGATGTCCCGGCTCGAAAATCTCGACGCCAAAGACAAACGGCACGGGCGTATCGGCAAACGGGTCGAAGAGCAGAGCCAGCCGGTTTGTCTGGTTGGGCAACACGTAGGTCGCCGAAGCCGAGATCTGCTTGTGGTAGATGTCATTGACGTCCGTGTCCTGCGCGATCGTGCTATCTGGCGTGGCAAACGTCGCCTCGACGTCGTCCAGAGACTCAAAGGCAACGTCGTCCTCGTCGCTCGACAACTCCATCGTCGTGAGCATCGTCTGTTCGTTCCGCTCCATCCACAGCGCCGCGCCGCTCAGCATCGATTCCAGCACATCCGTGTCCATGACGGACGACAGGCTCGAATCGCCCCTTCCCAGCCACACGCACCGGTCCCCGAACGGCGCAAAATCCCCCAAGATCTCATCCAATGCGCCTTCGGGCTCCACCAACGCCCGCGGCATGTACGTCACGAACGTCGACATCGAATACAATCCGTGCTGCTCTCCGCCTTCACCACGTTCTCCGCCTTCTCCACCTTCTGCGCCTTCTCTGAACGCTTCTCCCTCGAGACAACCGAGCGTGGCGACGCCATGCCGCATCAGGATCGCGTCCCCGGTCGACACCGTGGCATCCTTCTCCGCGTCCGAATGATGCCGCAGCACCCCTTTGCCGTGCAACACGAAACGAACCTCGAAGACGTCCGGGTCAAACTCGGCGGGCGATCCTCTTCGTCCCCCCTCTCCTCCCTCCGCCCGGTGAAGCTCAATCCCGGTCATAAATGGCACCCGCTCGCTGCAACCACCTGTAGAACGAGCGAAGAAAGCGCTTAGAGCGAGTGAGAGACTCAGGGCGCGCGACGAGCGAGCGCACGTCGGTCGAGTTCAGTACCTACCGACGCACAGCGGATCCAGCAGCGGAACGACACGAGACCCCTGTCCCGGCAGCACCGTCGCCCGCCCCAGCCGATTGAAACTGTATCCGGGGCGTTCCATCTCGCCGGGAGCGCCGGCGGCGCGTATCCGCCGGTCAAGGGCGCGCTGGGACGTGGACGTCCGCAAGCGCGCGAGGGCAGCGGGAACCATTCTTCTTCGGGGTCTTCCTCCCTTCCTCTCCCCGTTACTTACCAGACAGCCGGCTTATACATCGTCAACAACAACCGTCGGTAGGTTCCCGTTCTCAGTTGTCACGTTCTCAGTCGGTGAAGGGCAAAAAAACGTTTTCGGGTTTGCCGCTAACACATCTATACACAGATGGCGCTTCAAGACCTCCGCTTTCCAGCCTGGCCACGCCGACAGGTGGCGGACTGGCTCATGGCTATCGAGGTACGCCCGTCTCGTGCGCTCTCCCGTCTCGGACAAACTGCTCCGACGATCTCACTGCTCCCACGATCTTGGCCTGCGGTTTCCCTGAATACGCTCACGTACTCACGCACTCGTGACCCCCTCGTACTCTCGTTCGCCCTTTCTCGTGCAGCTAGTTTGCGCGCTGATCGTGCTCGCCACCTCGGCCGCCGTCGTCTCTGACTTCTCGACCTGGTCGGCGTGCACGACCTCAGCCACGTCGACGACACAGTACTGTACGATCGCCGCGGACAGCCCCCAGGGTTATATCAACATCGCCCTGTTCACGAGCATCATCGGGTTGCTCTTTGTCGGCACGCTCGCCGTCGGCGAGTACGTCGTGCGCGGCCAACACGGCGCCTCGGGCCTGCCCCGTCAGTCCACGCCCGCACGGTCGCCGTCCTCTCGGTCGGCGTCCACGCCGACGCGCGCGACTGCGTT
>Ga0181584_10002751_pt1 | contig 13481 bp, 8 predicted proteins | sample 071ome_30_FD_132462 | JGI IMG/M metagenome (GOLD analysis project Ga0181584, IMG submission 132462) | Coastal salt marsh microbial communities from the Groves Creek Marsh, Skidaway Island, Georgia - 071406AT metaG (megahit assembly) | ecosystem: Environmental > Aquatic > Marine > Intertidal zone... | reverse complement strand
TGCGTCCGCTGGTTGTAGTAGCCCTCGCCTTTGACCAGCGTTCCCTGGTAGATCCGCATGAAGGTCAACTGGCCGTAGGCATCATCAACGATCTTGAAGGCCATGGCCACGGTTGGCTGGGCATCATCAGGCGAAAGCTCGAAGGTCTCGTCCGGATTGTCCCATTTTTTCGCATAAACGGCCCTTTCCAGAGGACTGGGCAGGTAGCGGGTGACGGCGTCGAGTAGCGGCTGTACCCCCTTGTTCTTGTAGGCCGAACCGCAGAACACAGGCGTGATGCTCTGGCTCTGGACGGCCGACTTCACCACGGCATGGATCTCATCTTCACTCACTGCCTCTTCGGAGAGAAGTTTCTCCATCAGGCTATCTGAGTACATGGCGAGGCTTTCAAGCATGGCATGCCGTTGCTCGTCGGCCTGCTGCCGCAACTCATCTGGGATTTCTTCTTCCCTGACGGTTTCGCCATTGTCGCCATCGAAATAGATTGCCTTCATTCGCACCAAGTCAATCACGCCCTGCAGATGGTCTTCCTTGCCAATCGGCAGTTGCATGGGGATCGCATCGACTTCAAGCTTGTCACGAAGTTGCTGGACGACGCGATCAAAGTTGGCGCCGGTACGATCCATTTTGTTGATGAATGCTAGCCGCGGAATCTTGTACCGCTTCATCTGACGGTCAACAGTCATTGACTGGCTCTGCACGCCACCCACGGAGCAGAGCACCAGGATTGCTCCATCAAGAACCCGCAGGCTTCGCTCAACCTCAACCGTGAAGTCGACGTGGCCGGGGGTGTCGATCAGGTTGATCGGATGATTCTTCCACTCAACGCTGGTAGCAGCTGAGGTGATCGTGATGCCACGCTCGCGTTCCAGATCCATGTGGTCCATGGTTGCCCCGTCACCGTCGCCTTTTACTTCTTGAATGCGATGGATACGGCCGGCGTAGAAAAGAATTCGCTCGGAGAGCGTTGTCTTGCCAGAGTCGATGTGGGCCGAGATGCCAATATTGCGGAGCTTGGAGAGGTCCATGGTCGTTCTTTTGCCTGACGGCTTCGTGCGGGGTGGGGGAAAAGGGCCGCTTCGGTTCCGGCACTCGAGGAATGAATGACGGGACAAGCGAAGACAATTGCCGGCTGGGGGTGCGAGGGAACGGAGCACCGGCACTCCATCCACAAGGAATATACTCCTTGATCGAGGTTCGTGACAGAGACTCCTCCAAAGCCCCCGCTGGCCGCCTCTGGAACGGCGCCGGCAGCCCCTTTGGACACGCATGGGGCCTCGACCCCTCGGCCCCCCCGAACTATTGACCCATTGACCCGTTTTTCTCCCTCCTTCCCGCCAGTTTCAATGAGCACCCGAGGACGCCTTGCACCGACTCCCACCGGCTTGTTGCACCTGGGTCATGCCCGCACCTTTGCCGTCGCGGCAGCCCGGGCCAGCGGTGATCTCGTGCTGCGAATGGAAGACCTCGATGCTGACCGCTGCCGCTCTGAGTTTGTTGAAGCGGCCCTTGAAGACCTTCACTGGCTTGGGCTGCGCTGGTCAGAAGGTCCCGACTGCGGGGGGCCACATGGTCCCTATGCCCAACGAGATCGGGATGCGGTCTACCGCAGGGTGTGGCAGCAACTCGCGGAAGCCAGGCTGATCTATCCGAGTCCTCAGTCTCGCCGTGATCTGGAAACAGCCGCCGTTGCACCGCATCCGAGCGGTCACGGTGAGACGGTGTTTCCACCTGCCCTTCGGCCCCAGCACTGGGACCTGCCCGCTACCCCGGCCGGTGTGCCGTGGCGATTTCGAGTTCCTGATGGCCGAGTCATGCGGTTCATTGACGAGCGACTCGGGACGGTTACCAGAACCGCTGGGGTCGATTTCGGAGATTTTGTGGTCTGGCGGCGTGAAGATCTGGCGGCATACGAGTTGGCCGTGGTGGCTGATGATCACCTCATGAACATTGCCGAGGTGGTTCGTGGCGAAGATCTACTGACCAGTACGGCTCGCCAGTTGCTGCTCTACGAAGCCCTCGGTTGGGCCGTTCCTCGCTTCTACCACACGCCGCTGGTTCGGGATCAATCGGGGAAGCGTTTGGCCAAGCGGACTGGTGGGCTGGCGATTCGCGAACTGCGTCAGGCGGGATTTTCAGCTGACGAGGTAATTGGCGGCCCCCTTGAGAACCTGACCGCATTGGCAAATGGGCCCCCTGGGACTCGAACCCAGAACTTACGGTTTAAAAGACCGCTACTCTAACCGATTGAGTTAGAGGCCCTTTCTGAACGGCCGTAGCCGACCGTTGCAATTTTGGCTGATGAACCAGCCGGCCTCTGCCAAGCCATCGGCTCATCGATCGAGTGCCCGAGAGAGGACTTGAACCTCCACCCAGTAACCTGGACAAGAACCTGAATCTTGCGCGTCTGCCAATTCCGCCACTCGGGCAAGTGGTGAGTCGGGGGCCGAGCCCCGACTATTTGATGCTACCAGCCCCCATGCCGGAGGCAAGGGATCAGCAGTCCCGCACGAGCGGTTTCCCCAAAATCTGACTATTCGGGAAAGAGCTGGGTCGACAGGTAACGTTCCCCGAGATCAGGGAGGACGACAACAACCATCTTGCCGGCATTTTCTGGACGGCGGGCTACCTCAAGGGCTGCCCAGGCAGCAGCACCACAACTGATGCCACACATGAGCCCCTCGCGTTTGGCCAGTTGTCGTGTTGTTTCCATCGCATGTTCATCGGCGACCTTGACCACCTCGTCGATGATGTCGAGGTTGAGAATGTCGGGAATAAAGCCAGCCCCGATTCCCTGGATCGTATGCCGTCCCGGCTGAATCACCTCTCCGGCCATTTTTTGAGTGATGACTGGGCTGTTGAGTGGTTCCACCGCCACGACCTTGAGTTCTGGTTTTTTCGCCTTGAGTGCCTCACCGCAGCCAGTGATTGTTCCGCCGGTGCCAACACCACAGACGAGAATGTCGACTTGGCCATCCGTGTCGGCCCAGATTTCTTCTGCGGTGGTACGCCGATGGACGTCAGGATTGGCTGGGTTTTTGAACTGCTGCGGCATGAAAAATTGGCTGCCCGAACCGGCGATGTCCTCGGCATGCCGAACAGCGCCCGGCATCCCCTCGGCTGCGGGCGTAAGCACCAGTTCTGCTCCAAGTGCCTTGAGCATTCGCCGCCGTTCCAGGCTCATGCTTTCCGGCATGGTCACTCGCAGCTTGTAGCCCCGAGCGGCGCAGACATAGGCCAGTCCGATGCCGGTGTTTCCGCTGGTCGGCTCAATGACGATTGAGTCAGGGCCGATGAGGCCATTCTGTTCCGCCGCATCGATCATCGCGCAGGCGATTCGATCCTTCACGCTCCAGAGCGGGTTCATGTTCTCGATCTTGCCGATCACGGAGGCGTGGCAGCCCTCTGTCACCCGCTGCAGCCGAACCAGCGGTGTCCGGCCGATGCACTGCGTGATGTTGTCGCGAATTCCCATTGGCGTGACCGTTGCGTTCATGGACCAATCTCCTCCTGCTTGAGCGATCTCTGTAACCGGAATCATCCGCATTATCGGCATGATGATCAGGGTAAGTGGAGCATTTTCTGCCGATTTCGGCCGCCCAGCAGTCGCCTAGCCCCACTCCTACGCGGGGAGTGCAAGCAGCCTGTCCGGTGGCCCTCGAAAGGAAGGCTGAAAATGTCCTTGATCCTTCTCGCCAAACGGCCTACCTTCCCTCACCCACAGCCCTAGGGGGCCAGAAATTGGCCTTTCGGGCAACCGGACATGACATCCGCAAGGAGGGCGACAGGATGACAAGGATGGTATCTCGGGTCTCAGGATGGCTGGCAGCCGTCTGTGGATGTCTTCTTGTATTTGCCATGGCTACCCTGGCTGCAGGGTTCTGCCTGCCGTCGGCCGCTGCCGAACCGGCAGCCGTTGCCGAAAAGCCAGCAGCAGTCGTCAACGGCACTGATATCACAGAGTCACAACTGGCTGAGGCCTGCCTGCTTCGCTACGGCTCAGTAGTGGTCGGTACGCTGGTGAACAAGCTGATTATTGAACAGGCTTGCCAGCAGCAGGGGCTGGTTGTCACTGATGCCGATGTCGATCAGGAGATCGACGCCATGGCACGGCGGTTTAGTGTCCCACGCGAGCAGTGGCTGGCTTTGATCCAGCGGGAGCGGGGGGTGACTGACCAGCAATACCGTAGTGATATCGTCTGGCCGATGATCGCCTTGCGCAGGCTTGCTCGGGGCAGTATTGAGCCAACGGAACAGCAGATCGAGGAACAGTTCCAAAACCAGTACGGCCCAACCGTCAAGGCACGGATTATCGTGGCGAAGTCTCAGGCTGAGGCTGAGGCGATCCGCAGTGACTTGCTTGCTGATCCGGAGGCCTTCGCCACGCTTGCCCGGGAAAAGTCAGTCGATGTTGGCAGTGCCAGTGTCGGTGGCTGGGTTCAACCGATTCACCGATTTTCTGGAGCACCGGCGTTTGAAGAAGCCGCCTTTGCCCTTGCGGAGGGTGAACTCTCTGAAGTTGTTCAGGTTGCCGATCAATTCATCATCATCAAGTGTGAGGGGCATTTGCCCGCAGCCGATGTTCGACTGGCTGATGTACGACCCCGTCTTGCGGAAGCGCTCCGGGAAAAGCAGGCCCGGCTCATTTCGACCAAGGTTTTCGAACAGTTGCAGCAGGCGGCCTCGATCGAGAATGTGCTGAATGATCCGACGCAGCGGTCGGTGTCTCCTGAGGTGGCAGCCCGGGTGAATGGGCAGCCAATTCCGCTGGCCCGGGTGCGTGAGGTCTGTCTCGAACGCTATGGGAAAGATGTGCTCGACGGTTTAATCACCCAGGTGTTGCTCGATCAGTCACTGGCCCAGCAGGGCCTCGAGGTCAGCCAGGCCGATCTGGATGCAGAAGTGGCTCGCGCCGCAGAAACCCTGGGCTTTGTCACGGCGGCAGGGCAGCCTGATGTGCCGGCTTGGCTCGAGCGTGTTTCGCGGGAACAGAAGCAGCCGATCGATTTTTACATCACCGACATCGTGCGGCCGACGGTGGCATTGAAGCAGCTCGTCGGCACGGTCTCGGTCACTCGGGAGGATCTCGATAAGGCATTTGCTGCTACCTTCGGCCCCCGAGTTCGCTGTCGTGTGATTGTGCTTGATAGCCAGCGGCGGGCGCAGGAGGTCTGGCAGTTGGCCCGGCAGAATCCGACTGTCGAAACAATCGGAGAGTTGGCCGAGCAGTACTCGGTCGACCCTACCAGCAAAGCCTTGCGGGGCGAGGTTCCCCCGATTCAGCGATTTGGTGGCCAGCCGGCGATTGAACGCGAGGCCTTTGGTTTGAAGCCGGGCGAGTTGTCAGGCGTGATTCAGGTGGCAGACCGCTTCATGGTGCTGTACTGCGAAGGCTACACCCAGCCCGTCGAGGTGAGTTTTGCAGAGGTTCGTGACGAACTCTTCCGAGATATTCACGAAAAAAAGCAGCGGATTGAGATGGCCCGCTACTTCACTCATCTGCAGGAGTCGGCCGCCATCGATAACTTTGTGGCAGGCACCAGCCAGTCTCCGACAGGTCCCAAGCCAAGCCGCCTGCCAGCGGCGAGCGAGTTGCCCCCGTCGACGCTGACCCGTCAGGAGGCGGCAGACCTGGCTGCTCCGCGAGTTGGGAGCCGGCAGCAGCCGTCTGCGGTGGCCCCGGCCACGTATGAGGCTCCCGTCGCTGGGCAGCGGGGCCGTTAACTATCGTAGGTGCCCCGTCCGGAGGTGAGTGGGCCTCTGGCACACTGGAGAAACGGTCTGCCGCTACTCGGCTGTAGTGACTGGCAACCCAGAAAACCCTTGGCGTTCTCGGTGTTGCCCGAGCGGCCGTGCTTTTGCCTGCATGCATAGGCGGGGGATCGAGAATTTTTCATAGGCAGTTGGCCTACCCCTGGCTCCCGGCTGAGCCTTTTCGGCGGTAAGATAGAGGTACCTCGAGAGACACGCCTCAGCCATGAACCAACAGACCTCGTCAATCCCGCATCACGCTTCAAGTGCCCCTCAGCAGCAGAATGCTGAAGCGGCACCGCCGTTTCCAGTTGCGGGCAGGATTGGGCAATTACCACCGTATCTGTTCGCCCGAATCAATAAGCTGACGTACGAAAAGCGACGGGCAGGCTGTGATGTCATCGATATGAGCATGGGGAACCCGACGGATCCCCCCGCCCAGTTCATTATCGACAAACTCGCTGAGGCGGCGAACGATCCGCGGAGTCATGGCTATGCTCCGGCCGCAGGTATTGCCAGTTTGCGTCGCGAGGTTGCCTCTCGCTATCTCCGGAAATGGGGGGTTCGTCTCGACCCCGAGACAGAGGTGATTAGCACGCTCGGGTCCAAAGAAGGCTTCGGGCATCTTTGCCTGGCCATGATCGACCCAGATGATGACGTGATTGTGCCAGCACCGTCGTACCCAGCTCACGTCTACGCGGTGGCTTTGGCCTCCGGCAACCCGTTGGCAATCGATACCACCCAGCCCGATCGTTTCCTGGCAGAGGTGGCAGCGCGATGCGAAAGCCCTGCTGGTCCGCCGAAGTTGCTGGTGGTGAACTTTCCCCACAACCCCTCAACCACGGTTGTAGAGCCAGCGTTTTATGAAGATGTTGTAGCCCTTGCCAAGCGGCATCAGTTTCCAGTGATCTCTGATTTGGCGTATTCAGACGTCACCTTTGACGGGTATGAAACGCCGAGCATTCTGGCGGTTGAGGGGGCGAAGGATCTGGCCGTCGAGTTCACAACAATGAGTAAGGGCTACAGCATGGCTGGCTGGCGGGTCGGTTTTTGTGCCGGCAACCCGCAGATCATCAAAGCCCTGGGGACGATCAAGACCTACTACGACTATGGGATGTTCCGCCCTATTCAGATTGCCGCGATCGTTGCCCTGAGGGATGGTGAGTCTGAGGTAATCAATCAGTCTCGGATCTATCAGCGGCGACGGGATGTCCTCTGCGAGGGGTTGGCCCGCATCGGCTGGCAGGTCGATATCCCCAAAGCCAGCATGTTTGTCTGGGCCCGCATTCCCTCCCCTTTTGCCGAGCAGATGGGAAGCATGGACTTTGCTGCGAAACTGCTCGAGGAAGCCGATGTGGCGGTCAGCCCAGGGGCAGGCTTCGGGCCTGCGGGTGAAGGGTTCCTGCGGCTGGCACTCATTGAGAATGAGAACCGGATCCGACAGGCAGTCAAACAGATCAACCGAGCGATTGGCGGTGATCTGCGTGCAGCCGGTGGCGGTGGCCAAGCCGGCTGACGCAGATGCCGTCAAGCCGTGTCGAAAGGCCGTGCCGGTTAGCCGAGTTCTGGAAGAATCGACTCGGTCTCGGCAGCCTCACGCAGCTTTTCGAGAGCCTTGGCTTCGATCTGACGAACCCGTTCTTTGGTGACACCGAGGGCCGAGCCGACCTCTTTGAGTGTCTGCGGATCGTGCTCATGATCAAGACCGTAGCGGCGGATGATGATGGTCTGTTCCCGTGAGTCCAGCCGGTCAAGAAACTGCTCGATCTGGTAGAGCCGGTCAGACTCAGCCAGCCGGCGTTGTGTCTCATCGCCGCGTTCATCGGGAGCAGTCTGCAGCAGTTCCATGTCGGCTGCCCGGAACCGATCTCGTCGTTTGTGCTCGTCAGGAATAGTGCGGGCGTAGTTCTTCATGATCGCCCAAGAGGCATAGGTGCTGAACTTGTTGCCCCGGGCATAGTCAAACTTTTCAACGGCCCGCATCAGCGACATGTTCCCATCACTGACCAGATCAAAAAAACTGTCGGAAGCGGTAACCCGTCGCTTGGCGATTGAAACGACCAGCCGGAGGTTTGCCCGAACGATCCGGTTTTTCAGTTCAACAATTTCTCTGTAGAGCGTCTCGATCTGATCCATGAGTCGGGCACTCGGTCGCTCCGGCCGCAGCTGCTCACGCAGGATGGTCGCCCGATATTTGAGGTAGTTGAACTTTCGGAACAGCCAGACTTCCTGCTCCCGGGTGAGGAGGGGGACCTCGTAGAGGCTGGCGAGGTAGGCTGGCAGGCCCGTAGGCCGGCGGACCCGCTTGGTTGCCTCGGCATTCACGGGGTAGGGCTGGAACACGACCTTCTCCGCACTTTTTCGTGCAAAGAGGGCGTTTGGCATGTAGTCCAACGGCAGTTCGCTGATGGCCTCGGCACGCTCCGCAAGAATGACCCGATAGATGCTCGCTTTGCTTCTGCGGTAGCGGCGGGCGATTGAATCAACGGGCTCTCCCTGCTGGTAGTGCTGGAAAATGCGGGCACAACTCTCCGGTCTTAGTCGACCGTCCGACCCAGGAAAAACTGCCGCCTCGGGATGTTCCTGATCGTGTCGTTTGATTGTGTAGCGAATGGTCTCGACGCTTCGATTGAGGCGGCGGGCGATCCGCCGATGGACGTCGGCAGGGCAGGCTCCGGCAACAGCTAGGCGACGTGCCCAGGCGATGATTCGGTCGTGTTCATCCTGGCTGAGTTGGCTGAAGCGACTGCCGCGTTGGACTCGAGTCGGATTCTCCCGCACGAACTGTTCAACAGCACTAGCGAGAAAGCCGACACGTTTCCGTCCGTCAATCATGACCCGCTGGGCAACCAGCCCATGGTCTCGCCAGCGAGAGATGGTCTTCGTTGAGACATTGAACCGCCGGGCCAGATCCTCGATGGAAAGAACGGTTTCCTCAGTCGCGGCCGACTGGTGGGATTGCCCTCCTGCGGCATGCGAGCCGGTGCCGGCCAGATTTTCTCCGAACAGCCGAAGGGAAGGACCAGAAACGTGAAAGACGTTGGAACGCATAAGACTCCTCCATGGCGAAGATGACAGACCGCAGCGATTCCGTTGACCGGCCGGTTTCCGATGAAGCGGATAACGGCATTGGCTTCGGAATTCGGTTTGAGTCAGCCATCCCCAGATAAAGACCAAAACAGCCCTGGCGTCCAAGCACACGGGAACATCCTTGCTCCCCTCCACACCTTTGCTTGCGGACGCTTTCTTTATACGCCCTGCGGTAGCAAACGGTTCGCGAAAAAATGGACTTTCTTGAGTTTTTGCCCAACTGTCCGTGCAATCGGTGCTAACAGTCTATCCGGAAGAGTTTGTAAGTCCTTGCTGTGAAAGGGATTACGCTTTTCTTTCGGACACTCGGCTGATTTCGGTCTTGAGGCCGAAATGCTCATGAAATCCGCTTTTAGCCTTGTAATCTGTGTAAAAATGGCAATGGACACTTAGTATTTTGCTCCCGTGCCGACTGTCCGGCCAACATCCGCTGTCTCCATCCGCTTTCATGTGCCCGGCCGCCCGCCAGTCGACTGGTGGCGACATCCGCGATTTTCGGTTTGAGCCGGTTTCCCATTCCTACCGATTTTCTTTCTTGGGGCGTTTTGCGGGCCGTTCTTTTCGGGATCGTTCCTGAGGGCGGTGCAATTTGGTGCCAGCGTGAGGGCTGTGATTTGAGGGGAATGTCGTTCGCTTGGGCTTTTGTGGTCCTGGCTTTTTCTGCGGAGGCCCAGGCTCGACCCGCACTCCCGGGTGAGCGTGTCTGTCTATTCGAAACGAGGCTCAGCGTCAGCGGCGTCCTCCTCGTGCCGGTTGATCAGCCTCTGGGTGACGGTGAGCCCCCTGCGGCCGGGATGCCTGAACGAGAACCAGCTTCTGTGCGAGTCGTCGAACAGCCTGTTCGGGCCGAGGCGAACCTCTGCTTCCTTGAGCAGCGTCAGGCGGCCTCCGGCGGGCAGGTGGAAGCCGAAAACCCTATCGAAAACCCTATACTGCGTCACTACAGGAAGGCCGAGGCGAACCTGTCTGTCGGAGAAGGAGAATTTACGACACGGCTCCCTGCAGATAGTGGTCCGGTGAGGGTGCAATTGGCTGGGAAGACAGTGCAGGCCTGGCTGGCGAATGGGTTTCTGACGCAAGCGGAGCACGATCTCCTTACTACACCCTTTGACCCCCTGTTCCTGTCGGCCCTCGTGCCGCAGTTCGATGTGGGTGAGGGAGACCAGTGGGCGATTGACGCCGCTGCCGTTACTGGCCTGCTCTGCATCGATACGGTTGCTGATGGTCAGATGCTGGTGACGGTTGAGCGAGTCACGGAAACAGGTACCACGCTCTCTTTGATGGCCAGCATTGTTGGGGCCGTTGATGGCGTGTCGACTGAGATCGAACTGTCAGGAAGATATCAACTGGCGTGCGCGGGAGCAGCACCCGCCTCTGTCACGCAGCTTGAGGTGGTGATGCGCGAGTCGCGTCAGCCGGGCCCTGTCGGGCCGGGGCTTGCGGTCGAGGCCGCTTTGCGAATGGCCTGCCGGTTGCCTGGGGAAGAGGCTGAGCGAGACGCAGCAGCCTCAGTGAGGTTGCACGAAGGGGCCAGCCGACCGGCTGACCAAGCGTTGGCTCGAGCCGACCGGCCACGCCGGGGGCCCGGGCAGCCCGGGTGTCTTTGGCTCGCCGACCCCTATGGGCGTTTTGATCTCATTTACCCGAATCGATGGAAACTGATTGAGCTGGGTGCAGAAGAGGTGGTCTTGAGGCTGGTTGACCTCGGGGCCCTGATTGGGCAGGTGACGATTCGGCCGTTACCGCCGAATGGGTCGCCTCTTTCGCTCGAGATTCTGCAGCAAGACATTGAGCGGTCGCTGGCCGGGCAGTTCAGTCATCTGCTTGCGGCTGCCGAGTCGCACCGGAGTGATGGCACGAAGATTCTCCGCGTGGCCTCTGCCGGCGAGGCCGACGGGCTGCCATTCCGCTGGATTCACTACCACCTCTCGGGGCCAAATGGGCAGCGGGCAAGCATTTCTTTCATGGTCGAAACAAAGCATGAAGAGCGTTTTGGCGACGCTGATCAGCGGCTCGTCGAGGGGCTCAGCATGTCGGCCATCGAGTGATTGGCCAACCAGTCAACGGTGAACCATTTATCGGGAAACGAGGGCCATTTTGAGCGGGGAGGCCGTTGCCTGCGAACCGGAACGCACCCGCTTGACGCCCCCCCGGTCTGGTTGAAATACTATCGAACTTCGGCAGAGGCCGCTCGGGATACGGTTCCGGGCGAGAGTCGTGGCTTGCCCACGTTCCCTCAGGGTTGCTCTGGCGGGAAAGGAGCTGTGCTGCGGTGTGAGGTGTATGGAACCAACCATCCCGCCCGGTTGCAGCCGTCACGGGTTTGGAGTGTTTGGCCATCGAGAGACAGCATCGCATTAACGAGCAGATCCGGATTTCTCCGGTTCGCGTGATTTCGGCAGAAGGCGCCCAGTTGGGAATTATCTCGACTGACGATGCGCTTTCGCAGGCTCAGTCCGCTGGGCTCGACCTTGTTGAGGTTGCGCCGAATGAGCGGCCTCCGGTTTGCCGAATTATGGACTTCGGGAAGTTCAAGTATCAGCAGAAAAAGAAACAGCACAAAACTCACGTTCATCAGACAAAACTGAAGGAGATCAGGCTGCGGCCCAAAACGGGTGAGCACGATATCGAGTTCAAAATCAACAAGGCCCGGACGTTCCTGGGTCACAAGGACAAGGTGACCGTTTCGGTGATTTTTCGCGGTCGGGAAATGGCCCACATCGACGAAGGACAGCGAATCATGCGTCAGGTGATTGAGCAACTTGAGGAGATCAGCAAAGTTGAGTCACCGCCACAGCAGACTGGTCGGCGTCTGATTTGTACCTTGGCACCGAAATAAGTCCTGTCGCGCGAAAGCCGCCACAAAGTCGAATCCGCAGGCAATCCACAAGACATACTCCAGAAGAACAAACGCCAGAAGAACCAGTCAGTTCGTCGAGAGACAAAAAGCCATTCAGTAAACAACAAGAGACCTCAAGCGAGACACTCCCGCTTCTCTCCCCACCCGTATTTGCAGTCACCTCATTTACAGTAGACCGTAGAAGGATCCGAGAAATGCCAAAGCAGAAAACACACAAGGGAACCAAGAAGCGGTTCCGAGTAACCGCGAGCGGCAAGGTGAAGCATCGCCGCAGTGGCACGAGTCATCTGCAGGTGAGGGTTTCCGCCAAGCGGAAGCGGAACCTTCGTGGGACTGGTGTGCTGGCAAAGTCAGACACGGCCAACATTACCGAGGCTCTCGCGGCAAACAGTTACTAGGTGCGTCCTGAACCGGAGAGGGTTCGTCCGGTTCCAGCATTCCGGTCTCGTGCAGGCCGAACGCTCGAAAAAACCGAATTGAGTACAGATCAAATAACAGTGAGGATGGTTCCATGAGAACAAAAAACGTCGTTCCCCGGCTGCGGGCGAAGAAGCGGCTCTTAAAACGGGTGAAGGGTTCCGTGGGTGGCCGAAGCCGTCTGCTGCGAACGGCCAAAGAGTCAGTCATCAGGGCTGGTGTCTTCGCCCATCGAGACCGACGACGACGCAAGCGAGATTTCCGCAGGCTTTGGATCATTCGGATCAACGCCGCCTGCCGTGAGCGGGGTCTCCGCTACAGCCAGTTCATTGCTGGACTTGAGAAGATTGGCTGCGAACTTGACCGTCGGACGCTGGCGGAGATGGCAGTTTTGGATCCCACTGGGTTCGATGCTGTCGTTACCAGTGTTCGTGAGGGTCTGGGCTTGCCAGAGCCGGTTGGCGCCTGATGCGGGCGTTCTCTTGTGATGCCCCTGACAACGGCAGCCGCTCGTGACGAACCTTTCGCTTGACGCCTTCACTGCTGATCTGGAGCGTCTCCGTGCCGAGGCCGAGCAGACGCTTGCTGACGTCGCTGATGAGGCAACGCTTGAGCAGGCAAGAATTGAATTTCTGGGTGCCAAAAGTGGTCGTCTCAAACTAGCCCAGAAAGGCCTGGGCCAGGTTGCCGGTTCTGATAAACCTGCTGCTGGGCGTCAATTCAACGCCGTCAAATCAGCGGTCGAGACACTCTTTCAGCAGGCCAAGGACCGCGCGGCTACGGGGCCGGCCAACGTTTCTGCCGAAACGGTTGATGTGACGCTGCCAGGGACACCGGTGCGGTTTGGGCGACTGCACCCACTGACGCAGACGATTCGTCGGGTTGCCTCGATCATGGGGCACCTTGGCTTTGAAGTCGTTGATGGCCCCGAGGTTGAAGATCAGTGGCACAATTTCGAGGCCTTGGCAATTCCGGCTGAGCACCCGGCTCGGGATCCACTCGACAACTTCTACATTTCTGTCGCCAAATCAGCCGAGCCCTTCCTGTTGCGGTCGCAGACAAGCACCGTCCAGATCAGGGTGATGGAGCAGCGTCAGCCACCTTTGCGGATCGTTTCCTTAGGGCGTGTCTATCGCCCCGATACGGCCGATGCGACGCACTACCCAATGTTCCATCAGGTCGAGGGGTTGCTGGTTGAACCCGGGACGACCATGGCACATCTGAAAAGTGTGCTGCGGGCGTTTGCTTCAAACTTCCTGGGTGGAGACGTTCACGTTCGGTTTCGGCCATCCTTCTTTCCATTTACTGAGCCCAGCGTCGAAGTCGATATGGAATGGAATGGACGCTGGATTGAGATGGGGGG
>Ga0181584_10002750_pt1 | contig 13481 bp, 9 predicted proteins | sample 071ome_30_FD_132462 | JGI IMG/M metagenome (GOLD analysis project Ga0181584, IMG submission 132462) | Coastal salt marsh microbial communities from the Groves Creek Marsh, Skidaway Island, Georgia - 071406AT metaG (megahit assembly) | ecosystem: Environmental > Aquatic > Marine > Intertidal zone... | reverse complement strand
TTGGTGAAACCGAACGCGATCTGTTGAAAAGAAGAAGCGCTTCGTCCTCAGCTCGCGGCGGGGAAGAAGATGTTCGACGAACATGAGAAAAGAGCCTTGATGCTCAGTACGCTGGCAGGGCTCACGACGTCGGTCGGTGGGATGCTCGCGGTGACGAAGAGGCCGGACGCGAGGGCTCTCGCCGCTCTGCTGGGGGTGGCGATTGGGGTGATGACGTCGTTGTCTCTCATCGAGCTTTACCTCAAGGCTGCGATTGAGCGTGGGTTTGTGACGATAACAGCTGCGACATTGCTCGGGGCGGGTGCTTACGCGTGCATTGCCCCGCTTTTACCGAATCCCGAGGTTGGAGTTGTGCAACCGACTGAGAGAACGCGAGCTTTGAACTCGAGCGCAAAAAGTGTTGACGAGAAGGAACCGGACGGGGTTGGAGGATTGAGTCGCCGTAGATTACTCCGTTTAGGTATACTTATGGCTATTGCTATGACTCTGCATAACCTCCCCGAGGGTTTCGCGGTGGCTTGCGCATCCTTCACTCCAATAGGTCCAACTATGGCTTTTGCGATCGGTCTTCATAACATCCCCGAAGGAATCATCACTGCAGGTCCTGTCTACGCCGCAACTGGAAGTCGAGCGCGAGCACTACTACTTGCAACGGCTAGTGGACTATCAGAACCTATAGGAGCCATCATCGCGTTGAAATTCATGAGACCGTATCTTACACCAGAGCGCCTGGAACATCTCTTAGCTGGGACAGGAGGCATTATGATGGCCGTGTGTGCGCTCGAACTATGGCCAGAGGCGAAGAAGTGCGGACACGATGATCAAATGTATCGGGGCATCATTTTCGGTGCTTTACTGATGATTGCCACGTTGTACATGGGTGCGTGAAACGAGTCGACGTGCATGTTCATCTTTCTATTAGCTATACAGTAGACTACCTTCTATCGCGCGTTTGTAGTTAAATCTAGTTTTCTAGCGTTGGAACATTTTCCAATTTTCTTCTCGAACGCTCTTAAGATCGCCAACGTTGTGCAAGTTGCGTGTGCTCGGGGCAAGCATCGACTCACACTTGTCAATCGAGTTATCTCCGATACCGTGCATTGCTGCTCTCATCCTGCGTTGCATCTTTACGTTTTCAGAGTAAGTTTTCCAGTTTGCGGGAGCCTCAGTGGGATGTACATAAGCAGAGCCCCACGCTGCGTCCTCTTGGGACGTCGTCAGTAAATTTGGTACTTTCTTTTCCCTAACTAAGTCAACGTCTTCTGTGTGGGAACTCATTGCTTGTGACTTGCCGAATGTTGCAACACTAGTAAAGAATACGTGCTTTTGCTCCGCATCCACGCTGTTGACTAGAGAAATGCTATGTTTCGAGCCTGGAAACCCGTTTTGAATATCAGAGACGTCCTCTTTGACTAGTACCCCACTTTGAAAGAGAGCTGTGATGCAACGACGCAGTGCAACGCAATCATCCTTGAATCGTAAATAATCAGAGTATCCACCTTGATCAGTTATGAAACGAGCAAACTTGTTGTGCAAATCTTTCGCTGCATCCTTTTTCTGTAACCGTTGGAAAGCAATAGGACCTAGAGATCGAAGAAGACGCCGCCTTTGAGCTTCGTTTCGGGCATTCAGCATTCTCACACCAACATCTTCAACAGCAAACAAAATGATTCGGCGGAACAAGAGTTCACTGCATCCCAAACTATGTCGTCCGATCATTTTTATGAACTTCACATAGACGTTGCATAGCTCAGGTCGCATGAGAAGCTCTTCAAAGGCTGACTTCAGAACGTGAGCTAGTACGTGATCTGTGTAAACACCGTACATGACCATCTGCTTCAATAAGTTCTGGAATGTATGCTCGTCAGCTTCTAAGTTGGCAAACGTCGATGCCATCATCAACACCTGGTTCTCATTCCACTTTGAAAGGTTTTGTCCCAACAATATTGATAGGTCTGTTGGGTGATCGTTTGTAGGATGACCGAAAGCACCACTCCCACAGACGAACAACATTTGACCACCTCGTGGTACAACGAAAGTCGTTGACTTCGATGCAAAGACATTTTCTGCTCGGACTTGATAGAGGGGATGCCGCTTGATCTCCTCAAGTCGCGATTTATTCTTTATGACGCGATCTTCAGAAGATATATCAGGCTGCATTCTACGAGGGCGCGCTGTTCCTTGGATTGTTCCGTCGCCAAGTTGACCATTCTCGTTGGAACCACAAACAAACACATCGCCCAATGTGGTCAGCATGACTGTGTGAAAATCGCCAGCCCCGACTTGAACAACGGATACATTGATCATGTCAGACATTAACGTCAGAGAAAAGCAATCTTCGTTCGTGTGCAAGCCAAGCTGCCCGTGACGACCCAAGCCGCAGACGTACACTCGTCCGTTATCGGTAAGAGCGACTGTGTGGTCCTTGCCCGCTACAATTTGCGCAACTTTAAATGTGTTCCGTGGCCGTGCGACGCTAGGGCTCTTCTGAAGATTGATCTCATGAAGCTGATCGCGGTACTCCAAATCTACAATGTTGGCTGTGAGCTCATCCATATCAATTTTTGGTGGCACACCACCAACCAATTCGTCATGAACGAGCCTGCGAGGCAGAAAGATATCGGAGTAATCGCTTGTGCCTAGTTGGCCGTGACTGTTTTTCCCGAAGCCATAGACGAAACCAGTTTGAGTCAAAACCAGTGAATGTGCACCGCCACAGACGACTGCATTCACTTCCACATTGACGAGTGCCTCAACAAGTCTCGGTTTACTGCAGTTAGTTCCATCTCCATGCCCAAGTTGTCCATGGTTTCCCGATCCGAAGCTATAAATTCGTTCGCTTGCGGTCACAATGAGTGTGTGAGCATCGCCTGCAGCACAAGATCGTACTTTAGTGGATGCATTCGCTATCCAATACATCCACTTTGGAATTTTGTGCGAGCGATTCTTGCCGCTCTCACCGTGTCCTGTGCAGCCATCAATGTCCGTTCCCCACGTCAAACACTCCTGTCCTTTCGTTATCAGAACAGAATGTTGTGCACCAGCCGCAACGTCCATACCTTTCGTATCGCCTATGGTGTCCAAGTTCACGGGTACGTCCTGAGACGACGATGTATTCAGACCGAGTTGCAAGTGTTTGTCTGAGCCCATCACGAGAATTCGTCCATCGTGATCAATGTATGTCGGATCAAGACTCTCAAGAGTTTCGACGTCAGATTCTAGCAATATCAAAGCATGATTATCTCCACCACAAACTTTCTTCACCCGAGACCCGATTGGGAGCTCCAAAGCCACAGGCTTGACAAAGCGGTGCAAATGCGGAGGCACTCCGCGCAAATTCTTCAGTCTGGTCTCTAAAGCTTTTACGTAGTCTTCGCTCGTTAGCTCACCCCCGCTCTTTCGCATAGGCAGTAAAATTTCACGATAACCTCCCATCACCCTCTTTTCCCGTTCCATCTCATCTTTTGGTTCTTCTCCTACGTTCGTTACTGCGAGCTTGGCTATGACTTCCAACCGCTCCGGCTCAACCTCAGTTCCGTCGGGCCGACATGCTGTCTCCTCATCGTCCGACTTATCCGCGGTCCGGTCGTGATCTAAACGCAACTCTTTAACTTCATCCGGATTCTTGAACCCGTGCGAGCGTCTATTTCTCCATTCCATCGTGTGAATCGTTTCGACAAACTGCTGTCTCAGCGCATCCTCCTCCGTGTACTTGAGCGTGGGCAGCCCCCACGCGTTGAGTTCCTCCTCCGGTTCACCATCTTCACCGGTCTCGGCGCCCGTCGCGATCACCCTCGATATCACTGGGACCTCTTCCACGTCCTCATCCTCGTCGACGTCGCTCGACATGGCCTCGATTCGTCGTCGAGTGCCGAGTGCAACTATCCGTCTGTTCGTTTCCCCTCTCAGTTCGTTTCCCCCCGCGGCTCGGGAGGGGTTCGTGCAAGCGGCCGACGTGGGCCATCCGAAGGGCAAAAAATACCGATCGATCGAGTCGATCGGCGATCGAGTCGATCAAGTAAATAGTAAAAGAAAGTCGATCAATTACGTTGATCGGTGAAAAATATCGATATTCCTAATCGATGGGACCGCATCGATTTGATCGATGGGGTCCACGATCAAATCGAATGAGTGTTCCATCGATTTTCGCTTTCGTGAAAGCAACGCTCGATCGATCGGATCGATGGGGAAAGGGAACGAAAAAGCAAAGAAGAGTAAAGAAAAGTTCGCCCGCCCTAACGCGTGGGTTTCCTCGGTTCGCCTCGACGTCACTGTAAGTCGCGCGCGTGTACACCCGGTCGGCGCCGATCTCTCACGCATCTGATTCGTAAACAAGAACGCGAGAAAAAGCATGGAGCTCAACGCGCACAAGGTTATCCCGCAAAAAAAGCCGGTGCTGGTGTGCATCTTGGATGGCTGGGGAGAAAACGAAAACTTGGACGAGCACAACGCTGTGCACGTGGCCAAGACGCCGACGATGGATGCACTCAAGGCGAAAGGTAGCGACTACTACCGAACAGTTCAAGCGCACGGTACCGCCGTTGGCTTGCCGACGGACGCCGACATGGGTAACTCCGAAGTCGGTCACAACGCTCTCGGAGCTGGAAAGGTTATTGCTCAAGGCGCGTCCCTCGTCGACATTGCCCTCGAGTCAAAGAGCATGTTCTCCGATGCGGGCTGGTCTTACATCAAGCCTTCTTTTGAGAACAACACTTTGCACTTGATTGGTCTCATGAGTGATGGGGGTGTCCACTCCAGAATGGACCAAATTTTTGGCATCATGCGCGGTGCGATTGCGGACGGCTGCAAGAAGTTGCGCCTCCACATGCTCACAGACGGTCGCGATGTTGCGGACGGTACTTGCCACAATTACATGAACAAGCTCGTTGAAGAGCTTGATTCTTACGCTGCTCAAGGATGCGATGCGAAGGTTGCGTCCGGTGGCGGACGCATGGCTGTGACCATGGACCGCTACGAAGCCGACTGGGCTATGGTTGAACGTGGCTGGAAGGCCCACGTCCTCGGTGAGGCCGAGCACAAGTTCAAGTGCCCGAAGGAAGCACTCACGGAACTCAAGAAGGGTGGTGCCACGGACCAGTACGTTGAAGCTTTCGTTGTCGTTGACGATGAGGGCAAGCCGGTTGGTACCATCGAGGATGACGACGCCGTCGTCATCGCCAACTTCCGAGCCGATCGCGTTGTTGAGATTTCGAAGGCTTTTGAGTACGAAGACTTCGATAGCTTCGACAGAGTTCGATTCCCGAAGGTCAAGTTCGTTGGTCTCATGCAATACGACGGTGATCTCAAGCTTCCGGCTAACTACCTGGTGCCGCCGCCGCTCATCGAGCGCACGTCTGGTGAATGGCTTGCCAAGAATGGTTTGAAGACGTTCGCGTGCTCTGAAACACAAAAGTTCGGACACGTCACCTTCTTCTGGAACGGTAACAGATCTGGTTATTTCAACGAAGAGCTCGAGACTTACGTCGAGATCCCGAGCGATAACGTTCCGTTCAACCAAGCTCCTCTCATGAAGGCTCGTGAAATCACCGCCGCCGGCAAGGAAGCTCTTCTTTCCGGCAAGTATGATGTGGTCCGCATCAACTACGCCAACCCGGATATGGTTGGTCACACGGGTGACATGGCTGCCACTGTTGCCGCGTGCGAAGAATGCGATGCATGCGTCAAGGAACTTCTCGATCTTGTTGAGGAACTCGGCGGTATGTTCCTCGTCACTGCCGATCACGGCAACGCAGACGATATGGTTCAACGCGACAAGAAGGGTAACGCAATCAAGGATGAAAACGGCACGCTTTTGCCACTAACATCCCACACTTTGGCCCCGGTGCCGGTCGCTATTGGTGGGCCGGCTCTTCCGGAGGGTGTCAAGTTCCGTGACGACTTGCCGAGTGCTGGGTTGGCGAATGTCACCGCCACGTACATCAACTTGATGGGTTACGAGGCCCCGGCTGAAATGGAACCTTCGCTGATTGTCTGATCGGAAAAGGTCGCAAAAGATTCGTTTTTTTTCATATCCCGCAAATAGCAAACTTCGGCAGTAATAACAACAAGAACATGTAGAAAACACAGTCTCACCTCACTTGGTGGCGTGAGCGATGATACGCCTAGGCAGCACCTCGACGAATCGGCCGTGCCCGACCAATACTCGATATAACCTCGCGTCACGTTGCACGCGGGGAAGACCACAACGACGCTCCATGATCACGCCGTCTTCTGCGCAGGCCTCCGCGCCCACGTGGGAAGAACTTAAGAGTTCCCTGGACAGTGCGAGCGACACGGCGAAGAGGCTCGAGTCGGACGCTGAGGCTCGCGCGCGCGGCGAAGGACCGCCGCACCAGGACAACAAGCTCAGGCTTTTCGGGGCCAAGGAGGAGGAAATTCGAGTGACGTTCTATCGCGATCATGCCGGTGTGAGTGAGAGCTCGTTTTCTAGTAGCCGATGACGTCAAAAGCGATGGATAGAAAAGTGAAGTTGAGAGAAGAGGACGTAGACTGACATTGAACCGCCTCTTTTTGCGCGCAGTGGTGCCCCTACTGTCAAAAAATCTGGATCATGCTGGAGGAGAAGCAAATTCCGTACAGAGTTGAAAAGATTAACATGCGATCGTACGGAGATAAACCTCCAGAGTTTCTGGCAAAGATTCCAAGTGGTTTGCTGCCGGTTATCGAGATAGACGGACAGCTCATCACGGAGAGCTTGGTCATCATGCAAATTCTCGAGCGAGAATTTCCGGACCACCCGACGTTACCTGAAGAAGATTTTGACAAGGCGAACGTTCTCTTGAAGCTCGAGCGACAGCTCTTCTCAGATTGGTGCGGTTTAGTGTTTAGACCTTCGATGCCCGGGCCGCTCGGAGCACGAGCGGGCTTTGAAAAGACTCTCGATAAAGTCGATAAGGCACTTGGATCGACGCCTGGACCGTGGTTTCTGGGAGGCGAACGACCAAGTATCGTCGATTTTCAATACGTTTCTCACGTTGAACGCATGAACGCGAGCTGTCTGTATTGGAAAGGCCTTCAGTTGCGAGGAACGCAGCGGTGGAAAAACTTAGAAAATTGGCTCCTTGCTTTCGAGTCTCGCCCAACCTATCAGGCTACAAAAAGCGATTACTACACACACGTCATGGATATCCCCCCTCAGTATGGACCTGGGTACCCCGATAAGGGAGCTGCGGTGGACGAGGCTGTGCGAGTGATCGGTGGAGAGACGAGCTGGAGGCTCCCCGTGCAACTGTCATCTGACGGTCTTGAACCGCTTCCATCTTCGATGGACAGAGGCGAAGAGGACGCGCGGCACGAGGCGGCTTACAAACTGATAAAGAATGGTTCAAACATTGTGAAGTTTGCTTGTCGTGGAATGGGTGAAACGGGTCGGAAACAATTCGGGGCACCTCTTGCAGATCCGTATGCCGTGCCTAACTTGAACTATGAAACCGACGTCGACACCTGCTTGAGAGTAGTAGCGCAGGCTTTGATTGACGGAACTGCCGAAAAGTCGAGCCAAACTCCAAATACGAGTTCAAAAGCGGAATCTTTACGCAAATGCTTGGCGTATCTTCGCGATCGTGTTGGCGTTCCAAGAGACATGTCGTATCCAGCTGCGATGCAGCTGCGAGCTCATTTGAACTGGGTCAGCGACAGTTTGAAATGAATACATCTATATTTTTTACATTGGCATGCTCTATCATCCCTAGTTCGTCTATTTCATCGACCATCTAGTCTTCTCTCTCTCTCAATGACGCCCCAATCAAACTTCATGAGTAAGTTCGTCGTTAGTTTCCCCGGTGGTTGGCCCGGCGCTGGGTCTGAGTAGTAAGCAGTGACTTTCGCCGGAAAGCCAGCGCTATCAAGAATACCACTCAAAATACCCGCAGCGAACGCCCCACAGTTCAAATGGCCCAGGTCTTTGGGAACGCTCACAAACTTGTTAATGAGCAACTCCTTATCAGACATGAGGTACTCGTCTTCGTTGTACACTTCAAGTGAATCAGCCGCGCGCCCAAAAACATTTCTCCAGAAGACGCTTTGGATGAACTGCAGTAACGGTAATAATCTGTGTTCCCTACGAGCACTGCCACGTTCACGAAAACTCTGGGACTCGTATATACGTCTTCCGACATCCGAACCCGCTTCCTCGAGCGCGCGTTCGAGTTCAGTCGTATCCTTTGACCGAGACTGATGATATTGAACGAGTTCGCTCAACAGGAAAGCGTACGACGACTGCGAGACCTCATGCTTGCCTCGGCCGAGACTGCGAGTGTACGGATCCATGGAAGACACCATTGCCTTGGACTCCGCGCAGTTTCGGCCTCAACCGCGCCCGAAAGTATCGTGTCGACGTCCGGTTACCGCCAGTTAGTTGTCGTCCAACTGCCCTGCCCGGGGTACCTAGGGTTAGAGCACAGGGTTTAGGAGCGCGTTCAGCTGCCGCTGCGGCGCGCTGCGACAGAAATTCGCGCGTCCACTCATCCTGAGACATCGCGCGTAGCTTCTCGAAGTCCCACAGAGAGACGCTACCTCATTTGGTGAAGATATGGGCGGGATCCGAGGCAAGAGCGCGCGCAAGCGCGCCAAGATGGCTGAAAACTCGAAGACTTTTGACAGACTCACCGGTCGCTTCTACGACGAAAAGGTTGCGATGCCTTCAGGAAAGGTCAGTCAGGGAGATATGCTGAGCGCGCCGAAGAGCTTCAGACGGTTTTTAGCGGCAAAGGCAGCCGCTGAAGCCAGAGAGAAACGGCGAGAGGGCGAGGAAGAGACGGACAAAGACGAGCCGCCGGCCGATGAAAAAGTATCAGAACTGCAGAAAGTTCCCTCCAAAGGCGACGATGAGACTGTCGAAAACGAAGATGCATCATCTGATGACGGTGAACCTGACTCTAAACACATGAAACATTCGAAAATCAAGCCTCTTGTCCGGGCAAAACCTGACAAAGGTGATGAAAGGCTGAAGGAAAAAGACGAACGTGTGGCGGCTGACGCCCTCGCCGCTGAAACTGGGAAAAAGAAGAAATATTTGTCTCTCAGGGAGCGGAAGAGGAGAGAAAGAGCTCTGATACGAGCGGAAAAGGAGGAGGAAGAGCGATTTTTGCGCGGAACCGGAGCCGAACCCAGGTTTGGAGAGGTTGCCGAGGCACCACCGACCATTACCTTGAAGCGAAAGAGCGGAGGGAAAGGAGAAAAGGCCGTTCCAATCGCGGAGAGCGGCCACAAGATCGTCGAGATTGCTGAAAATGAAAGCGGAGGAAAGTTTAACAGGCAATCCAAGATATTTGAGGAGCTAATGTCCGCCGCAAAGGGTACCACTAAAACCAAGAAGAAACACCAGACGCAAGGCTTGAAGCAGCAGGCAGAGATGGCACAGCTACGAGCTCAGGTGATCGCCGACTATAGATCCATGAAAGGGCGTCCGATGCATAATGGACGCAATATCAAGTTAGCTGCGAATCCTTCGAAGCTTTTCGCTGGCGCTGGTGCGGCTCTTCAAGGTTTGTCAGGCGCAACGCTCCGCAAAGACAGGCGCTAAAGATTTTGATTAGTTCTAGGGACAACTTCACGTCCGTTGTAAGAGTATGAACAAAGCGATTTTAGGTTTCAAGTATTAAAACGAGCGTTGTCGATCTAAAAGAAGTCTTGCAAGGCGTCCATCTTGAGGTCATCCTGTTGCAAGACACGGACGGCACCAACAGTTGCCTTGGCGCCCGCAATTGTCGTCACCATTGGGATCTTAAGACCAACTGCCGTACGTCGGATCTCACGACCATCCACCAAATCCTGGGCATCACCCGAAGAAGTGACAACCATCATATTGACCCCACCGTCGCGGATCATGTCACCGATGTGAGGTCTACCCTCATGGACCTTCTTCACTCTCGTAACTGGAACACCAGCCTTTTCTAAGTGGCTCGCCGTGCCGCCGGTAGACAAGACCGTGTACTTCATCGCGACGAGATCACGTGCTATGTCAACTATGGCATCCTTGTCACCATCACGGACAGAGATGAACACGTTGCCTTGGGCCGGGAGACGCTGACCAGCAGCAAGCTGCGCCTTGCAGTAGGCGCGGCTGAAGTCTTTATCAATGCCCATCACCTCACCAGTACTTCTCATTTCCGGGCCAAGAAGAGTGTCTGCACCCGGGAACTTGTCGAATGGAAGGACGGCTTCCTTCACCGCAACGTGGTTGAGCTTAACTTCCTCAGTGAAGCCGATTTCAGAGAGGGTCTTGCCAGCCATAACCAACGAGGCATACTTGGCCAACGGATGGCCAATTGCCTTCGCAACGAAAGGCACGGTACGCGAAGCGCGCGGGTTGGCTTCGATAATGTACGGTTCACCGTCCGGAGTCACGGCGTACTGAATGTTGATGAGACCAACGACTCCAAGTCGCTTGGCCAACTTCGGGGTCCATTCACGAATAGTTGCGAGGGCAGACTCAGGGATCGTTTGGGTGGGCAAAGAGCACGCAGAATCACCAGAGTGAACGCCAGCTTGTTCAATGTGCTCCATAATACCACCAATGACCACATTACCGTCTTTGTCGCAGAGAGCGTCGCAGTCAATCTCAGTCGCGTTCTGAAGATACTTGTCAACAAGCACCGGTCTTTCCGGGTCGACCTCGACCGCCGTGTTGATGTATCGTCTCAAATCAGCGCTGGAACCGACGATTTCCATCGCACGACCACCGAGAACGTAGGAGGGTCGCACCATGACAGGGTAGCCGAGCTTCTCGGCAACCTTGAGGGCTTCATCCTCAGAGCGGGCAACGCCACCAGGAGGTTGAAGGATGTTGAGCTCTTCCAAAATTTTAATCCAGCGTTCACGATCCTCAGCGGCATCAATCGAATCCGGAGGAGTGCCGAGAATCTTAGTGAATCCGTTGCCGGACGCCGCCGGAATCGGGTTCTCCTTGAGCGCAGCCTCGAGCTTCGTCGCAAGGCTCAACGGAGTTTGGCCACCAAACTGAACAATAATACCCTCCGGCCGTTCGACTTCGCACACGTTCAACACGTCTTCGACCGTCAACGGTTCAAAGTAGAGTCGATCAGAGGTATCGTAGTCAGTAGACACAGTCTCCGGATTACTGTTGAGCATGATGGTTTCGTAACCAGCATCGCCAAGCGCAAACGCGGCGTGGCAGCAGCAGTAATCAAACTCAATACCTTGGCCGATGCGGTTCGGACCACCACCCAAAATGAGAATTTTTGGCTTCGCCGTCGGTTCAGCTTCGTCGTTACCGTCATAAGAGGAGTACATGTACGGCGTGTCGGCTTGGAACTCAGCAGCGCACGTGTCGACGCGCTTCATGGACGGCGTGCATCCCTTTGCCTTGCGCGCAGCGCGCACCGCCATCTCGTCGGTGCCTGGGAAAGCTTGCGCAATCTGTCTATCGCTGTACCCGCGCTTCTTAATTTGAGTCCAGTCATCAGCGCCAATGTCATCCAAAGACTTGAGAGACTTGAGCCAGTTTTCTGTTTGATAGAGCTCACCGAGTTGACGAATGAACCAGGGGTCAATCGTGGTCAAATCAATGATTTCCTTCTCAGAGAAGCCAGCCATAAAAGCCTCGTGAATAACAACAATGCGCTCCGGGTTCGGGATCGTGAGGCCCTCACGAATTCTGGAAACATCGCCTTGCATGAAGCCATCCTTCTTTTGCAAACCCCAACCAGAGAAGCCCGTTTCAAGAGAACGGAACGCCTTTTGAAAGGACTCTTGCCACGTTCTACCCATAGCCATGGCTTCGCCGACAGACTTCATTTGGGTCGTGAGCACAGGTTGGGCACCCGGGAACTTTTCAAAAGCGAATCGAGGAATCTTGGTGACGACATAGTCAATCGACGGCTCAAAGGACGCTGGGGTCTTGAGAGTGATGTCGTTCGGGATGCCATCAAGGGTACAGCCAACCGCAAGCTTGGCAGCCATCTTCGCGATCGGGAAACCAGTCGCTTTGGAAGCCAAGGCAGAAGAGCGCGACACACGCGGGTTCATCTCAATGATCATCACTTGACCATCAACCGGGTTGACGGCCATTTGGACGTTGGAGCCACCGCACTCAACACCAATCTCACGAATGATAGCGACAGAGGCATCGCGGAGGCGCTGGTACTCCTTATCCGTGAGCGTCTGGGCCGGAGCAATAGTGATAGAGTCACCAGTGTGCACACCCATCGGGTCAAAGTTCTCAATGGAACAAACAATGACAACGTTGTCGGCAAGGTCACGCATCACTTCGAGTTCATACTCCTTCCAGCCAAGCAAAGATTGCTCGATGAGGACTTGGCTCGTCGCAGAGGCATCGAGACCACCCTTGACGATGTTTTCAAACTCAGCCATGTTGTACGCGATACCACCACCGGAGCCACCGAGGGTGAAAGCTGGGCGAATGATGAGCGGGAAAGTACCGATGTCGGCGGCGATGTGTTGCGCCTCAGCCCAGTTGTTGGCGGTGCCAGACTGCGGCGTGCTCAAGCCAATCTTGTCCATCGCATCCTTGAAAAGCTGACGATCTTCAGCCTTATTGATCGCATCGAGCTTGGCACCGATAAGTTCAACGTTGTGCTTCTCCAACACACCAGTCTCGGCAAGCGCCTTAGTGAGGTTGAGCGCAGTTTGGCCACCCATGGTTGGGAGGAGGGCGTCCGGCTTTTCGCGCGCGATGATTTGCTCAACGCTTTGCGGAGTCATCGGAGTCACATAAGTACGGCTCGCCGTTTCCGGATCGGTCATAATAGTCGCCGGGTTCGAGTTGACGAGGACGACATCGTATCCCTCGGCGCGAAGCGCCTTGCACGCCTGAGTACCAGAGTAATCAAACTCGCACGCCTGCAGGGTTCGAGAAAAAATCACCGTCAGTCGTCCGTTCCCGCTTTAATCTCCCACTAAATCGTTCCCGATCACCAACGATCATCTCTCCGCCTCTCGTTCGTGCCTCTTCGCCGTCCGCACCCCCCACGACGCGCGCCAAACGCGCCGTCTAGTTTGAAAAATTTTCAAAAAAACCAGCCGCCGCGTTTCAAAAAAAAAACAACCCCTCGATCGAGAGCCTCGGGGCCGACTCTTCCGCCGTCGCCACCGCGTCGACGCCCCCACCGCGCGAGATCGCGCGCGCGTACCTGTCCAATAACAATCGGACCCGCTCCAAGAATCATAATCTTCTTAATGTCCGTTCTCTTTTGGCTCTTCGTCGCCTGATCCCAGGCGCGGAAAACCTCGCTCTCGCCCGAGGCGGCGACGCGAAGCGGACGTCTCGACGGCGCTTTACCAGTCCGTCCGGTTTTACGCGCCGTCAGCGCGGCGCGCGGCGTCACCGTGGACGTCAGCGCGGACGAGGTTGTCGACCGCATCCTGTTGGGCACAAACTTTGACGCGCGAGTTCGGTCGCGGTTCGTCGCGCAGTGACACATCCACCGGCGCACCTCATCCGTCATGCGCCACCTTCGTCGGCGGGCGCCCCACCCGGC
>Ga0181584_10002746_pt1 | contig 13490 bp, 12 predicted proteins | sample 071ome_30_FD_132462 | JGI IMG/M metagenome (GOLD analysis project Ga0181584, IMG submission 132462) | Coastal salt marsh microbial communities from the Groves Creek Marsh, Skidaway Island, Georgia - 071406AT metaG (megahit assembly) | ecosystem: Environmental > Aquatic > Marine > Intertidal... | reverse complement strand
GGGTCGCACGACCGTGGTGGTGGCGCACCGCCTGTCGACCATCCGCGACGCCGACTGCATCGCCGTCGTCTACAAGGGCAAGCTCATCGAGCAGGGCAATCACAAGGAGCTCCTCGCGCAGAAGGGAAGCTACGCGAGGCTCGTGCGTCACCAGATGCGGGGCAAGAAGTAGGGAAGGGAATGGTACCCCTCTGCCAGCTTAGCCCGTAGATAGATAGAACTTTTCTTTCTCGACGATTACTATTTTGAACAACCACAGATTACGGCCAAAGTCCCTTGAGGAAGCACCCGGCGGGCAGGGTAACTCCCTGCACGGTCACCGTGTCGGGGATGGCGCACGGGGGAGCAAAGCTCTGGCCCGGGATGACGGCGGCCTTGCCGAAGATGCTCGTGTTGAGCGGGTCGGCAACGTGGGCACCGAGCGCAGCGAGCGGGTTGAGGCCAGTCACCTGTGCGGCCATCACCATACCGATAAAGGCGAGCATGGCCAGACGTCCGTTCTTGATCTCCTTCAGCCTCATCTCCGGCGAGTCCATGTTCATCGGGTCGAACACGGTTCCAGGGTAGCCAACATCGTGCGCCCTCAGCTTGTTTCCACTGAAGACGGGGTCCTGGTCCTGACTTCCCGGGTTCTTGAGGTCCCAGCCGCGCTTGCTCTCCACCCAGTGCATGGTGAACAGCTGGAACGCAGCGAGTCCCGCCAGATTGAACGGCAGATCGATCTTCGTCGGCGCCGTGTACCAGAACACGTCCGGATGCGTCAGCTCGCCGGCAAGGATCCCGGCCACGCCAAGCATCGCCCAGCGGGCGTGCACGCGCTCCGCCTCGGCAAAGTACTTCAGACGCTCGTCGTTGGCACCCAAGCCCAGCGGGTCGAAGCCGAAGTTTCCGGGCAGGTTGGACGACTCCAGGTCTGCGATCGGTCGAGCGACGGGTGAGGGCGAAATTTGCGAATCGCAGGTGGGTGAAGTTCGAGAATCGCGAATCGGCAAATCGCCGCAAATCCCGCTCCAGACAATCACGCACGCTTCGGGAGATCCGCACCAGGCCTCCAGCTTCCCTGGAACGCATTCGACTTGACGCTGCCGGCGTTACGAGCGGAGACCGTGGCCCCCTTGATGAAGGAAGAAGAAATGCTCTTCGTGGCAAGCATCGTGAACGCTGTACTCGACGCTGTGTGAACTCGGAGATAACTACACACAATGATTGTGATTATGGCGACGGGCGACGGGCGGAGGCGGACGTTGGCAGTACCAGGTCTCGGTCGAGCGGATCGTGATAAGGATTCTCCGCGAGGATCGAGGTCGAGCTTGCCGGATCGGGTGGTACGATACTCTACACTCTATACTCTAGTTCACAGAGAGCACGATCGTTCATCGAAATGTTGACCTGCCAGACGAGCGCCCTCAGGGCCAACGTTGCCCGTTCCAGCGTGGTACGTGCGCGCACAAGGCGAACGGGAAATTCTGAATTCGCGCGTGTTTTTTCTCCGTTCCGGCCGATGGCGGGAGGATTGGGTGGCGTTTGAGTCGTATCACGGACCGGAACGGGCCGCGAGTCGATCGATGGCTATTGGAGGACGGGAGGGGGGACAGGATTCCTCAACGTTCTTGAAGCAGAGGGAGGGAACTTCACGCAGGCTCTTCACGCGGAAGCAAGGAAGCCCACACGCAATCGCACGCTGAACGCGCACACTCGAACTCACGCGAAAACAACCCACCACCCACCACGTCATCACACCATGCAGCGCAACTCGCGTACCACCGTGACTGTCACCCGCGCGGCGGCCGGCAACTGGTACCCGGGCACGGAGACCCCGGCCCACCTCGCGTCGTCTTCGCTCCCTGGAAACTTCGGGTTTGACCCGCTGGGTCTCGGAAAGGACGCGCAGAAGCTCAAGTGGTACGCCCAGGCCGAGCTGCAGCACGCCCGCTGGGCCATGCTCGGCGTGGCCGGCTGCCTCGGGGCCGAGCTGATCTCGGGCGCCAACTGGTTCGATGCCGGATCTCAGCCGACCTCCATGGACCCCAAGGTCCTGTTCGGTATCCAGTTCTTCCTGATGGGATGGGTCGAGGCTCGCCGCCTGCAGGACTATGAGAAGCCGGGATCCGCCAACCAGGACCCGATCTTCACGAACAACACCCTCCCGGCCGGAAACTCGCCGGGATATCCGGGAGGTATCTTCGACCCGGCGTCGTTCGCCAAGGGCAACGTCGAGGAGCTCAAGCTGAAGGAGATCAAGAACGGAAGGCTGGCGATGGTTGCCTTCCTCGGGTTCGTTGCCCAGCACGCGGCCGTCGGTGGAACGCCGCTGGAGAACCTGAGCAAGCACTTGAGCGACCCGTGGCTCAACAACGCCATCACCAACGGCGTGTCCGTGCCGCTCGCCAAGGCCGCCGATGGAACCATCAGCGTGTGGGACACGACGTCCATCAACCCGTGGTAAAGGAGCAGGTGTCGAAGAAGGAAATTGTTGGTTTTGTTGGTTGGTTGGTTGGTTTAAAGCGTAGAGAATCACCGTTCTGCAATGGTGGGGGTCCCGAGTGGTTCGGGGTGAGGAAGACGGCCGTCTTCCCGACGTGCCTTTTTGATTTTCGTCTCAGCTGCGGGCGAGGGAGGAGCAGAGTTGCTTGCGTCCTGGACAACAGTTTTCAACTGCTGCTCCCGGAGCGCGATCATCACTGCAAGCTCCTGGATCACCCGGTCCTTATCTGCCAGCGCCTCGTCCTTCGCTGCCAGGGCCGCCTTGAGGGCGTCGATCTCCTCGTTCTTGGCGATCAGGACCGCCTCGCATGTGCTGATGACGTTGTGGATGTCTTCGCGCGCGATCATATGGTACCGTATATTCGCGTGGAAACGGTGACCCTTGCCGGCGCCAACGAACTACAGTTGAGTCGAGTTTTTCTTCTCGTGCCGTGGATCCTCGTGTTCGTGCCGCCGCTGCGTGCCAAATTCTGGGTGTGCGTGGTGTCCCGTCCTGCCCGAGGGTCGCGAGGGTCTACCCGTCAATTGGAAGAGAGAGAGAAGGAGCAGGACACGGAGAGGCAAAAACAATTCTCTCGTATCGGCGAGACAATGCCCCTCCCGTTCATCAAGCTCGATGCCTATGATCCTGGATCGTTCCCATACCTCGATGATGGCTCGCAGCCGGTTAGTCGTGCCGCGTGGATGGCGGTAGGTGTCGTCGGCTGCTGCGAGGACGACTACCCTCGTCAACCCACACACTCACTCGCTCGCTCGCTCGCTCGCTCCCGCCCAGATCTTCCACGAGTCCATCGAGTACTTCCGGAGTATGGCCGCAGCCGACGATAGCGTCCCGGACGCCTCGGCCAAGGCCGACGCCTTTGCCGACGCGTATGCGGCGGCGATCGCCTCTCCGGAACACTATTCGTGCCTCCACCTCTGCAAGCTGAGGGAAGACGCGCTTCGGAACGCGGGTTTCCGGGATATTTTCAGGGTCGTCAAGGCAACGGAGAACGCCAACGCGCTCAAACTCTTGAAGTCCGTTCTCGACGAGCTGGACGCGCTCGACGCGCCGTCCTCGTGGCCGGTGGTCATCTCCAACATCCTGGCCGGGAACATTTTCGACTGCGGGACGGCGGCAACCAGAAACGATTCGTTTTGCTTTCAGACATCGAGGACGTACCTGAAGTCGCGTCCGTGGGTCATTGACGACCTCAACACGTTCCAACGGGCGATGACCTCCAAGACGTACGGATTGCCTGCTCGACCGTCGTGTGCTCGCTCTCTCACACACGCACCCACACACCCACACACGCGCGTCGTCCGTTCGACAGGTACCGCCGTGCCCTTCTTTTCTGCGACAACAGCGGTCCGGACTTCTGCCTGGGCATGCTGCCATTTGCCCGACAGCTGCTCCGACACGACGTGGCGGCCGAAGTCGTCATTGCGGCCAACTCGACGCCCAGTCTCAACGACATGACGTATGACGACATCGTCGAGCTCCTCCCGGACGTCTACCGGGAAGACAAGCTCATTCAGGAGCTGGTGGAGAGCAAGCGGCTGCGTTTCGTCCCGTCTGGGTCGGACCTGCCCGTGATTGACCTCTCTGGCGCGCAGAACGAGCTGTCGCCCGAGCTGCTCGATGAGGCGGGCCTCGCCGACTTTGTCGTGCTGGAGGGCATGGGGCGGAGCATCGAGACCAACCTGTACGCCGATCTGGTGGGCGTCGACTCGCTGCGGATCGGCATGGTCAAGCACGAGGAGGTGGCCATGTGCCTGGGGACCAGCCTCAAAGACTGTGTCGTCCGGTTCGTGGAAGACCGAAGACGATGAGTGGTGGGGGGGTGGAGTGGCCAGTTTGAGATTTTTTTCGGAAGTCTGGGGCCCTGTCACGGAATCCGCTCAGCTTCACCGGCGCGTAGCATACCTCGCGTCCACTCCGAAAAATACCAGCAGAGCGCGCGGGGATCTCAGCGTGCACAGAGAACGCGGGTGCGGAAGGTTTTTCGAACGGGCCGAATCCGGTCCAGACCCTCCACCTCCCACACCCAGCGCTCGGTTGCGGCGACCACCCCAACTCCTCGTCATGACCTCCTCGCTGTCCTACTCGACCGATCAGCTCGTCGAGCTGTCGACGGTAGCCGCGAGCGTGACGGCTGCCGTTCTCGTGCTGTCGACGTGGAAAACCACCGGGCTGACTGTTCTCTTCAGCTACCACCCTGTCTTTATGAGCATCGCCTTCCTGATCATGTTCACGCGCGGCATTCAGATCGGATGGAGAGCACGAGACACGGACGGAACAGCCAGGGTCGGCGCCCTCACGAACCACATGAACACCCAGGTGGCTGGCGTCTCGTGCGCGTCTGTCGGGTTTGCCGTCATCTACCTCAACAAGTACATCAACGGGAAGGACCACTTCACGTCGCTTCACGGAAAGCTCGGGATCCTCACGATGCTGCTGACGTCGGCCGTGGCCGCACTCGGGTACTGCGGATTCAAAAAGCACTCTCCGTTGCCGGCGCACCTGCATTCGTCTGCCAAGTTTTTCCATCGGGGGCTCGGCGCGTCGACGTGGGTCGTGTCGCTGGTGACGATCGTCGTTGTGCTGCCGCACAAGGCGGTCGTGACGGGACTGTTGGCTCGGGCGGCGCAGGCAGGCGTGATGGGCGTCGGCGTGCTCACGCTGATGTGGCTCCGGGAACGGGGTTCCGGCTCCAAGGGCGGGGGCAGCATCGTTGACTTTACGCTCGTCCCGCGGGAACGACGCTACTGAAAGAAACTGAAACAACACACGGCGGAATCCTCCTCCTTGTGGGTCAGAGAATCTCGACGGCTCGTCACCCAATCAGCTCGACCCACTCGTAGACCCGGCACAGCATCAAGTCCACAACCGCGAGCGCCACGCACAGCAACCCGAACCACTTGCCGCATAGCCGATACCGAGCCATCCGCTGCCGTACCGTCGACCGTCGCGCCGCCTGTATCGCGTCGTAGTACACGCGCTCCGTTCTCGTCGCCACCACCCGCCAGCTATACATCTGCACCACGTCAGCGTGCTGCCTCGCCATCCGCTCGGCCCGCGCGCCCACCGTATCACCGTGCCACCGGTCTCTGACCATCCGCAGCGCCTTCTCCAGCGCCTTGACCACCCCGCCCACGCTCGCCTCCTCCGCCAGCACCATCATGTCCTCGGGCAGGACCTCCGGCACCCCGCCCACCGCGGTACTCACGACCAGCGACCCCACCGCAGTCGCTTCCACCAGCGCCACACAGAACGCTTCGGTCAGCGAACAGTTCAAGAAAATCGACCCCTGCGACAGAAACCCCCGGACGTCCTCCTTCTCCACCAGCCCCGCCAGCTCGACCCTCCCCCGCAACCCAGACGCCTCCACCATCCGCTCCAACTCGTCCCGCTTTGGCCCGTCACCTCCGATCACGAATCGCACATCCGGAAAACGCCGACACACAATCGGGATCACCCGCACCAACAGATCGATCCCCTTGCGGTACACCAGCCGGCTCATCACCACGACCGTCCTGTCCCTCGCCTCGAGCCCCGCCCTCCCGCCGTTCCGCTCCAACCGCGCGACATCGTCCACATAAAACGTATCCATATCGACCGCGTTCGGAATCACGTACACTCGCGACGGCGGGACGCAGGCCCGCAGCACGGTGTTCTCCCGGCTCGTATGGCTCACGCAAATCACCCGTTGCACGTCTGCGAGAGAAAACTTCAACGCTTTATTCATCAGAATAGACGCCGGGTCGGCAAACCCGAACAGCGAGTGGTCCGTAAAGACCGCCGGAATGCCCATCGTCCTCGCGTGGACGATGCTCTCGTTGGCCATGGCCGAAAACGCCTGATGCGCGTGAACGAGGTCGATACGTTCGAGCCGGATCACCTTGCGCAGGTTGTATAGGCTGCCAAAAATGGTCGGCAATGTTGCCGATTGGTATACCGGTAGCCGTGGAACGTAGTAGACCGTGATGGCGGCCGGGTGATGGCCCCCGAGAACGTGTCTACCGACGTACGTCGCGTCCTTTGTCTCGTAGGCATGCGTGTAGACGATGACGGTATGTCCCAGCGCAATGAGGTTGGTGGCCAGCTCGTAGACGTGCGACTCGACCCCGCCCACGTTGGGATGGAAAAAGTCAGAGACGCAGAGGATACGCAGGGGCTGCTGCTGCTGCTGCTGCTGTTGCCCCTTGCCCGCCATTGTCGGCTAGATATGGAGATCCTGGCCGTGTTGCTGTTGCCGCATGGTGTGTGACCTCTAAAAATGCCGGCTGTTTTTGAATCGTTCCGACTCGGCGAGTCCCAACAGAAACAGAGACTAGGAATTGAAATCCCTTCTTCTAGCGCATTCCATGAGACAGAGCTCGTGCAAATATATGCACATATGATGAGTCGTAGTACAGCACGGCGACGACGAGGCGGTCTATGCGCGCCCCGGGGAGCGTTCGCGTTCGGTCTGCTTCTGATCCTCGTCGCGACGCTGGCCGTGGCGGGCGACTCGTCGTCGTCGTCGTCGTCGTCGTCGTCGGGGAAGCTCGATGCGCGTCAGTCCGAGGACGTGTCGGGCAGCGGAGATAGCTCTGACGACGCCCACCAGCGGCCGAAGATCCAGGTCCCGAGGTGGGTCGAAAAGGACACTGTGTTCATCGCCGACGAGGAAGTGGTCCGCGACGAAGATCTCGGGACGTCGTCGCATCTTCACGGGTCTTCCGTCTGCGACGTCGCTCGTCGAGCGACGACGTATCAGTACGCGTCGTCGTCGTCGCTGGATCAGGAGCCGACGACGTGCGAGGCGGGCGAGGATGCGGCCGACCAGAAGGTCGTGGTCGATTCGATCAATAAGCAGCTGAAAGAGGTGCTTCCGGAGGTCGAGACGGTGAACTTTGCAGCCTCGATGGACGGGGCCAAGGTCCTGGCGGCCAACGCCAATGCCAAGCGAGTGAACGCATTGCTGGACGACGATACCGATACGTTCATGCGGAACGACTGCAAGGACGAGGATAAGTGGGTCGTTATCGAGCTGTCGCAGGTCGCGCGGTTGTCGCATATCGAGCTGTCGCAGTACGAGCTCTACTCGTCCCGTGTGCACGAGTTTGCCGTCTACGGCATGCATTCGCACCCCAGGACGTTATCTGGGTCGAGTTCGAATACCAATGGGTGGAACTTTCTCGGGAAGTTTGCCGCCGGGAAGAAGAAGGGGGTGCAACGGTTCAGGATCGAGGGGCCGCTCGGAGAGGGGGCCGACGGGGATGAGGTTTTCGATCCGAGGGAACAGTGGTTGCGGTACTTGTTGATACGGTTTTTGAGTCACCACGGCGGGGAGAAGGTGTGTGCCATTAACGAGATCGGGGTGTACGGTGTCAGTGCGGCGGACGAGCTGGAGGCGCAGCTGGCCGAGTTGGAGGATGTGGGTATGGGCGTGGATTCGGGCGTCAGTATGGATGTGGATGTGTCTGGCGACGGGGGAGGCGCCAGTGTGGATGGAGACGAGGTGGATGCGATTCCGGCGACGGGCGATGTGCCTGTGGAAGCGTCCGGGGAGCGGCTGGTCGGGGGAGAGGACTCGCACAAGGACACGGCGGTCGTCTGGGTGGCTTCTGGGGAGGAGGGGTCACGATCGGGCTCCGGATCCGCGGCGGATGACGCGCGGCAAGGTGTGGGCTCGGCGCTCCCCGGCAACGCGACTGCGAAGGGTGCCACGTGCGGCGCAGGGAAAGGGTCGAGCGGAAACGGGACGTATGCCGCCGAGCGCACCGTGTGTGAGGGCAGCGTTGGCACGCTCGCGGAGGACGGCAAGGAGGTGGGTGCTGCGGGCGGACGGGTCGCTGTGGATGCTGGCTCGGACAGCAACCCGAGCGATGCCACCACGGGATCGATCGATTCGGGATTGGCGACCCCCTCTCCCGCTGCCGCGCCGACGGGGAAGCAGAAGCCGGCGGCGACGCCGACGGTGACGCCATCTGACTCCACGGCAACGCTGCCAACGACCTCGACGACCCCAACGGCCTCGCCGCCGCCACCCTCGCCGCCCGTACAGGCGCCGGACGTCCACATTCCGCCGTCTTCCTCCACCAAGAAGGGATCCAATCTGTACGAGACGCTCGTGCAAGAGCTGCGCGGCACCAAGGCACAACAGAAGGCCATCACCAAGTCGTTCGATGCGCTCACCAAGAACTTTGAGCTGCTCAGCGAGGAACTCGTGGCGCTGACGGCGTCGGCGGGGCTTCGGAACAGCTTTGAGTTCCAAGAGCGCATCGCTGTCCTGGAACGACAGGTGGATCGGGTGTCCAAGCTGTCGTCCGCGCACTCCAATGCAGCCCTCGGCATGCTGGCAGCGGGGATGGGCCTCTTCTCGCTTCAGTATCTGGAATCGATGGACAGCGACGACGCAGAGAGCGCAGAGAGCGCAGAGAGTACAAGGAATAGGAATGCAGCAAGAGAGAGGGCAAGCAAACGGCTGCTCCCCAGGCTGGCAAGGGCCCTCGTCGCGCTGAACGTCGTGGCGGCGGCGGGCCTGGTGGTCAAAGGCGCAGTGTCGGTGGCATGAAATGTATGCATTCATTGCTTAATGTCTCCAGTGCCGAGCATCTTCTTGTAATTGAGCAGCACAACGTCGCCGACCCGCACGGGCTTGGCGAAAACGACGCGACACTGTCCCTCCCCCCCAAACCTCGACTCGAGCCTCCCCGGGACTGTCGTTCTGATCTCCCCGCCTTTTCCCGCACGCACACGCACGCAGACGCAGTGCATACCCAGAAACTTGGTCATCACGCTGTTGGGACCGAACATCCCACCGCAGACGGTGGCCGTGACCTCGCCGTCGGCCGACGACGTCGCTGCCTCCACGCTGTCGACGGTCCCACGCTTTGTCTTCAACTTGAACAGACGCACGCCACCAGACCGCCCCCCCTCGATAGTTTCCTTCTCTTCTACCTTCACGAAATCCAGCACGCCCTTCATGGCGATCCGGCAACCGCACGAGTCCAGCTGCGCGTCCAGCTTGGCGCCCAGCAGGAGCTCGCCGGGCCGAGAGATGATCTGCTCGTCGAAAGTTATCAGCGCCCATTGCGGCCCCTGAGAGTCGTGAGTCGTTGTAAGGGTGGGTACGTGAGAACGGTAACGCGAAAGACAACGAGGACGAGATGGCGTGACGACGTGAAGACTCATCGTCGTCGTCACCGCCGATCACCGCCGATCATCGTCAGTCATCAACACGAACGTGGAACGGCGTCGGACACTCTTCCCCGTCATCGCCGACCTCTGGGCGCCCTTCGTGACCGTAAAGCTCAGTTTGGCTCAGGTAATCCCGCTCAAAGGAGAACATCCTGTCTTCCATCCCCGAGTCGTCGCCCACGCCGCCTCCGACAGCAGCATACGACACCCTCGGCGTGCCGAAAAACTCGACCGTGCCCATCACAGACGCGTGACCGATCAGAATATGTATCTTCCGCTTGGACAACAGCCGATCGGGATAGAATCGAACCTTGTGCACGCTCGCGACGGCCTTTGAGAATCGCACCATGGATCCCGGCGCACAGGCCAGGCCCCGCTCGATACTCGTCGCGTTCACATTGGCCAGACAGACCCCGACGCGATCTCCGGACCGCGCCAAGGGCACCACCGTCTTAAACGCCTGGATCGACTTGACCTTGCGCTCGAGCCCGAGCTCGGGGAGCGAGATCGTCTGGCCGACAGACACGGTTCCGGCCGAGATGGTCCCCGTAACGACCGTCCCCTGGCCCTTGATGGCAAAGCAGTGATCAATGTGCATCAGGAACGGCGCCGCGTCGTCCCGCGCCCGCTTCCCGGCAATACCACTGGACACCCTCCCTGCCAATTCCCCCAGCGCCGCCACCAACGCCGTCACATCCCCACCCTTGGCGCTCGCCGGGACCACCGACGCACCCGCAAACCTCGTCCCATCCAACGTCTTCCCGATCATCTTCGACGCCTTCTTGACATACGACGCTCGCTTGTCCACCGGAACCAGGTCCACCTTGTTCAGCACCACGAGCAGGTGCTCGGTCGTAATCTCCCCAATCACGAGGCACTCGGCCGTCTGCGGCTGGATCCCCTTGGTAATGTCCACCACCAACATCATCATATCGATGATTTGCGAGCCCCCGACTACGGTCCGGACGAGGGACGCGTGTCCCGGACAGTCGACGAGCGTTATCCGCAACGGGGTCGCCTCTGCACGACCCTCGCCGCCCTCGCCGCCCTCGTCACCGTCGCGACCATCGCAACAGTCGCCGATGACGAGCGAACTAAAGCCCAGGTCGAGCGTGATACCCCGCTGCTGGGACTGTGGGTGCTTGTCCAGTGCAGCGGTCGACAGATGCGTCGACAGGCAAGCCACCAGGGCCGTCTTGCCGCTGTCCACGTGACCCAAGACACCCACGTTGACGTTTGGGACGGTGGCGCTCGTCGTCCCGGTGGCGCGCTCTCGGGGTGTCCGTGTGTCCCCAGCCATCAGGTCGTTCGTTCGTTCGCGAGCGCGCTCTCGATGAAACGAAACGTGTGTGTGTTTTTCAGTTCGAATTGAGAATCACGAGACTGATCTCCCGACAATGCAGGCCGTCCGCACACCTCGCGCGCCGACGATCGCGCGGGGATTGGCTGTCCGCACAGAGGCGACGGCGACGGGGAAGGCGACGGGGAAGGCGAAGGCGAAGGCGAAGGCCTGGTGCCCAGCCCGGAGCGAGTCGGTGGGTGCCTTGGCGTTGGCCGCGGTCGTCGCCCTCTCCCCTATCGCCCTCCCGCTCCCCGCCCTCGCTGGGGGTTCTTCTGTCGTTTCAGAGTTTAAAACCAGCGGGGTCGTGTTCAAAGATTCCGTCCAGGTCCTGCAGCTCAAGGACCCCGAGGTCCAAGGCGTGACGTGCGTACTCGTCGGTTGGACGGCGACGGCGCATCACTCACTCACTCGCGCACACTCGCGCACACTCGTGCGCACTCGCTGGCTCGCAGGATTTACTACACGGACTACACGAGGTCCATCACGGAGAAGCTCACGAGCAAAGAGGACGCGTTTTCAGATCCCTCGCAAAGCTCTATCGCGTGCACTGCCAGCCCCTCTGCCGCCTTCACCGCCGGGGACCCCTCTGCCGTCTCTGGTAAAGAGGGGAAGGAGATATTTGCCGAACTCAAGGCCCTCAATCCTTTCCAAAACAAGCAGACGCGGTGGGTCATTGAGCTCGTGAGCTCCTCGCTCCTCGCGCTCGGCGACTCTACGCTCACTCGCGCCACGCTCCTTCGTTCGCCAGCATCCGACGGATCTACAATCCCGACACGAACGATGTCGTCTACGTCGCATACAACACCCGCAACACCCGCAGCGCCGACGAAGGCGGCGTGTCCTCGAGCCGATACCGCACGTCCATGTGCAGCGTCCACATCTCGAACTGATACATGGTACATATGTAATGTCTTCAGTATGACCGCCTGACACCACGGGGGAAGCCCCCGAGACTGACTGCGGCGGGCGTGTGGCCCGGCTAGGGCGCGTGCCTATGCACATTACAGTTGTTACGTGAGTTCTACCCACTCGCCTCATCCGGCAGCCCCGTCCCAGTGACTTCGTTCCCAACCTACAAGAAACGAGCGAAGCGCGAGTGAGTGAGTGAGTGAGTGAGTGAGCGTCAGAGACGAACGAACGAGCGAGCGCACGTCGGTCGACACCAATACCCACCGTGACCCAATGGTTGCGAAGGTTATTCTTCCGCCCAAAGATCTCGAGATACCTACCGGACGAACGACGAACGACGAACGACGAACGAAGCGAGGGTGAGCGTCGAGTCTGGGTGGAGGGCGCACGCGGCCGCAGTCGAATTCTCGAATTCTCGAAATCCCAACACGCACCTCCCGTCGGGCACCAACTTTTCGATCAGCTCGTAGATGCCTTCGGGCTTCTGGCTCTGCCCACGCCGCTCGCTGTACAAAATATCCGACCCGACGCCACCACGCACCATCCCCGACACGCCCTTCCCCCGTTTCCCCACCAGGCACACCTCCTTCGCGTGCTGCAGGTAAAACCCGTGAGACTTTGCCAACCGCCGGTTCACCGTCATCTTCACCCACACCACCTCGTCCACCAGATCGTACCCCCACTGCTCAAACAGATCCAGGGCCAGCTGGTACTTTGCATTGATCACCCACATGAACAACAGCCCGTCCTTCTGCAGCCTCGGAATCGGGATGTTCTCGATGTCCTTGTCCGTGAGCTGCGAGTATCCCAGCGCCACCCCCCGGGTCGGATTCGCCGTCGCCAACTGCCAGGGCGGGTCCATCATGATCACGTCAAACTGACACGCATTTGCCAACGGGTTCCAGTCGTACGTGGTCACGTTGGTATGGATCGGAATGCAGTACTGCGGCACCTGCCACTCGGACGGATCCACGTCGTCCAAAGACCCCTCGTAGAAATCCACGCCCTCCACCCCGAGACCAAGATCCGCGTTCTTGTTGGTGTTCCCCGCGTAATCCACAGTCCCGACCCGATTCGCGTTGTGCTTCATGGCCTCGTCGATCCGCTTGACCAGCGTGCCGAGGGCGTCATAGGCGGCGTCGATGCGGTCCAGCAGGGCCGCATCGTCCAGCGCCGCGATCGCCCCGTCGTCCAGTGGCTGCACGAGGTCGACCTCGGCGTTCGTCTCCATGGCCTGATGATTCCGATGATTCCGATGATTCCGATTCGGTCGATCGACAGGTACGTGGTCCGTACGTGCCACGGTACTCGGTACTCGGTATTTCGTCCGTCCCGCCGTGTGTATGTATGGACGAACGTACTTCCGTGTGCCTGAAATTGGCTCGAATCGAACGATCAATTTCAAATTCGAATCTGCTCTATCTGGTCAAATCCACGAGCCACTGCCGCCCGTCCGAGTCCCAATCGTGCCCTATATGTATACTGAGAACTGTGGTGGTGCAACGTATCGATCGATCGATAGATATAGAGATTGGGAATCCGAGGGCCCGGTCGCTTCAGTTCGAGAGGATCGTTCGGTCTTGAGAG
>Ga0181584_10002736_pt1 | contig 13514 bp, 15 predicted proteins | sample 071ome_30_FD_132462 | JGI IMG/M metagenome (GOLD analysis project Ga0181584, IMG submission 132462) | Coastal salt marsh microbial communities from the Groves Creek Marsh, Skidaway Island, Georgia - 071406AT metaG (megahit assembly) | ecosystem: Environmental > Aquatic > Marine > Intertidal... | reverse complement strand
GCTGGACTTATAGCGATTTTTCTTATTTTCAAAGACCACATAATCGGTAATAGCCACAAAAACTACTTGCTTTAGATCGTGATATTTTTGTCCCTGTCCAAAGTGAGCGCAGTATGTTTTTGACGCGTAGTATTGAGCTCTTTTCTCAAACCCCTTCACCTTGGCAACCTGCATTTCGACGATGTATTTTACCCCTGATTGATCTTTCACTAGAACATCCACAATGCTCTCTTTACGAGCCGCGATCTCTGGAGGTTGCTTGGGATTTAAAAACTCGAGGTCAATGATCTTGCTTTCCCCTTCTAATTCTAGAACAGCATTGATAAAAGAGATCGGCAACGTTTTGTGCTTTTCTTCACCGAAGATCTTTTTGAAGGCTAGATCATTTTTGGGGTTTAAATACTTCTTATACATTTATTGTCTCTCGTTCTATCTGTATTGTAGACCTTGAGAGCTTTTTCTTCACGCTAAAAGGAGAGGAGGGGATTTGGATAGTAAAAGAGCAAAAAATTCTACTCTTCTAGACTTTGGAGTTAAATTATTGACCAAAATAAATCAAGAAAATATTAGCATCTGATGCTGTCATAACCCAACACAGGAGTTTAGTTATGTCATCAGTATTAAATCAAAACAACACAACATCAGATAATTACCTGTTTAAACAAGCTCTTAATCATCCAGCGTTTTCCTGTAAATCAATGGAAGATGCAAGGAGACTTTTATCAGAAGAGCATCCATTTACTTACATGATCTTAGATGGAGGTCAAGGGTCTATTTACATTTGTTTCTATGACAAGCAACAAGAGTTTCATGCTCATTACTGCCAAGTCATTGAAAAAATGTGGAAGAACGGCACAGGTAGAAGATGGGATGAAACCGGTGTTGAAAAATGCTGGAAAAATGGCGCTCATAAAACCTATAAGCACATTGATGATCTGATCGTTGGGGTCATGGGTGTTAAAGATAGAGATGAGACACCTTTTATAGACAACGTAAGATAAATCGAAAAGAAGGGGGATGTTTTTTTGAACATTGTTCATAAATAACTCCGAAAAGTTCCCTGATCGCACACTCGCTGAATTTAAATATATTATTATATGCTATAATCTTTTTGGTTGTACCTAAAACCCCACAAATTCAATAAAAATATTACTACCTGCTTTTAACACCTGTATCTGATAGTCTTATCTTAATGTTAAACAAATTATTTTTTTGAGGTGTTTTTATGGAAGCTGTTACAGCATTTGGAATTGGCGTTTCTTGTTATCTTGGAAGAAAAGCTTTAAATAGTACTCATAAATGGGCTCCTGAAGCAGGGAAATCAGTTCTTGCAATATCTGGTCTTGCTATGCTGCATTTTTCAGGCGTTATTGGTAAAAATAGCCCGCTCAATGAATGGGTTGGTATTGGTGTTCCTATTCCTGGTCTAGATGGTCTTAGAGTGAACTTAAATATAAAGACTATGAAAAGTCTTTCTTATAGGATCTATCAGGTAGCTCAAGAAAACTTTAATCATTTTTACAAGCGGTGGGTTTCATAATTGAGCGCTAACACCGAACATTTAAAACTCCGTAATTTCTATATCTTAATTACGGAGTTGTGGTATACTAACAGCAAAGACCCTCAATCAAGGAGGTTGTTAGATGACCAGCTCAAAAGTAATAAAATTTACGGAGTTCGTAAAAAAGCCGATCCGCACCACCACCAACAAAGACAAAAGACCTCGAGGTGAATATTTAAGTTGGAAAGAAGTGGAACAATTTATCAAAGGCTTAAGAAAGGTGTCGCGCTATCCTGATCGGGATGAATGCATCGTTAGAGTCCTTTATCATCATGCCCTTAGAGGAAGTGAGGCTTTAAGGCTCAGATGGGATCAGATCGAGTTTGGGAGAACCCCCAGAATCCATGTCAAACGGCTCAAGGGAGGTATTGATAGTGTCCATCCAATCGAGCAGAGACGGCTGTTGGGTCTATTGATGAAGCTCTCTAAAGATGACAACAGAGGCGAGTATGTCTTTATGAGTGAACGGGGAACGCCCCTGGCTTATTCGAGTCTCGACACCATCATCAAAAAAGCGAATCAAGTGTCGGGGTTGGGGTTTCCGGTCCACTGTCATATCTTTAGGCATGCCTGTGGCTATCACCTGGTCAACAAAGGAATGGATATGAGAAAGATCCAGCTGTTCATGGGACACAAGTCGATCCAAAATACCGTCCGCTACACCAAGCTTGATGCAGGGCAGTTTAAGGGGTTTTGGGACTAAATAGGGACCCAAAACTTACTCAGAACGAAACAGGGGGGTACCCCGTAAAAAGCATGCTTAATAAGGGGTATGCAGGCGAAGAGACGCTCGATTGAAAAGTTTAAGATGTTCTGTTAAGATAAAAGAAAACAAGCGCAACCCCTATGTAAGGAGTCAAACAGGTATGGATCAGAACGTTGTTTTAAATTGGGGTCACATCTCAGGGGTAATTGCCGCTTTTTTTGCGATTTTTACACTTTTTTATAAGTTGATCGATAAAAAATTCGACAAGGTTGATAAAAAATTTGATAAAATTGATTTAATGTTTGAAAAAGTCGATGTAAAATTCGACAAACTCCAAAACTCTATCAAAGAAGTTGGTGACAAACTTTCCGCCTTTGAAAAGCATGCTGAGCATCGTCTGACCAAAATGGAAATGGAAGCGAAGAACACTAATCAACGCCTCCTAACCATCGAGAACTTTTTGATTCCTAAAAAAGTCTATCAGTTCGAGACACCCGAACCGCCACATCCAGAGAAGCAAGCGAAAGAAAACTAATCTCAAGCCTTCTTTAAAGCTTCAGTCTCTGATTTGAAAAAATTTCCAGTATCTCAATAGACTCCTTTTTGCTATGAGTGAACTACTTGATAAAGAACAAGCTGCACGGTTTCTAGGAGTATCTGTTAATACCCTCAGTCAATATGTCAGTAGACAGGGGCTTGCTACAGAAAAGGTGAAAGGAACAAACTTCTTTTCCAAAGACACCCTAGCAGCTTTTCAACAAGAAAAAGCAAGAAAAAAACATGAGCGGAGCACTCTACCTTCGTACACCAGTAAAAAATTTGGTGCAGATGAATACCAGGTGGTTCAAGAATGGCAGCTTCATAAACATGACACCGCATCAGTCGATGTAGAAATCGGTCTTTTATCTCTGCGTATTGAAAAAATGCTCGATGACCTGAAAAGATACCAAGGGGATAAAATGATGCAAAAACTGATTCGTCTGAAGTTGATTCAAGCGATTGGACAAAGACGTAAATGTTTGAGCTTTCTCCAGCAAACAGATACCGTCCGCTATAACCATATCATCGCAAAACTCAAGCTCTAAACCCGTTTTTTGTTATGTAAAAATTTGAAAAAGCGTCAAAACTTGTCATTTATATCCAAAAAAGTTTTTTGTAACCAAATCCACCAAGTGCTTTGATAAAAATAGAAATAAAAATAAGATGTATGCTGCTGAATATAATTTCAGCGACGTAACTATTTTAACAATAACAAAGAGGTTAAATATGCTACCAGCAGCAGCAGCAGCAGCAACTAAATATGCTTCAGCACATATTCAAAATATATCCCAAGATTGTAATGAACTGAATGGTAAAGCAAGGCCATTAGACATTTCTATCGAGAATAGAACCCAATTTGCTATCCAACGAGTTGCTGGAGATTATTTTGATTCAGGAAAAATATTTGGTGGAAACTATTCTAACATAGGTCCCTTACAAAAAGGCAACTTAGCAGCAGCCAATGGTAACGGAACATTTATGCAAGGAGTTTCTGGTGCAATAACATTTTCAATTGTTGTTCCTGAAACTGGAGAAAAAGTATATGACTTTGTATTAGGATTCTCTAATCCTTTTGCTGGATCTGCAAAATTACGGGCTTCTTTTAGCGAATCATTAGGAGAAGTTTGGGATAATATGGGCTCTACATCCAGTAAATGTACCCTTTTATTGAACAATGGTCAGAAAATCGAGATAACTAGTTTTCCAGGTAGTCCTCAAGCTAGTTTGAGTATAATCCAAAGACCTCAATAAAAAATTTATTGTCCCATTTTGGGAGAAAAACCCCGCGCTTGCAGCGCGTCGCTTCAGCATCTATAATGCCGTGGTATGCAACATTATCGAAGAACAAACCACACAGTCTTTGACTGCACCTATCACATCGTTTGGATAACCAAGTACAGGTATAAGGTGCTTGTTGGTGATATTGGACATCGAGCAAAAGAGTTAATACAAGAGATTTGTAGGGATAATGGAGCTGAGATTATAAGAGGAAAAGTTGTGTCGGATCATGTGCATATATACGTATCGGTTCCGCCATATCAGAGCGTTAGCAAACTGGTTCAATATCTTAAGGGGAAGACATCGAGAAAAATACAGCAAGAGTTCCCCGAAATAAGGAAGCGATACTGGGGTAAACATCTATGGGCTGTGGGATATTTTGTCCGTACAACTGGAAATGTGACAGATGAGATGGTTAAGGCTTATGTTGAAGAGGAAGAATCTAGGGGAAGTAAGTTTGGTGACTTTAAAGTCGAAAATTAGGCATTCATGCCAAATGTTAATCTCTGGCTTTGCAAGCCAGAGTGGTTAAATAGCTCGAGATTGTTTGCAATTTTGCATCAATGGCTAAGTCTTGAGGCTTGTGAGGCTGTTCACAAACGCAGTTTGTGAACAGCTTCATAATCCTACCTCCAAGAATATTTTCTTTTAGGCTTTACTGTTTGCTTTATAGCCCAACTCGCACCCAGCTCTTTAACATTCAATGTTTTTTGCAATTCCCCCGTATACTCGTTGTGTATCCGTTCAGTTGAGGGATGACATAATAGAAGTTGGGGTATGGGGAGCATAACTACCAACAAATGTGGTGTTAGCATATTGGATGCATAATCAAAGCAAGGCTTTTCTATATCTTAATGCCATATCTTTCTGTTGGAAGCCTTATTTAAAATCTATTGGACGCAGAATTAAGGTGTCCGTTAACACAGCTATTTACTTCGTCCAATACAATGTTTTTGCTAGAAACACTTCATCCAAAAAATGTTGTACGCAGTATTTTTGAGATAGATTTGGACTGAAATCTGACTTTTTGAACCCAAAGGCAAGGTTTTATGTGAGAATTCGAATTCTTGCTTCTCTATAGGGCCTAGTGTGACGGAAGGGTTGTTTTTCTATAAACTCAAAATGAAAAGTTCCTAGAATAATCGATGTCGGTAAGTTAACCAAAAGCTCTTTCCTATGGAAGGGGAAAGTTTTTAGGTTTTGTTTTTTTAGTAAAATCTAGGTTTTTGTAAATACCAATTTAAATTCGGCAAATACGATTTTGTTCTTTTTGAAGCCTCAGATCGAAATAAATGAGGATAGAGATAGAAAATCGGGTTGGTTTTTCTGAGATTATAAAAAATCGGGTCTTCCGTCACACTAGGCCTGATAATATTGACGAGATTTGGAATGGGCCTTGTCCTTATTGGGAAGGTAAGAAAGTTAAAGATACGCATTTGTTGACTCTGATCCCAAAAACTTGTAAACAAACTGCTGTAACAATATCAAATTTTTTAAAGTTAATTAACAATCCAAAAGAAGGAAATCCATTCTCTTCTAATCACCATAGTCACAAAGATCCTAATAAATATCTTGGAGATTGTGCAAGTTTAGAAATAGAGCAATCTTACTGGTGTTTAGCAATAAAAGAAATTGCTCCTGGATCGAGAAATAAAACTTGGAATGATCAAATAAAACTTAAAAAACCCCAATATGAATTACCAGACTCATTAAGCATGATTATTTCGTTTTATTCGTTTTTCGTGAAAAATAAAATTATGCTTTATGATAAAACAGTGACTAGTTGTAAAAATATATTAGATAATGATAGGCATTATTTTGGTTATACATCACATCTGGGAATTGGCGTAGGAGGATATGCCGGCGACATATCTGGTAGTAAAGTAACTAATAATGATTGTGGAATCACTTTTTATAGAAAAATGTAATCTCTTCGTTTCAATTTCCCTATAGCTTGATGATAAGATAGGTGATTTTAGTAATGCGTTTCATTATTGAATTCCTAATCAATCGCCCGGTGAAAAACACCGGGTTTTTCTTTTCTTATAATATCCCCAACCAATCCCACAAAAAATCCCATTGACATTCCCTCTTGAACCTTTTTAAAATAACCCCTGTCATAAAAACGCCCCCTGCAGTTGTTAGAGCAACCACAGAGGGCTAACACAACCTAACTTTACAGGAGTTAAGTTATGCTAAGCTCAGCATATGCCATTTTTGGTGAATTTCAAACCAAAATCTCAGCCTTGAGTCGCTTTGATGCGGTCCAAGCACTACTAAAAGAGACCAACCAGACCTTAGGAGTAGAGATTTCTCCTAGTGGGATCTGGGTGGCACATTGGGACATCGGAGAGCAAAACCTCTCTGGAGTTCTAGATTTTAGATGCACCATCAAATGGAGCTGCCCTGAAGGAGAAAGATCCTGGCTGACCAGCTTTCGGATGGAAGATCCTAAAGGGATGACACTCGAGGAGTGGCAAGAAAGGCTCTTTGCGCTGATCAAAGAAGAAATTCTAAGGCAGCGTTAAAAACACATCAGCCATTCTAGGGGCTCTATCATCTTTTTTAAAGGTGGTAGAGTCTTTTCCCAGCATTTTCTAAAAAACCCCTCAAAAACGCCCTAAAACCTCTTCTTACACCCTTCTTCTCCTGGTAACATAAGGCCAAAAACATCCCAGGAAACCCATGCCTAAAACCCAGCGCTTAGACGTCCAAGCCGGCTTTCAGGAAAAAGTCCATGCCTGCACAGCCGATATTGCCATTATTGGAGGAGCCATGGGAGCCGGTAAATCCTACGCCTTGATCCTAGAAGTGATGAAACACATCCGCGATCCCCATTTCCGCTGCGGCATCTTTCGTAAAAACAGAGCCAATATCCTCTGTCCCGGCGGTCTCTGGGAAGAAATCCTCCAAGTGGCCAGTTACTGTCGACTCCCTGTTAAAACCAACCGGCATGAACTCAAAATCACCTTCCCATCCGGCGCCTCTGTCCAGTTCGGCCACGCCAATCACCCCAACTTCAAACAATACCTCAAAGGGACCCAGTACACCGCGATCTTTATCGATGAAGGAGACGAATTCGATGAAGAAATTTTTAAATTTCTCATCGCCCGTCTCCGTTCCAAAGCTCAAATCAAACCCTACATGCGGATCACGACCAACCCCTCTGACGGCTGGATCAAAAAGATGATCAAACCCTACCTCAACGAAGAAGACTATCCGATTACCGAAAAGTGCGCAGAGATCAAATACCTCTACTTCATCAATAATGAGCCCATCCTCAAAGATTCTAAAGAAGACTTTATCAAAGACCACGGCCTGACAAAAGAAGACATGCCCCATATCCGGACTTTTACCTTTATTGCCGGTAGAGTCGATGAAAATAGAAAACTCCTCGACAATAACCCCGAATACATCGCCAATTTAAAAACCCTCTCCGATCATGAAAGGGACCGCTACCTCTATGGCTGGTGGGGCGAGCTTCCTAGAGACGGGATGTTCCAAGAGCAAGATTTTTATGCCTACGCCACCTTCCCTGAACGAGCCGATCGCTACGTCATCTTTATCGACACCGCATTAAAAGCCTCCGATCATAACGACTACACCGTGGCGACCTGCTGGGCCTACAAAAAGAACAAACTCTTCCTGATCGATATGCTTCGGGGTAAATGGGCCTACACCTCAATGAAAGAGCGCGTCCAATCCTTTATCGAAACCAATGACTACATCGACTCTGTCTACGTTGAAGATATCCAAACAGGAGCCGTCCTCCTCGATGATCTCCGCAATACCATCCCAGGGATCCGTTTCCGATCGATCCACCGGGAAGTTCGTGAATCCAAACTCAAGCGCGCCCAAGGAGCCTTAGCTAACCTCGGCCATGTCAAAGTCTTCCTCCCCACAAATGCCGAAAAAATCCGCAAAACCTTCCTCAAAGAAGTCCTCGCCTTTTCTGCAGATATGTCCCATAAGAACGACGACATCGCCGACACTTTCTTTGATGCGATAAACATGCTGGGAAAAGCAGTCCGTAAAAGACCCAATCCCACAGGCACCTCACAAATCCTCTCCCAAACCGTCGAAACCATCGGGAGTTTCCATCGTGTATCAGCCTAAAGAGATCGAAGATTTTTACTCTGCCTGGCGGGGATTTTATCGCGAAAACGACGATCGAGGCGAATCCTGCATGAAATACGTCTTTGGGGATCAGTGGGACAACTCTCTCGTTCAAGATCGCGCCCTACGCGGTGAAGAGTCCCTTCTGTTTAACATCGCCAATAAACATCTTCTTCGCGTTAAAGGAGAAGCCGAAAACCTCGAACTGTCACTTCAAATAACTGGCAAAAATCTCGATCCCATCCTGATGAAAGAAGGGCGCTACGTTCTCGAGCAAATGATTCTCTGCAACGACCACCTTAGCGCCTTTCAAAAGGTTCTCAACCAAGTCTATGACTACGGCTACGGCGTTATACTGGTTGCAACCAAACAGTGCCGCCCCGATTTCCCTTACGAACAACCCTATCTAAGAGTCCTAACCGATCCTAGAAAAGCTTTTTTCGATCCCGCCTGTGAAGACGACTTTAAAACAGAAGGCCGCTTTTGTGGTGTCCGCTACACTCTTCCAATAAAGGACCTGATTAAACCCGATCAAAAAACCGCCTCGATGCGCTCTGATAAAACCTGCGATGTGATCGACTTTTGGTACCGAGAGCCCTACTCCGAAACCTGGTATTTTAACAAAAAAGGGCACTGGTCACAGGTAGAAGAAGGGGACTACTTCATCCGGAAAAAGATCCAAAAGCATCGCATTAAGTATATGCGGATCATAGACGGTGAAATTCAAGAAGGTCCGATCGATTACTACACCCATGACAAACTCCCTATGATCTATTGGAAGGGACTAGAGGGCTCATTAAGGCAAGGAGCCACCCGGAAAACGAAAACAATTCCATTTGTTTATAACCTTGTTGATGCCCAATCCTTCACGAATTACGTGGGGAGTGCCATTGTCGGGCGGTTAAAAAAACTCGGTGGCACGAAAGTCATTGTGACTGATCAGATGATAGAAGGGAAAGAAAACTTTTGGAATGATTTTAACAGGCGCTCTGGAGTGATGCAGGTCAATGAAAGCGACGAAGGAGGGATGCAACAGCCCCTCATGCTTTCTCCCGATCAACTCGATGCCAACCTTCTCAACGCCATGCAAATGTCTCTTCAGCTCATGGACACCTTAGCTGGCATCAATCCCGCCCAACAAGGTCAGCAACAACAAGTGACCACCAACGCCGGTCTCCACCGCCAAATCATGCAAGGGAACATCCTCCAAAACGTCATTCTCTCCAACCATCTCCGGGCGATCAATGAAACCGGCCGCATCCTTAGACAAATGATCCCTCAAATCGTCATCGAAGAAAGGGACATCGGCCAAGGACTGATCATCAACCAAAAGCAGCCGAACCATACCCCCTCGAGCCCCGTGATCCGCAATGACATCAAAGCGCTTTTTTCCAAACTAGACTTCTCCATCGAATACGGCGCCTCCTCTGATGCAGAAAAAGCCGCGAACCTCGTTGCCATCAAAGAAATCCTCTCTACGAATCCTAACATCGCTCCGTACTTTGCAGATGAATTTGCTGCCAACCTCAATACCGCCAACAGTGAAAAACTCAAACGGCGTATGGAAGCGCTCATGCCTCCAGGGATCCAAGAAGTGGGAGAAGGAACCCTCTCTGTAGACGAGTACCGCCACATGATGGAGCAGCAGCAACAAGAAAAACAAAAACAGACCTCTCTTGAACAGCAGGAGCTCGACCTCCAAAAACAAAAAGTCCAAGGAGACCAACAACTCAAACAAGCCGATCTTCAACTTAAAGCTACCAAACTGCAGCAACAAGGACTCAAAGATGCCCAAAACCTAAAAATCAAAGAAGCAGGAGTCCTCGCAAAAATAGAGCCCAAGGAAATGATCTATGAAAAAGGATCGGCCAGAAACAGAGGACGCTCCCGTATATAAGAGGAGGTCTTATTCCCAGCCAGATCCGAATTAAGTGAACAGTTTGGGCTGCGGAAGGTTTTACAATAAATCGAGGGAGGAAAAATTGCAATCGGCGCAGCCCAAGAAGTTACTATTTAAACACAATAAAGGAGAAATAGACAAATTTGAGTTTCTCTACGGAGAAAAAATTTATAATGTAGTCCATGTCTATTTCTCCTTAAAACTTAAAATTTAGTTTAATATGCCAACGATTAAAATAGACATCAATACCGGAATTGAATTTTCTCCAACCGATGGGATCGATTCTGCCGTAAAACTCCATAACTTTTGTGTCGGAACAGATGGATCGCTCTATAAACTTCCCGCTCTAAAAAACCTCAAAAACACCTACCGGCAGTCTTGGAACGTCGATAGTAAAACCGTCTACTGGCCCTACCGCCTCTTAGACATCAAAAAATTCCAAACCTCAGCAACCGAGCAAACCATCATCCGTCCTGAAGAGCCTCAAGTAGAAGGGTACAGCTTCCGCGCTATGGATACCTTTAGACGGTTTATCTACCTCACTACAGGAAGCTACGGCGTGATCAATGCCAACTACGATGGGAGGAGGATTTATAATAGTGAGCTCCCTGCAGAAAGGGCCAAGCTAGGGGAGTTTGAGTATGCTGTTTTCAATTACATCCCCAATACAACAGGTGGAAAAACAGAAGTTGATCTCAGCTCATTAAGCTCTAAAATCATCGTCGACTTCAACTCCCAGTATGACGCTAGCGGTAAACCAACCCAAGATCTTCGCACCGTTTTTCCGATGCAGCACATGTTCGAATCCAAATCCCAAAGTGGCTACACCTTTTTGATGGAACCCAGAAACATCATCCACTGCTCGATGGATGCAACTGCCAATGCCCCCGATGTCCAAGCGCTGATACTCCATGACAATCCCGACAGCAAAAGACTCCAAAACGATCTCGCTCGAGGGTGTCTACTGATGGGTAATCGGATGTTTTTTTATAGCGCCTGGGATAATGCCATTTACGTCTCTCAAGCCAACAATTTTCGAGAGCTGATGCAAAATCCCGATAGCCTCTCTGAACCTTTTAAAATTGTTCCAGCAGAAGAGATCCAAGCCCTCACTGACTTTAACGGCAATATCATCACCTTTACCCCAACAGGTGTTGAACGGTGGCTTTTTTCAGGCGATGACAAGACGATGATCCAAAGAGACCCCACGTTTCACTTTGATCATAGGATCCGCTACGAGGGGAGTTTTGTTAAAGCAAATAGAGACCTCTACTACTATACCGATGATTTTCAAGTGTATCGCCTTAACTCTAATCTCACCGTCGATTCTGTCTTTGAAGGCAATTTACCGATCTATCGACCCCTAGAAAACTACCTGGTTAAAGACCAAGATCTTCCCCTTGCTTACTTCAAAATGCTTGGTTATCGCTTTGTCAGCATGGGACCCTGGCTCTACAACATCGACTCCAACACCTGGTCGACCTATAGCTACGATGGCTGGAAGAACCCCACCAACACAAATGACCCCGAAAGTGAATTTTTTATTTGGGATAACAACACCACCAAACGGGTCATCGCCTCTGCCTATGATGATCTCATTTGCACCTACTCCACCATCTGCCATCCTCTCACTTACAAAGACATGCAAGACAAATCCCTATTTAGCGATGACAAACCCTCTCTCGTCGAAGATAAACACCAATGGGGCGAAGTCGCCTTTTTTACAACGCGGATGTTCCAAGACGAGCAAAAGTTCAGCTTGGACGGCGTCATGGTCTATGTCAGAGGGGGGATGCTAGAGACCGGTGCAAAAATGTGGCTACAAGTCCTTCGAGGAGCAGACCTGGGGGACTTCGATGAAGAAGACGTCTCTACCTATGGCATCGAAGCAAGGTACGAACCGATGAACGCAGCAGAGCTTGGAGAAGATCAAAGAGACTATGTCGGACGCTTTGTCTGGGAAGGAATGAACATCAAAACCGACCGTTTTCGTTTGCAGTTTGTGACAAAAGAAAAGCGAGGGATCGTGATTCAGTCAGTTTTAGCCAATATCACGACATTAAGTGATTCTCAAAGCTACCTCGTCAATAGTAAAATGAAAGAAAAACCCTAACCCAGGAAAGTTGTATGAGCACAGCTAGAGAAGAGCTGTATGATCTCGCAGATCAAAGTTCAGCTGACACCCCTAAATCCCAAGGACTGACAAAAGATGACGTTCTATCTGCTATTAAAGAATACGACATGGAGCAGCAAGAAGAGAAAAAACAAGCCGATCTTGAAAAAAGACAGCAAGCAATCGAGCAAAAAGAGAGACAAGAAAAAGAAGCCCTCCAAGAAGTCGCAGCGATTGTCAAAACCTCCCTGCAGGAAGAGATGTCCAAAGATAGAGATTTTGCAAAACTCGTCCAAAGCTCTGATCTTCCAGGAGGTCTTGTCGAATACATCGCAGAAGTGGGAGAGCCGGAAGAAGCTCCATTAATCATCCGAGAAATCGCCAATAACGACGAATACAAAGCGAGTCTTAAAAGAGCCAAAACAGAATTTGGTCTAAAAAAGCTGATTGGTAAGGTCCGTAAAGATGTTTTAACAGGAGGATCACAAGGCAACATCCCTCCCATGCTGAAGAAAAATATCCCGCAGTATAACCCCAATACCAGCCCCTCTGACTATGACAAGGATTACTATTCAGACCTTGCGATGAGACAAGGGATCTCTGCGTAGAGAACAAGTTAAAAACCAAAAACCCCAGGAAGCACCATGAGTAGTTTAAGTAACAGTTATCTGCCGTCGCAGCTTGTCTCTTTAGACATCTTGCATTTGCTCGGTCAGATGAACGCCCCCATTCTAAAATGCGCCGGCAAGGCAGAAACCAACACCTTTGATGACAAAAGCTACATCCCCGGGATGACAGTCGGTTATCAAGTTGCAGGGATCCCACCAGTTTCTCGAAGTGATACCCTTACATTTACTCCCTATGAGCAACGGACCCTCTACATCAAAGCAGACACCAAGCGGTGGTATTTTTCAGTGACCCATGCCTTTAACCAAACCGACGACATTTTTTATATGAATCGTAGGTTGATCTCCGAAACCATCAGTGCTCCGACTCTCAAAGCCCTTAAGGAAACCATCGAACTTGAAGGAGCGCAATGGGCCATGGAACACAGTCCGGTCATTCCGTCTTATGGCACTCCCATTAACCAAGAGATCGACCTCTCAACCAAGACATCGAAGTTTAATGCTTCTGTCACCAACTACTTAAACAAATTAAGAAGGGACCTTATTTTTCCAGCGTCAAGTTACAAGCTGAGGTTTCCTTAAGGGCTTTGAGAGTCGGAGCACTGATGGTTTCGGAGATCAACCTACGATTCATATAAAAAATGTCGTCGGTTTGGTTAAAGGCATGGGTCACT
>Ga0181584_10002733_pt1 | contig 13518 bp, 5 predicted proteins | sample 071ome_30_FD_132462 | JGI IMG/M metagenome (GOLD analysis project Ga0181584, IMG submission 132462) | Coastal salt marsh microbial communities from the Groves Creek Marsh, Skidaway Island, Georgia - 071406AT metaG (megahit assembly) | ecosystem: Environmental > Aquatic > Marine > Intertidal zone... | reverse complement strand
CATTGAAGAAATACCAGGTTATAAAAGAGAATTAGATCTTAATTCTGGAATAGATTCTATATTTTATTTTGAAAAATATCTATCTACAAATAATGAAGATATTAAAAAAGAGATTCTTATGTACAATATGGATGATTGTTTCGCAACAGAAGCTGTATGTGTTTGGTTAAGAAGCATGAAAGAGGTGTACCCATACACAACGGAATTTCAAGAAAGAGAACCAAGCGAACCTTCTGAAGAAGATCTTGAAATACAAAAGTATGAAGATTTAATTAATGAAATTGAAACAACTAGTGTTCATGAAGAATCACAGAAATTCATATCAACAATCCTTGGGTATTACAGAAGAGAAAAAAAAGCAGATTTCTGGGAGCTATTTAATTTACTAGATTTACCAGTAGAAGAAAAAGTTTACAATGCCAGTAGTTTTGCATATTTGAATCTTGTAGAAGGACCCAAGTTAGAAGATAAGTATTATCAACTTTCTTATGAGTGTTTAGACAATACATTTAAAAAAGTTAAACAAGGGGATGAGGTGATTTTACTTATACCTTCTAATAATAGTTTTGAAGATGTTCAGTTCTATGCAACTATTTCAAGCATTACTGAATCACCATATGTTCTAACTTTTAAAATTTCTCAAAAACATTGGAATAATAAGCATGAATACGATCCCTCGGTAGAGTTTAGTTTTAATTCAATAAGTGCTTTAGTTAATCCTGTACCAGCAAAATTTAGCAAAGTTGCCGACAGTCCTTATAAGGCCCTAAAAAGCATTTGCGATGAATTCATTGAGACTAAAGAGTTGCCAAAACTTATTAATGAAATACTGGAAAAAAAACCAGAGAATGATTTATCAAGTTTCATATCTAAGAACCCTTCGAGTGATGATATTTATGCGATATGTAAACAGATGAACAATACTTTCTTGGCTATTCAAGGTCCACCTGGAACAGGAAAGTCCTCCATGCTCGGTGAAGTAATTGCAAAACTTTTCCATGACGGTTATAAAGTTGGACTCGCTGCACCAAACTATGCATCGAGTTTAAATTTGGCAAAAAAAGTTAGCTACTACCTCAAGGAGGATGAATCAATAGATTTTCTTGGTGGCAGTGACGATATACAAAAAGAAATTGAAGATGCTGAACACATTAGAACTGTGACGGATAGTCAATCTAATAAATCTAAATTACTTGCATCGTTCATAAATAGAATTTGTCACAAACGGTATGAAGATCAATTTGATTTCATAATTATTGATGAGGTTGGACAAGTTCCACTTTCAACAACACTTGCTGCTACAAAATCTGCAATAAATTTAGTTTTAATAGGCGATCCACAACAACTACCACAAGTAAAAAAGGGTTCTCATCCAAACAATAATGGTCTCACCACTCTTGAATACTTAGTGGGTGACAATGTTACCATTCAACAAGATCTTGGAGTTTTTCTCGATACTACTTATCGACTTCATCCGTCAATTAACGATTTTATTACAACATTTTTCTATGACAATAGGCTTGAAAATGCTCAGTTAACATCAGAGAGATTTCTTGAAAATTATGAAAAGCCATTAATTCAGTCAGGAATAAAGTTTATAAGCGTAGAACACGAAGGAAATATTCAAGCAAGTTTTGAAGAGATAGAGGTTATTGAAGAGGTTGTTGAAAAACTATTAAATACTGAAATTAATTTAGGAGAAGAAAAAAGAAAAATTCAAGAAAAAGATATCTTAATTGTTTCGCCATATAACTTGCAGGTTTACGAAATAGGTAAACAGCTTGGAGATAAATTTAGAGTAGGTACTGTTGATAAATTTCAGGGTCAAGAAGCACCAGTAGTCATTATTTCTTTAGCCGCTTCTAGTTATGAAGATGCACCTAGAGGAATAGATTTTATTTTAAATTACAACAGAATGAATGTAGCATTATCGAGAGCACAGTGCTTGAGTATTGTTGTTGGTTCACCAAGTTTAACTAATCTGCATTTTCAAAGTTTAAATTCAATAAAATTATCAAATTTTCACAGAACACTTATTGATCCCAATTCGTTAATTCTTTAATTTCCTGATTTCCAACAACAGTCAAAGAAGTTGTTGCTCTTGACATACCAACATACATCAAGCTTTTAATATCTGAAGTATTCTCTGACTTGAGGCTTTCAATATTTGGAGCAATTATTACAACCACCTCACTTTCAAGTCCTTTAAATTTATAAATTGATTCAATATTTATATTTGCAATTCCTCCAAGTTTCTTATTTTCTAAATATTTAGTTTGTTCAACTTCATCTAAATATCTACTGTGAGGAATTAAAATTTGTACTTGTGATTGATCGTAATTTTCTTCTTCAAATAATTTTTCAATAACATTCGAAAGCACTGTAAGGCTTTCATTCCACTCACCGTTACTCAATAAAAACTCAGGCTCAATCCCACTGATACTTGTTGGTAGTTGATCCAAATTAAATACATTTAATACTTTCTCAGATATCTCTTTAGTGCTTCTTAGGTATTTTGTTAAAGGGAACTTTAACCACGACCCATCGTTTAATTGAGGCAAATGCCAATCATCGTGTGTTATTGCTTGTTTTTTGTCTGCAAAAATAAACCACTTTTTCTTCTCAGTTAATAATTCAAATGTTGGCCAAAATAATGGTGAAAAATCTTGTGCCTCGTCAATGATAAGAGTGTTAAAGTCATTAGAAAATTTATCAAAGTTTTCTGAAAACAAGTCTGCAATAATTGGTGCTGCTTCTACAGGTGATAAATGTGAGGTACCTGCATCTTTAAGATTTATATTTATTTTAGAAAAAAAACTAAACAATGAGTAAACCTCTATGTTTGCATAGTCTTCTAAAAGATTTTTAAGATATTTGCCTAAGTTTTGGTTATAACATAGGAAAAGAACCTTCTCATCGTTTTCTGCAGTATTTCTTGCTGCTTCTACAGCAAGAACTGTTTTTCCGGAACCAGCAGGTCCAGTGACAAAGATATTTGAATTGTTGTCTAGTATTGAGTTCAAAATAATCGACTGCTCCTCTGTTGAGGACATAAGTTGCTTTTGTAGGTCTCTTGTCAAGCCTTTCATTGGTACCGTATTTATATCGGGTATTATGAGTTCCTTTAATTTGTCTTGGATACCTTTTAAATCATTAAAGTTTGATTTTGGAATACAATCTTTTAGGTATTTTTCTATATTTTCTAAATCTTTCTGGGTTACAGTATTATTCTTTTCTGATTCCATTCCAAGATTTTTAAAATCAGGAAGAAATGGAAAAACAACCAAAGTGTGTATTGATATTTTTTTAAAGTCAGCACTATTTTTAATAATTGGTTGAAGCAACTCTTTATTTTCATATAAGAAGTCTTGAAGGTTTCCTCTTGCATTTTCGATTTGCATATAAGGGCTTTTTATTAATTTAGTTCTCTCACCTTCACCACTTACTGTTTCCGTCCTATACCAGTTTCCGTTTTTTGAAAAAATACCGAAACCTTTTACTTCTATTAAAATTATCCCTAAATAGGGATGTGTAAGAATAAAATCTACTTCCCCTCTACTAACTTTTTCAAACAGAGTTATATGCTGTCTTATATTCGAATAAATATGCCAGCTATCATTTAAGCCATTTAATATCTCGTACACTTTTTTTTCTGATTTGTTTACAAAATCTGGATTTGTAGGATACGAAATAGCCATAATATTACTTTAAATTCGAGTGTTAAATCTGTCACCCATTAATTTAAAGTGAATTTTATAATTCACATATTTTATTAGATTATTGAAAGTCAGCAAATTAAAATCAGTAATTAGATACAAGAGTTAAACAATGTTTTGTGAACAGTGCACTATGGTAATTCATGATAAAGAAATTCGGTGGGTTTTAATATTTGAGGAGGAAGTTCCATTTTGTCCTATTCACGGAGAACTTCTAGTTAATAAGGATTAAAAATGGTTGAAATATTATCGTTAATATTTTTAGTATCTGGTCTTGTGGCTGTATTTGTAGGAACTACAGGAATATTTGGTTACTCATTTATAAGGGTCATTACAAGACAGCAGGCTATTTATATACTTTTAGCAGGATTTCTCTCTCTGGTAGTTGCTGGAAGATTTAATTTACAAGTTACTCCAGAAGTTTCTTCTCAGCAGACTCCATTATCTCCGCAAACTAGTCAAACAAGCTCCTCTACTTCTACAGTTTTACAAAGCGGTTCCACACAAAATAATGGAGTGGTTAATTTTATTGATGTATCAACTTCTACTGATCAGCTAAATGCACTTAATGTAAACGATGATTTCTCAGCTATACCTTCTTATGATCGTGATCTTTATTTTGGATCCTGGATTGATGAAGACAATGATTGTCAAAATACCCGAGCTGAGGTTTTGCTTCTCGAATCATTAAGTTCAGTTTCTTTTCGAGATTCGGGATCATGCACAGTTGACTCCGGTGAGTGGTATGACCCCTATACAGACACAATTTATTACTTTGCTAGCGATGTGGATATAGATCACTTTGTACCATTGTATGATGCATTTTATTCAGGTGCATATCTTTGGCCCGAGTTTAAAAGAATTGAATATGCAAACGATATATATGTATTTGAACATCATTTAATAGCTGTTGAGAAAGGTGAAAATAGATCAAAAGGAAAGAAACCACCTCATGAATGGTTGCCACCAAATACAAACTACCACTGCGAATATGTAGCTAACTGGATAAATATAAAATATCTATGGGAATTAACAATAACTACACAAGAAAAAAATTTTTTACAAAACACTTTACAAGGTTGTTAATATAAAACTATGGCAGTCCTAAAGCTAGTAAAACCGCCAATTTATTTATTTTTAGTTCATTTGTCTTTATTTTTGATTTCAATTATTTTTATGCTCAATATTTTCAATATTTCTAATTCTTTATCTATAGCGTTGGTTATACATATTTTGGGATTTATGGTTCTGCTGATATTTCTTACAATCGACAGGTCAATATCAAATAGCAGAAATTACTCCCCAGATTTTACAGTTTCAACATCCAAAATTTTGTTATATGTTTATATACTTTTAGGTGCATACCTGTCTTATGAGATAGGATATGACTTTGCTTATGAAGAATTTCTTACAAGTTTTTAGTATGAATAAGTTACTTCACAGTTTTTTAATAATTTTTTTAATTACAAGTTTATTTTCAGGAATAGTATTTGCTGAGGAACAAGAACAGTGGGAAAAAGATTTAACGACCTGTGTTAATCAAAAAAAAGCAGTCTCAATTCATATAACTGTAGACACATCTGGTTCGACAGGAACAACTGATCCAAATGGTTTAAGAGGAACATCAACAATTGCAATAACTTTAGGGCTTCAAAAAATAACTAAAGAACTTCAAGATAGTGAATATGAAAATGTTGATATGGAAATTTCATGGAGTTCTTTTGCAAATGGTGCAAAATTAATCTTGCCATGGACTAATTTATCGTCAGGTTCTCTCAATAATCAAAATTTAAATTCTTATAAATTAGATTTAAATGATCAAAATGGTGGCACTGAATATTTAAGTGCGTTGGGTATGGTCAACCAAATGTTTAACTCTAAAAACATAAACAATTCTTGTGAAATTTGGTTATTTATGTCTGACGGTAGTCCACAAGATAATTTTCAAGCAATTGGAAGTAGTTTTGAGGCTTTAAGGTCTGAAGGAGTATTTTTAATTGGTGTACATTTAGGAAATCCTACTGACATTGTTTATCTACAAACTTTTTTGGGTGAGTCAACAAATTATGAAATTTCTGGTAATGGGTCTTATTTTTCTCCATCAATTTATTTAAAATCTAAAGTATTTTTAGCAGAAGATGCCACAGATTTGCTGAACGCATTTTTAAATATCGCAAATAATTTAAGAGCAGCAAGTTTTAATCAAGACAGGGACCAATTAAATACTCAAAATACAATTATTTGTACAGAAAATAATGAATGTTTTTACGAACTCTCTGTTGGTGTAGGAACGCAAACAGCAATTATACAAATGAATGTTTCATCACCAGGAAATATTGGTGACGTTGAAGTATTTATTGAGCCACCTGCAGCTTTGAACGTATCTGAAAATTTGAAAACGGTATCTTCAAATGGTATTCAAAAAACACAGTTTGGAGACACAAAAATTGAAGTAGAGTGGTATAGCCCTGAAGTAGGAATTATAAAAATAGATTTTGATCCGGATAAAAACACATGGGTTGGAAGCTGGAAATTTTCTCTTAAGGCTCAAGATCCTCAAGGCAGGTCCGTGGATTGGACCACTGACTTGTTTACAAAATTAGTTCCTAAAATTTCAAAGAACATTCCCTTAAGAATTGGACAAGAGCAATGTATTGACATCACTTATAAGAATGATGCTCCTCCACCTAATGCCGACGTAAAGTTATTAGTAATTGATCCCTCTGACGGGTCAATTTTAAAATCGATAAATGCTGAAGAAATACCACGTGGGCATAAAGCATGTATTACTCCAGATGATTCACTTCCAAATAAAATAAAATTACAAACAGAAATCATTTATGAACCTTCAAAAGGAAAAAAAGCTTATGCTGATGTTGCTTCAACTGAAATACTAGAGATTTTAGAAGCACCCACATTCAATACAATATCTGGTCCACTTAACTCTGATAAACAGATATTTAAAGGTGAACAAGGTGTTGAGTTTGAATTCATAGTCAATTCTGGCAATATGGATTCTGTACTCAATTTAAACATCAACCAACTCACTACAAACTTATCACCAAATGTTAATTGGACTGTTGAGTATAAAGGAGAAAAATATCAACTTGGCACAGAGGATTTCCCAATTAAATTGACAGCAAATAAAAGCGAAGTTTTAAAACTAATAGGAGATCCTTCCGAAGCAGTAAATGAAAACACTGACACTATGTATGAAGTTATTTTTAGGTCTTCTATTCCAAGTATTTCAGCAGAAGAAGACATCGTACCTATTCAAGTCAATACAAGATTTCTAGATGTTCCAATTGCTAATATTGTTAGATTTGCTTCAATAATTTTCTTAATATTTATGCTTCTTGGGATTCTTGCAGCTTATTTATTTTCACGCATAGTTTCGGGTTTAGTATTTGATAGAAATATAAGAACTAAGACATATCCTATAAGAATTATTAATGGTCAGATTGAATGGGCAGGTGATAATTTCTATACAGATTCTTACGATAAAACAAGAGTATTGCAAACGTCATCAAAAAAAGTATCTCTTGGAAATTCAGTACAGATTCAATATAAGCAAAAACCTTTCCCTTTTGTACAAAACTCTACAGCTGAAATAAAATCAAAGAGTTTATTTGTAAGTAACAGTAATAAAGAATTTTTGGATAAAAAAGATGTAAAAAATGACATTAATAAAGTTTGGATATTTGTTCTTGAGTCAAGCAATGAAGAAAAGGTAGAAGGAAATTTATTTATTACAGCAAACAATGAGCAAACATTTAATTTACTCAAAAATGAAGTTACTAGTTTACAAAATTTTAATTTTCCAATGACAGATGAAATGCCCAAAACAACTTCTATAAAAGGATCTGTAGAAAAAGATGATTCTACTCCACCACCACCTTCAGGTCCTGGTACTCCACCACCACCTTCAGGTCCTGGTACTCCACCACCACCTTCAGGTCCTGGTACTCCACCACCACCTTCAGGTCCTGGTACTCCACCACCACCTTCAGGTCCCAGATAAAAAACGATTTACAAGAGTTTTATCTTTATTTAAACTAGCCGTATGTTATCAAAGTTTTTATTTGTTGGTCTTGGCGGTTCTGGTGGTAAAACGCTTCAGTTTTTACATCAAAACCTTGAATTAAGGCTAAAAGCAATTGATAAAAAAATGCCAAAAGCTTGGCAGTTTTTGTGGCTTGATGTTCCGACAGTTCCTGATTTACTCGATCCAGGATCTGGCGTTAAACCACTTCCAAACAAATATTATCAATCGTTGGCAGGTGAGGGATTAAATTATAACGTTATTGACTCTGCATTAATAGACAATAAAGGTGGAGAACTTTATGAGGAAATGGCACAATGGTCTCCAGATCCTGCAAGAGTGGCAGTTCCAATACAATTAGGTGCAGGACAATACAGAGCAATAGGTCGTGTTGTTACTATGTCAAGATATGAAGACATAGGTAGAAAATTAGATATTTCTCTAAACGCATTAGAAGGTGCGGGTACAGATGAAGAGCTTAAAGACATTGCAAAAGCCCTCAATTTAGAAATTGATGATGGAGCTACTGCCAGAAGACCACAAGTTGTAATTGTGTGTTCTTTGGCTGGTGGTTCTGGAGCTGGTTCGATAGTGGATGTTGCTGATATAGTTAGAGCCAAAGTAACAAACAATGAAAGCTTTGATGATAATTCTGTAGGCATACTGTACACACCAGACGTTTTTGATGGAAAAGTTGATAATGTTGGAATTGAAGCTAACTCAATTTTTGCTTTAAGCGAGATAATAAATGGATCTTTTGATAGTACTCCTGGAAAAAGACCAGAGTCAGATCTACTTCCTCAGTTTGGGATCGAAAAGCCTGATGACACCAGAAGAGGTCCAAGATACAATTTTCTTGTAGGTAAATCAAACGGTAAAGTCACTTTTGACTCACCTCAAGCAATTTTTAGAAACACAGGTAGATTATTATCAGCTTGGTGTTTAGATCCCGAGATTACAAACGAGATTGCTTTTGATGTTTTAGGAAACTGGTCACAAAAATCTGAAAGCGTATCTACTAACTCAACAGGACTGTTTCATTATGTAAATACCGCTAAATCTCAAAGCTACAGACATCCGTATGCATTGAACTCAATGGGGTACTCTTCTGTAGGACTCGGGAGAGAGTATTTTAGAGAGTTTGTAGCTCAAAAAATATCAAAAAAAGTAATTAAACACTTAGCAAGGGCACATTACGATGACGAAGTAATCAGTGGAAACAAATCAGTTAACCAAGCTTTAGAAGAAAAAACAAATGCACTTTTCGGACACTTCTTAAATAATTCAGGGCTAGACGAAATTGGTGAAGAAAGAAATGACATTACAAATGCAATTAAATCTCCTAATAATGCAAGCAATTTAGACACTTTTGCAGCAAACATTGTTAGTTATGCAACAGATGGTAAACAAGAGCAGAAGGTTTCTTCATGGATTATGGATGTTAATGATTCTTACAACTACTATATTTCAAAATTTACAGCTATTGAACATCAAGAACAAAAAGAACAAGCAAGGTTGTGGACGTCTACTTTTGAAGAAAAATTTATTAGCCATGTTATTAACACTGTTTCCGACCCAGGGGCTGGTGCTTCGGTCTCAATTAGACTTGTTGAACTATTAGAACAACATCTTAGAGATACGATTGAAGATTTGAAAAATGAAAGAAATGAATTTCATCATTGGTCGACAATGTATAAAAATACTTTCTCTGAAGTATTAGAAGAACTCGGTGATAATGCAAAAATTAAACCAGATCATGAAGTGTGGGATATACTCAGAACTAAGCTAAGGGAACCACTTTTTTGGACATCAGAAGTAACAGTAAGAACTATTAGCATTGAGTTAATTGAAGAATTTATTAGAGGTGTAATACCAAGTTTATTAAAAGTACTAAAAGATATTTCAGATCAAGCAGAATTAGCTCTTGACCCTTCTCGTGATGAAGGAAGAGAAGTCGCACTTTGGGCAGAAGATTTTGTTACAGATGCTCTTAAACCATCAGAAAATGAAATACTTATTGAATCATGGCGAGAATATCAAAGCAAATATGAAGAAATCTTAAAATTAGTTTATAAAAATCAAGATGTTAGATCTGTCGCACAAGCAGAGGCATTACTTATCAAAGATATACTTTGTGGTGGATTTAAAGGGAGCACAGAAGAAGATAATTTAATTCAAGTTAACAAAAACTGGGTTCCTGAAAATATAGAGTATAAAGACCGTTCTGTTCCTCCTCAATATGCGGATTATGAATCCACAGCAGATTTATTTGAAATAAAATCTAGGGTAGAAAGTTTCGTTGTTCATAAAGAGGGAGATTTTGGTAGGTATATTGACCAACCTCTTGATGAATATTTATCAGAAACTCATGCTGGTTCAGTAAGGGAGTTGTCAGATAGAACGGATAAATTTATTGCTGCTTTAAATAAAGCACTTGATCTAGCAAGGCCGCAAATTACAGTTGATAGAGCATTTCATAATAAGGTTTACAAAGAAAAAGCTGATCTACAAGTTGTGGTAAGTGCAATTCCATTTACAAATGAAAAAGTTATAAAAAGAGTAACAGAGGCAGTTTTACCTTATTTTGATAACAATCAAGATGCTGTGGATGGCTTATTTAAAACAAGTCCAAGTTCAAAATCTATACAGTTTTTTGCTGTTTATAATTTTGCAAAAGATGTGACAGTATTTAAATCATTGTGGGATTCTTTAATGAGATCATGGTTCCAAAATAAAGAAAATCCTGCAAGTTTAACTGGAATGTGGCAATGGAGACGATCAAGACAGCTTTTACATACAGTCCCCCTTCAACAAGAAGTTATAAATACTATGATATCTGGTTGGTTTACTGCAAGAATAATGAATCAAATCAAAATTGAAAATAATGGTAATTCACAAGTTATACAAATTTACTCTAAAAATCTTGACAAATATGTAAGTTTCCCTGAGCCTCTTATTGTTGCTAACCCTCAACCTGCAGACCGGCTTTCATCTGTCCTGCTTTCAGTTCCGATAGCTATGGGTATTTATAGTTTTAATTCTGACGACGAAGCACTTGTACCTTACCAAAGATTAATTGAACTTGGCAGTGATGGTTCGGGAAATATTGGATCCTACTTTAATGCAAATCAGGAACTTCAAGACTATATATCTGTTAATTCTTTAGATGATGTTGTAGATCAATTAACAAAATGGAAAGATAATTATTTTGCTTTGAGAAAAGATAGCCTCGTTGATAAAGGACATTATGATAGGTTTCCATCATTGGGATGGGAAGTTGGAATTAGAGCAGCAGATATACTATCTAAAATGCTGTCATCCTTACAAAGTCTAAAAACTCAAGACCCAGACGACTTTTAAATGAAAGATATTAGTATTATTTTTTGCACTGATGATAGTGTCAAAGAATCTATCAAACAGACTGTTGGTAATTGGTCTAAAAAAGGACTCCTTAAACAATTTATTTTTATAGATAGTTACCAAAATAATGAATTTAAGTCTTTTGAATGCATAAATGGCACCTATTTTGAGCTACAAGATCTTAAGTTAAAGCTCTCCAGCATCGATTTAGATTTTATAAGGGCTGTTTCTCTAACATCTCCTGAAATAGCACCTTTTAATGTTGAAAGCTTTATAAAGTATTTAAATCTTCCTGGAAATATTGAATTTTGTTATTTAAATTTGATCGTACCAACAACAGATTGGAAAGAAAATAAAATTTTGACGGCAGGTACACATTTGGCAAATGCAAATATTTTAATTTCACCCGTTGATAGGCCCAACCCACTTAGAGTTCCTGTTGATATAACTAATGAAAACTATTCTTTTTTTGCTTCTGTCAATTTAATTTCTACTGCATCCTTATGGAGAGGCATGGAGCGTAGCCCATTTGACGATGAAGATCGAAATATGAGAGGAGAAACAGATTATATTGTTGCACGAAACTTTGTAAGAGTTCTTCTTGGTCCAGACCCAGTTGATGGTTTAATTGATTCCTTAAAAACAGATGATGGTAAATGGATTACCCCAAATAAAAATTATGAGTACCCAGCAAACGATACTTTTTTACTCAAAGATTTTGCAAATAAAATTATTAATAATTTTCCAAATGCATTTAATTTTTCAGAATATATTCAAAATAAATCTAAGAAACCCATTAGATTTTTTGAGTATATTCGTAGACGTTACTCAGAAGTCTCATTTGATAAACCTCTCCCTCTTTTATCAACCAAGATGGATACAGTCAATCAGCTTCAAGAGTACTTAGAAGAAAATACAAATTATGAAATAGTTTCTAATTTTGACAAATTAAAAGAAGTAAATAAATTAAATCGTGTTTTGGTATCGTCACTTTCATCAAGAGGAAACACTAGTATTCCTAAGCTATGGAGAGACATTAGATCGATTATTTTCTCACTACTAGATGGTTCAGCTGTTTCACAAGAATATTCTGAATTCAAAAGAAACATTACCATAAACAATATAAATTCTATTATTCCAAATAGTTCTTCAACTGTGAATTCCAGTGAAAATAGTAGTCTTCTTGAAAGTGCTGTATCAGAGCTTGAAGAGCTTGAAAACATATCAAATAAAGAAGTTTCTTTTTTTGATAATTTTAAAAATAAACTTTTAGAACAAGCACAATTAGCAATTGATTCATTGAGAACATCAATTGAAGAAATACTTGACTATACAATTCCTAGTGATGAATTATTAAATGTTTATAAATCTTTGCAAAAAAGAGCAAAATTTCTTGATAGAGTTCTAGCACTGTATCTTTTTAATATTATTGTATATAAAGTTAATCAAATTCTTATTACTGGTGGCTATGTAGATGTAATAATTAACATACCGTTGCTTTCAGCCATTACACCTGAAAGAATTACATTAATAACATTTTTAATACTTGGTTATTGGATATATATACTTACTAAATTATTCAATTCATTTAAAAAACTAAATAAAGACAACGAATTTGATATTAATAATTTAATTAATTCTTCAGAACAGTTGGTTGAGTTTGATTCACTATTGGAACAATTTAATTTGTGGGAGGAAATATATAGACTCCTTTTACATGAATCACTTGATAAAAGAAGCCTTACACTTGAGTTAGATGATAGCTACATTGACTTTTCACCTCTTTTATCAATCAAAGGTGCTGTTGGTAGTGTACAGAAAGAAGTTATTGAAGAGATCCAATTATCAATAATTAAAGAAGGGTGGTTTCAAGATATATATAAAGAAATCGAAAAAGATTTCAGGACATACTCGCAAAACCAAGTATTAAGAATTAGTGAAAATATATTAGATCAAATAGATTCTGAAACTACAGGTTTCAACGACAAAGACTCAGTTCGGTACTTATTTTATAAGTACCTTGAAGAAGGTAATGGAAACAATTCTTTAAAACAATTTTTACAAGATAATGTAAAAAGGGTCATTGATAAAACAGATTCTTCAAATTTATTTTCAGAGATTTTAAAATCAGGAAATAATTTATCAGAATTCTTAAAAGAAACCGAACAGTCAGAAAGTCAATCTGAGATTGAATTTGACCAAAATATTTGGTCTAATGTTTCAAGAGTGTTTGAAGTTCAACAAGTTGATAGATTAAATAGAGACGATGCAGGCTCAGCATTATTTGATGTTCAATCAGGAAGTCCTATTCAACGCGTGATAGTCAGAACAGACACTTCAGATAGGGTTTTAAGTAGTTTAATTGAAGATACTAGATTAGATAACAATCAAGATCAGAAT
>Ga0181584_10002719_pt1 | contig 13558 bp, 19 predicted proteins | sample 071ome_30_FD_132462 | JGI IMG/M metagenome (GOLD analysis project Ga0181584, IMG submission 132462) | Coastal salt marsh microbial communities from the Groves Creek Marsh, Skidaway Island, Georgia - 071406AT metaG (megahit assembly) | ecosystem: Environmental > Aquatic > Marine > Intertidal... | reverse complement strand
TGCTGATCATGAACAAAATGCATCGACATCCACAGTGCGTTTATCAGGTAGTTCAGAAACCAGTCCTTACGCAGCATTATCAGCTGGTATTAGCTCGCTATGGGGACCCGCACATGGGGGTGCTAATGAAGCTGTCATTCGCATGCTCACTGAAATCGTCGAGTCAGGCAAAGACTTATCACATTACATTGCACGCGCCAAAGACAAAGAAGATCGATTCCGTTTAATGGGGTTCGGCCATCGTGTCTATAAAAATTATGATCCGCGTGCGAAGATTATTCGCCAGATTTGTCATGACTTGTTAGATGAAATGGGTGAGGACAATCCCAACCAACCATTGCTTAAAACAGCAATGGAACTAGAAAAGATTGCTCTAGAAGATGATTACTTTATACAACGCAAACTCTATCCAAATGTTGACTTTTATTCAGGCATTATTTTTCAAGCGATGAATATTCCAATGAGTCTATTCACAGTAATTTTTGCACTCGCCAGAACAGTTGGTTGGTTAACTCATTGGAATGAAATGATGAGTGATCCAAGCAATAGAATCGGACGACCACGTCAATTATATACTGGTCATGTTGGTAAAGATTATAGCGATATTGAAAATCGTTAAATTCAACACACCAAGTATATTAATAATACTGAAACGCATCGATTTATCGATGCGTTTCACTTTGAAGAAATGAATTAACGACTTGTCTTTTCGAAGAACTTACGAATAACAGGTGCAAAATGCACCTCATCAACTAAGAAAGCATCATGACCATTGATGGAATCAATCTCAACAAAATCAACTGACCGCCCAGCCTTTTTAAGCCCTTCAGCAATTTCTTTTTGCTGCTGTATAGGAAATAAAATATCAGTATCTACACCTATCACCAAGGCATTGTGAGTTTGAATTTTAGCCAAGCCCGCATTGACTGAGCCTCCATGATCAGCCACATCAAACAAATCCATGGCGCGCGACAAATACAAGTAACTATTAGCATCAAACGTTTTGACAAATTTTTGTGCGTTATATTCAAGATATGACTCGACTTCAAACTCAATCCCAAAACGGCCATCACCACGTCGATCCGGTGAAACCCGTGCACGGTTGAAGCGCTGGTGCCATTCTTCTGCGGCTCGATAAGACATTAAGCCTAACTTTCTTGCTAACACCATACCCGCTGTTGGAATTTTATCTTGTGGGTATAAGCCATTTTCAAAACTCGGATCACAACGAATAATTTCACGTTGTAAAGAACGCACGGCAATTGTAAATGGTAATGCCCTGGTAGCTGCTGAAATGGTTACCAAGTTTGTTACCTCATTAGGGTACATCAATGCATAAGCCAGAGATGACATCCCTCCCATCGAGCTTCCCACGACTGTATGTATATGATCTATACCCAGATCATGAAGCGCATGATGAGCTGATTTTGCTACATCCTCGATGCTTAGATCTGGAAAGTCTAAGCCGTAAGGTTTACCTGTATCTGGATTGATAGAACTCGGACTTGTCGAACCAAAGCAACTTCCGAGTGTATTAACACACACCACATAAAAATGATCAGTATCAATGGGCTTGCCGGGACCAATCATATATTCCCACCAACCATCACTGGGATCTTCAGGTGACGAACATGCATGGGCTGAGGGTGACAGACCACCAAAAATCAATACAACATTATCATGATTATCTGATAGCACACCCCAGGATTCATAGGCAACTACCACTTCCTTAAGTATGCCACCACGATGCATAACAAAATTAGCGGTTCCATAATCTCCGCGCAAAGTTATATAACGTGTCGCAGGAGGATGTCTCAATTGCGATTCGTTAATTGCAGTGACACTTTTACTCATAACTGTCTAGTATATTTATATTTAATATTATGAAAAAAATTATACGGGTTATCAGATCTTTAGTACGCTAGCCAAGCTATTATTGTTTGCTTGAGGCGCGTACTTGTTGCCTGTGAGCGTAAATTATCATCAACAATAGAGCAACAAACAATAACAATGTCTGTTGCGGCAATGTAATACCATAGAATGTCCAACTAATCTCTGCGCATTGACCTGCGCCAGTGAAAAGTCGTTTAATGACATCCATCAGAGGAAATACCTCTAACATGTATGCTAGATCGGGACCACATTCAGGAACTTGATCTGCTGGGAGGTTCTGCAACCAAATGTGTCTCATACCTACGGCTATACCCATCAGCGCGAATAGACTCGATAGACCAGTATAGATCCATAAAAAAGTTCCATGTGGATTATGTATTAGTGAAGCCATACTCACTAAAGCGACAAGTAGAAATAAGCCACGATCCACTGTACATAACGGACAAGGAGCGAGATATAAGACGCCCTGAAGGTAAAATACTGCAAAGGCCATTGCCGCGAAAATAAGAGCGATGATGGCCGCATGAGTAATTCTATACATTAATTATCATACCTAGGTTTTATTAATCTATGATGAAGCTGGAATCTTTGAACATAGGGCTTAAGTAATACAAAACTAATTACTCCAAACACATTTGCCAACCCATCATATACCGACATTTCCCTGCCGGGGATAAAGTTTTGAGCCACTTCTATGGCAATACTATAACCCACAATTAGGCATATTTTAAATATCATATGCCGCCCAGATGAATAGGCAAAATCAAGTAACAGCATCAGAATAAAGTAACCAAAAAAGTGCGCTACCTTATCATTAACAAATAAACCATCTGTATTGTGTGCAGGGCATAATGAAAATACCAAGGACACTAATAATGTCACAATTAACAACGCGCATATATATCTATTCCACTTCATCTAGCTAGATTCCATTGTCTCACGTAGTTGTAAATAATAGTCTGTAATCACGGATAAACTATAAGCTGCATTTGCTGAGCTCGGATTTGGCGTCAAAAAGATCTTGAATGGTATTTGATCAAACTCATTTATACCCCATTGCCAATCATACTCAACACCATATGCATGACGGGCAAAATGCTTGAGCGCAACCTTGCCGTGAAACCATAAATATTTAGGAACAAAAATTTCACATTTGGCACGCAATATTGGTGCATCCCTCCTATAGTCTATGACTTTTAGAGATTTTGCAGAGGACGTTGGCCTCTTCACAACATCGGTAAAACCAATCAAGTATTCATCTAGAAGTTTTATATGAATACTTTTGTCTAGGTGAGTATCATCCTCTATAAATCCTGCTTGCTTGAATGCCCGCCAAAATCTATTCCTAGGATTAGCAAAGTAAAGACCAGTTTGCACAGAGATGATTGAAGGATTTAAACCTATAGATAACAGGTTTAAATCATACTCAAGATAATCCGCTAAAGTGTTACCCTGATAAGCCATATCGCATATATCACATTAGTATAATTACGGTTGATTGAACACTTAATTTAGGTCTTAATACAGTATTCGCTAAAAAATAATCAATTCACGAATCAGCCTATGAATAAAAGCTATCAAATTACTACCATGCAATTAGGCCCAATGGATAATTTCGTTTATATCATCACCGATATAAATACTAAACAAGCAGCCGTTATTGATCCCGCATGGGATGGCTCAAGTATTAATCAATATGCCAAAGACAATCAACTCAATTTAAATAAAATATTGCTCACACACAGTCATCATGACCACATCAACGCAATTGAAGATGTCTTAGAAAATTATGATTCAGAGTTGCATTTATTAAAAGCAGAGGCTGACTTTTGGCAATCTGACATCGATCGTCCAACTTTACATTATGGTGGAGATTCAATATCTATCGGTGACACAGAAATCCAGATTTTGCATACGCCTGGACATACTCCTGGCTCTGCATGCTATTTATTAGATGGCGATATCATTACAGGTGACACTTTATTCGTTTATGGTTGTGGTCGCTGTGATCTGAATGGGGGTGACCCTGAACAAATGTATTCCACACTCAGCAAAATGAAAAAAGAATTAGACGCCGATACTGTTATTCACCCAGGTCACAACTACGCAGATAAAAAAACCTCAAGTCTAGCCGAGCAGGTTGAAGGCAATCCTTTCCTACATTTTCATGATTGCAGTGAATTTACCAATTACAGAATGCATACCCATGACAAAACGCGAATGACGCCATACCATCCAATACTAGCAAAAGATTTACTTCGGAAATAAATTCTACAACAACTGCTATAAGTTCATGCTTTACGTAAAATTATCAAGGTATGTAAGCTAGTGCTGACTAGATATACTGGCTAATAATTTAATAATTTCACCCGAGCCACCCAAGTATGGCGCCAATGTAATTTTTATAGTTGGATGCTCTCTCTGCTTTTGCGAAACAAACTCTGGCACATCCTCATGGACATGTCGTCCAGCTGATAGAAAGTATGGAAGTATTACAACTTCCTCTGCGCCTTTTATAATGGCATCTTCAATAGCCTCCGGAATAGATGGTGAAGCCAATTCCAAGAAAGCATGCCCTACGTGCTCATAGTTATCTTGCACCTGTCCCGCAAGACGTGTTGCAATTTGGATGACTTCAATGTTTGAAACTTTACGGCGACTTCCGTGAGCCACTAAAATAAGTGCTTTCATGATGATTATTAAAATAAGAGTGTATACAATATACAGGTAGACGTGTGTTGTATGAAATTAACAATTCTTACGCATTGAACAAGCATTATACATATTCAGGAATGATACTGATATGCCACATTAAGACTTAAGTATTGCACTCAAAACTAATGAGGCTGTCTATCTAACCACACCTTAAAAGCTGACCAATCCTGCTCAAGAATTTGTTTATTCGGCCCAGTCAGTGTTTTAAACTGCTTCTTTGTAAGTCGATAAGCTAAACGAGGAATTTGATAAAAAACAATAGCTAAAATCATCAACACTAAACCTAACATAGCAGATTGGCCTTCGAGATCAACCTCGAAAAACCATAACACTGTCATTACAAAAATAATGATCAGCACTAAACCCAAAGTTAAATTCCTGTTTGTTGAAACAAAATAATTTTTTATTGTTATCGCTTTCATAAGTTTGGTCATTTATATTGAAACTAATTAATTATGAATTGCTCTAAAAATGATTGAAATCTAGATTTGACTGGATTATGCCAATATCGCGAAGAAATATACTACTACTAGTTGCAGGTTTCTCAGCTTTTTTATTTATACAAGTAAAATCAGGTAAAAGTCGACGCCTCTATCCAGGGGACAACTCAATATCTCAGTTAAATCTCAGCGATCATGAATGGAAACAACGATTAGATGACAACGCTTATCAAGTATTAAGACTAGGTCAAACTGAAAATCGTTATAGTAGCCCACTCAATAAAGAGACACGCCAAGGCCGCTATCATTGCAAGACTTGCAATCTACCCTTATTTGAATCACACATGAAATATGACAGCCATACTGGCTGGCCTAGTTTTAAAGATCATATTTTTGGCCATCTCAGCACTTATACTGATCTCAAATCATTCCCCCCAGCAAGAGCTTATCGTTGTGTTCTCTGCGGGGGGCATCAAGGGCATTTGCTGATGGATGGGCCACTGCCCTATGGAGAGCGTTGGTGTAATAATGGCGCTGCTTTAATATTTATTCCCGCATAATCTTTGTTACGAATTTGCTATGATTCATCCCTGAAATTTAAAACATCAAAGCTTAAGGAGAGCAAAATGAGTCAGGAAATCAGCTTAGAACAAGCCTCAGCTATCATACAAAGTGCCATAGCTAAAGGCCATGAATTAGGTCTTGCCCCACTTACCGTTGCAGTATTAGATGCTGGAGGCCATTTAAAAGCCCTTCAAAGAGAAGACAAAGCCACTTTTCTTCGTCCGCAAATTGCTTTTGCAAAAGCCTGGAGTTCACTTGCATTAGGCATGGCTTCACGCACACTATATTCAATTGGTGAAGATAGACCTATGTTCATGAACTCATTAATTAATCTCTCTGATCAAAAAATGATCCCTGTGCCAGGTGGTGTATTAGTGAAAAATTCACAAGGCGATGTGATTGGTGCAGTCGGCATTACCGGTGACACATCTGACAATGATGAAGCCTGTGCAGTTGCGGGTATAGAGGCTATTGGCTATACAGCAGATAGTGGCAATTAGCAATTTATCCCAAAAAATTGGCAGCTTGAGATTAATTAAAAATTACTCTGAAGATACCCCAGACCAAGCTGTCAGCAAAAATAATTGTTATCACTCTTAATCTCTATAAAACTTCCATCTGCGCTTTAAATAGCTGTGAGTGAACTCTTAAGTTTTCTATAAAGTCACTCACAGCTGTTTTATCTTTCGAGGCTATAATGACAGTACCATTCTCAACACTTACAATCACGCCCTGATACCCCCTATCACCTATCTGCCTTATGTCATTTAATGATCTGGTAACAGGCATAACAACTAAAGAGACAAGCTGTTTATTAATAGAATACACAATATGCACGCTTTTCTTACTATCAATGGTGCACTCATCCGCATATATTACTTGGCTGACCATATTATCTATATTCATATTATATGGACTTAACAATTCTCTAACCATATTTGCAGGAGGGGGGGGTTACCATACGCTGATATATGACGATGTTCTAAATGCTCAATCACTGTCTCTGAAAGCACGGAAGTCATATTGAATATAAATAGAGTTAAACTTAGCAATACTAATGTGATACAAGCTGCACATGTCATCCACTCGGTCATCAAATTAGAATTTTTAGGTTTGACATTGTGTTGAGGGTTTATCTGATAGTAATCAAACCGATTATTGACGGGCTGGGCTGAGTCATAATATTTAATCTGTTCTATTAAACAGTTTTTTAAATTCTCAGGAATTTCTACTGCACAGCATTGCCTAAGCTGACTCATTATTTTCTGATCAATTTTGTAATATGAGTAACAGCTGGCACATGAACTCATATGCCGATGATCATCGAAATCTAACGCATTCGAATTCAAATCAATTTTATCCATAACAGCAACACAATTTGGTAAATATTTATTTGACATGGTGATCACCTTTTAGATTTTCGGTCGCTAATAAGACTCGCAGTCTTTGTTTTGCTCGACATATTCTGGTCATAACCGCACCCGGTTGTATATCGATGATGTCGGCGATTTCATTACAACTGTAACCCCCGAATATTTGTAAAATAAGAGGTTCAGAATAATCATCAGAGAGATCTAGTAATGCTTGCCTGAGAGCAATCTTATTGATTACAGAGAGAAAGCTAATATCAACTAAAAATTTTTCGGGTATCCCATCATCCAGCATACTCAATTCCAGCTGTGAGGATTTACGCCTGAATCGTCTGAAGTTCTCACGTCTCAAAATAGTAAATAACCAACTCTTGCCAGCAGAGACATCTTTTAAGAGTGTGAATTGACTGCCATGCACGCATGAAAGTATCTTGAACAAGATCTTCAGCAATAGTGCGATCTTTTGTTAACCAAAATCCATATCGATAGAGATCATCCGAATAACTATTGACGAAATCTTCAAATAATTCATGGCTGGATTGAGCACGAGTCTCAGGATTATGCGTTTTTGATCGAATCTTTCTGGGCACCAGGGAAGCTCCCTCTACAGCTAGTAAACAATAGTAAAAAAACCAACCGTTTGTCCCAAAAAAATATACAGTGCTTGTACATATGGTGAAATATTGACTCTGTACAATCCGCATCTGTACGAGTTATATTACGACCACATATTAACACACAAGGTACTTATAATGACATGCAATGTTGGTGACACAGAAAGAATGGTTAGAATTTTAGTGGGTCTTGCTCTGTTAGGCTTTGCTATTGCCTCGAATACATTATGGGCATTCATCGGCATCGTCCCTGTAATTACGGGTATATTTGCGTGGTGTCCTGCTTACATCCCTTTTGGTATTTCAACCAGAAAATAATTAACCGTTTTAACAAAAATCCATCGCGACTGTAATAAATTGTGCAGCCGAATAACTTTTATACAACCACCTTACTATACGGAGATAGACAATGTTCGGATTTGGAAAGAAAAAAGATTTTACAGCAACTATAGCAAATACTGGTGAAACCTTTGACGTCAAGGGAGGCATAAACCTTCTGCAAGCCGCTCTTAATGCAGGTGTAAAATGGCCCCATGACTGCAGAGTCGGAAGCTGTGGAAGCTGTCGCGCTACAATCAAATCAGGCAAAGTCAAGCCTCTCAGTGATTTCTCCTACGTCTTAGATGGTGCTCAACTCAAATCTGGAATGGTACTTGCGTGTCAATCACGCCTGCAGAGCGATATTGAAGTTGAAGTAGATTTCGAACAAGGATCTATCAACTAAATCAACAGACGTATGGGGAGTACCAAACTCCCCTTATATTTTGCGTTATCAATCCGAACTGCGCACACAAAAAAGGCACCCAAAACGGTGCCTTTTTTATTGCATATGTCAAAATGCTAAGAGTTAAATATCAATATTCTCGTAGCTAATTACATGGGCCAGAGCGTCTTCCAGAATTGCCCGTGATTGTGAGGTGGTTGCATGTAAAAAAGAGTGTAACGCGGCATCATCGTCACTCTTATTTTCACATTCAGCACTGTAAATCTCAAAAGCGACTAGACTTTTGATCAGGTCAGACAAATGTTTGGGACATTCACATTGTATTGATGTGGACATTCGGGTGAGACTCTCCAACTGACGTGCACTATAACGACGAGTCGGAATAGATTCTTCTAAATAGACGGTTGCAGAAGTAGATGACACGAGATTCTTAGAATCACCACCGGCACGATCCATACATAATCTAGCGAGTTCGTAGACATCAATCGATGATCGTATTGCACTTACTTGAGGCCCCTGAAGTTGGCTGATTTCTGTTTGTGAACCAAACCCGTAGAGCACTACAACATGCCAAGCACCGGTTTCTTTGAGTAAGGAAGAGACTAATCGACGTGTTTCTTCATTCACCGTTGGCTTTTCAATGATTACCACATGTACCATTCCCTCATGTTTAAGTGTTTGCCACTGTTCATGAGAATTGATTTGCCCAACTAATTCAATCCCGTCAAAGTCATCCATTCCGTCCATCACTCTCAACGGAAAATCATCGCCATATAGAAGAACCCTGCATTTCTGATGCTTAGCTAATTTGCTCTTTTCGGCGAAGGGGTCTAGCGCTGCATTTTGTTCACTAATCTGAACGCTATTTTCCCATTTACTTTTAAGTTCCAGGGTGTTCAAGCGTGCGATAGTACCAATAGAATTGCCCGCATCAACAAGATTTTTAAGCAAGAACAATTTTGATAGATCATCGCTAGTATAGACACGGTCACCAGAATCAGATCGCTTGGGTACAACTGCTTTGTATCGTCTTTCCCATGCACGCAGGGTTTCGGTGCCTATGCCAGTAATTTTCGATACCGCACCAATTTTGTACTCATCTTTAGCTAGATCGTTGTACATGCAATTCTCCATAAAGAACATTTATAATGTCTGTACTATAGACCTGAACACGCATCGTGTACACAATAAATAGATGTCACTACCCCCTAAAAGTGTACATACCCTGTGCAAAACTCATGATGCTACCCACGAGATTCAAGCACCACAACAGAATCTACACGACGCTATTACCGTCTCAGCTCAACATTAGGGATAACATTTCACTGATTTGAATGAGAAAAAAGTGCCTTATCTAGAAATTTTAAAAAAGACAATAACACACGTATCTATCGATTTTTTTAAACCATTGAATCATTCATCTATTGACTCGCTTGTTTTCCAGAGACAGCGATATTTTTGTCTACTGGCATTGATATTTGAACAACCTCAATCCCTAATTTGATAGAGAGTACTGTTACGATTTTCTTCAGCCATAAGTTCAAACTCACATTCCAATATATATAAAGCCCAACCAGGACATGGTCTGGCGCTGATAAGATCAGACGCCGCACTCCAAGATTGAACCGTTCTTGCAGATAGATGATCACCGGTGACGCGACTAAGCAATGCCGCAATATGTTTCGGGTTTTTTCATGATATTGCATGAGTCTTTTAAGCCCATGCTTGTTGCAGTGATTATTGTCCATCCAACATCCTCCTATTTACAAATTAGTAAACATAGTTAATAGCCTTATAATAACTTTAACTCACGTAAGATAATTTTATTACAAATAATTATAGTTGACTATATCAACTAAATTCATCGGCAATAGTTTTGCAGAATGCGACCTAAGTGACAACGCACACTACTTGATCGTGCGCTTAGATAGGAGTTTATATAAAATGGGCCAGGCAAATATCCATGGGAAGCGCCTCAAACGAGGGGTGACTAATATTTTTTCGCCGGTGTGACGTTCGATTTTCCAGGCAATGTAATCCACACCATTTTTAAAAGTGAACGATGCTTTAAATAATCGCAAAATTGATAACAATCTACCTAAAACATTTCTCATACGCCATAACAAAGTAAAACGCCATGGGGCCATAGCCATATTTTTGAGTGATACCTGATTTTTTTTCAGCATTAAACACCGACTAATACCAAGATAAAAATCCTTATTGTTATCGAAAATCTGTTTGGCACGCCCCTGGCTTTCAGCTCTAAGCTCTGCTGCGTAAGTCAATTCGAAACCATTTATCCAAACATCTGGGGCGAAATCCTGATTGACGTTTAGATATTGACATTGTTGCGTGGAAGTCAAAAACGTCTCGATTGCTAAAGCTTGTATACATAGTAATTCTTCTTGTACTTTTTTATCTTTAGCATATGGCACAGAAATTGGCTGACAAAATCTTGCCCAGAAATAAGGGTGAAAAGATTTTTTAGAAACCTTTTGATACAAGTCTCTCAGAGTGATAACTGCATATTTTGAAACATATTGTTTTTGATTAATATCCGCCTGAAGAAAATATACATTTGGAGGTAACAACGAATTAGCAATTCTTTCTAGCCTCCCTGAATAACAATTTTTATAGTCATTGACAATGACATAAAAATCGAGCATGGCTCCATCGTATTGTTTTGTACGCAGACATGAACCGTAAAATACTATTGCTATAACAGAATCAGGAAATAGGCTTGTGATATGGTCTACAAATCCATTCAATACTGGGTCACCGCTTGAAACCAAGTGATGCGATAAATAATTATTTAACTCAGAATTCATAAACTAAGGAATGTGACAGTACCTGCAGAATCTATCGACAATTGTGAGATCTTACCTTGTTCTCCAAATAATTCTCCATCAAGAGTATAACCGCCTTCAATGTAAAGCTTCACTTGATATGGAGCATAACTCTGGTAATGATTTTCATTGTTAGTGTATTTAGGAGCACGCCCCTTGAGAATATTATAAAAATTCATTATCGGGCGAGGTGGATTATGCTTGATTAATGTTATTACAAATTGCCCATGATCTGAGTATGTCGACCAAAAAGGATACACTCCAGCTAGCAATCTATTTAGAGTGGTTGCTACGATAACACTAAATTCTGCTTTATCTGTTTGTGTATTATCAACGCTCAATTTCGCAGAAAAGCTTCTTGTCAGGCGCTTAACAGTCAACCAATCGAAAAGAAATCTCAACAGGCCTAATGAGGCGCCTAACTCACCGCGCAAACCTTTACTATGTATTGATTTGCGACAGTATAGAATACCATCATATATAGTCCCTGCCCCAAAAAACATTCCGCAATGAACTTCACTTGTATCCATGTTTTCTACTCTTAATATTTCTCGTGAAGTTTTTTTAAAGTCATCTCTTAATCCCGCACTGTAGGCACTAATAGAATCAAATATGTTCTCTAGTTTACTCTTACAACCAACATCTTCATAAACCATACTAGTTGTGCCTGAACCAAGTAGACATAACTCAGGCTGATAGTGTTTATACTTTTTTTGCTTGAGCAAAGTAAGGATGCATTGCAGAGTGCCATCACCACCATTGATAATTATCACTTTATCTTGTCTCAGCTCACAAGCTTTTATGGCGCGAGTAATATCTTCTAAGTTCGAAGCAAAAAGATGTTGGATTTGTGGAAATTTTTTAACCGTTTGTAAAAATAAACGGCAGCCATTATTTTTATTTTTTCCACTTAGTGGATTACTAATTGCCGTTACGCCAAATCCATCCAAATATTGCTCAGTCATAAGTTTTAGAACTTAAACATGATGCAATTGTGACACTGGCCATATGGCCTGTGAATAATCTAACTGCCACGCTGGGATTGCTTTGCTGTCCATCAACACTCTCTATCCAAGATCGTATCGGCTGATGAGTGAGCTTGGCCATCACGCCCATTAAAAAACGCACTGCCAAAACCACATCTGACATAAGCGCCCATAACACCACCCAAACGAACCCTAACAGCGGCGATGAAAAAAATAGAGCCATCGTCAAAATTATCATGCTTGGATTTCTCCGCGCAGTGAATAATCTATGATATGAATCGAAAGGCTTCCAGCAAAAAATACTGGCAGTTTTAAACCACCATTGAAACAGACCTTCGAAAACACGACCCAACACATAAGCCGACAACATCAAGACACCCCAGTCAAATAGACTTGCATTGATCCCTATAAATTCAATGCTAGTTACCCCCAAACCCATCGCCCAGCACCAGTACCATATTGGAGGGTGAATAATATCAAGAGCATGATCCATGATATGCCCAACTTTACTGGATTGAAGAGATACTCGAGCCAATTTGCCGTCAACAGTATCCAGAAATGTCATCAACCATCCACTTAATAAACCTAAGGCGTACTCTGCATGATAAAAAGCAAAACCGGTAATAAACGTGAGAATCCAACCAAATCCCGTCACCATATTGGGCGAAATTTTAAAAATAGTGCACAACTTCACTACAGCGCGAGCAGGACGAGGCCACCACCACTTGGTCACACAATCTGTAATACCCTTATAAGATTTATCATAGAGGTATTTTTCGAGAATTGGCACATTATCATCAGTTACTCTGACTACGTACGAAATATCATACTTACGTAAATTGATATCATAGCCACCGGTAAGTTGTTCTGCTGTGACTTGGCTAAAATGATGGCGCTGTTCGGTACCGCACAAGATAGCATGAGCCTCTTTATAATGCTTATGCTTTGTCCATATGGCGACTATTTGGTCATCACAAGAACTCTTTAAAAGACAGTCATTTCGTTGAATAAATCGTTGTATTACGTTCGCTTCAATAAGGTAATCAGAACGAATCAATAAAATCTTATCGTTGGGATCAAGCGTGACACTATCTGTCAACGCGTGTATTTCTGCAATTTTACAAAGTGTTTGTTGAACACGCTGATTTTGGGTAAGTCCCCAAAGTTTTTTGTCACAAGTATTTATAATAGAGTAGTACATTCGTTATATAATAAAGCTCTTCTAAACATGAGAATTATGATAAATGGTGCAAGAGGCTAACGTTAGGCATGCTAATAAGTCTTACCGATTTGTGCAACTCTCTGACTTGCATCTTTCAAATATTGGCACACCCAATCCTATCAAACTTGCGAACAAACGTATTCTTGGCTATCTATCATGGCTTAAGCGTAAACGCACATCTCAT
>Ga0181584_10002718_pt1 | contig 13558 bp, 9 predicted proteins | sample 071ome_30_FD_132462 | JGI IMG/M metagenome (GOLD analysis project Ga0181584, IMG submission 132462) | Coastal salt marsh microbial communities from the Groves Creek Marsh, Skidaway Island, Georgia - 071406AT metaG (megahit assembly) | ecosystem: Environmental > Aquatic > Marine > Intertidal zone... | reverse complement strand
CCCCCACCGATCCCAGCCTGGGACGCAATACCGATCGCATCGTGCTGAAACTGATGAAGATCTGATCGCTCCCGGCAAGCGTTTTTCGTGTTACAGAAGAGGGGCTTCGGTCAGGAGCCCCTTTTTGTTTGCGCGGCGCCTTGCTTAACTCAATAGCATGAGGATGGAGTTTTTGTGACGCGCAGTACTCATGCGAAACTGCACCCGCTGTTTTTAGCGTAGAATAAACACGTCCTCGTCGTTGAATCGTCTTAAGAACGCAGATCTCCTTGAAGCCAGAAACCTCTGAAAACCGGTTAGCCCGCTACCTGTCGGTATTCAAGTACAGCAAGGTGGCGCTCCAGATCGTCTGGGGTACCAGCGCGGCGCTTACCATCGTGCTGGGCCTGGCCAACCTGGTGGCCGGGGTGATGCCCGCGGCCATCGCCTTTGTCGGTCAGTTCATAGTCGATTCGGTGGTAACGGCCGTGCAGCAAAGCGGCGCAGCCAGTGAGCAGGCCCGCAGCGACGTGCTGTTTTACGTGCTGCTGGAAGCCGGGCTGGTGGTGATCATGACCGGCGCGCAGCGAATCAACACCGTTTGCCAGTCGATATTGAGGGTCCTGCTCGGCAACAGGGTTAACGTGATGATTCTGGAGAAGGCCCTTACCGTTGAGCTAGCGCATTTCGAAGATTCGGAATACTACGACAAACTGGTGCGCGCCAGGCGCGAAGCCTCCAGCCGTCCCCTCAGCCTGGTTACCAAGACCTTCGACGTAATCAAGGATTTCATTTCATTACTTACCGTCGGCGCACTGTTATTTCAGTTTTCACCCTATGCAGTGCTGCTTCTGGGACTGGCCGGGGTACCGGCTTTTGTCGCCGAAGCCAGATTTTCCGGAGAAGCGTTTCGAATTTACCGTCGCCGCTCGGCCGAACGGCGCATGCAGATTTACCTGGAAATGGTGCTTACCCGGGAAGATGGTGTCAAGGAAGTCAAGCTGTTGCAGCTGGGCAAGGTATTCCTGCAACGTTACATCGATATTTTCCGGCGCATTTACCGGGAAGACCGCAACCTGGTTCTGCGTCGCGGTTTCTGGGGTTACGTGCTGGGTCTGCTGGCCAGCGCGGCATTTTATTTTGCCTACGGATGGGTGGCGTTTGCCGCTATCGCCACCACCATTACCATCGGTCAGATGACCATGTACGTAGCGTTGTTTCGCCAGGGCCAGACCGCCGTCACCAGCAGCCTGACTGCCATCAACGGCATGTACGAAGACAATCTTTACCTGTCCAACCTGACCGAGTACCTGGATCACCAGATACCCGAACCTTCGGGCGACAAGGTGGCCGGCCCGAAACCCGAGGACGGTATCCGCTTCAACAACGTCAGTTTCTCTTACCCAGGCAGCACCAGGCCCGCCCTGGAAAACATCAACCTGCATATCCGTCCCGGTGAAAGTCTGGCTATCGTTGGAGAGAACGGCAGCGGCAAGACCACCCTCATCAAGCTGCTGACGCGACTTTACAGTCCCACCGAAGGTTCCATCTCCTTCGAAGGGCTCGACCTGCAGGACTGGGACGTGACGACTCTGCGCCAGAAAATAGGAGTCATATTTCAGGATTTCGCCCGTTACCAGCTGCTGGTCGGGGAAAACATTGGTGTTGGAGATATTCGTCATATCGACGATAGCAACCGCGTTGCGGAGGCAGCCGACAAGGGGCTGGCTGCAGACTTCATCGAAGATTTGCCAGAGGGCTATGGTACTCAGCTGGGGACCTGGTTCCGGGCCGGTAACGAACTCTCCGGAGGGCAATGGCAGAAGATAGCGCTTTCACGCGCCTTCATGCGCAGCGAAGCCGACGTCCTGATACTCGATGAGCCGACAGCCGCTATCGACGCCAAAGCGGAGGCGGAGATTTTTGCCCACTTTCGTGACCTGACTGCCAACCGGATTTCAATTATCATTTCCCACCGGTTTTCCACGGTGCGCATGGCGGACCACATCATCGTGCTGGACAGGGCGCGGGTGATAGAAGAGGGCGATCATCAGAGTCTGCTGGCTGCCGCCGGCCAGTACGCGAGACTTTTCAAGCTGCAGGCGGCCGGGTATCAATAGGACGGTGTTTTGATCGTTAACTTTCTGGTCGGCGCGTCGGTATGTTTTGCCGGCACCCTGCCGTTCGGCCCGATCAACCTGACAGTCGCAAAAATCACCATTGAAAAGAGCCGGCTTCGAGGCTTCGAAGTTGCCGTGGCTGCTGCCGCGGTCGAAACTTTCCAGGTCTTGCTCGCTGTCTGGTTCGGCCTGGTGATCGGCGCGTTTCTGGAAGGTAACGTCATATTCAGGGCGGCGGTGGCAACCGCCTTCCTGCTGATCGGCGTGGTTGTATTCCGGCGTCGGCCGGCTGAGAGCCTGGCTGCGGACGATCATTCTTTCGGCTCGGAATTCAAAACCGGGCTGCTGGTCGCCGCACTCAACCCCCAGGCTATTCCTTTCTGGATTGTCGCCCTGGCAGCGATTAACGACTACACGGACCTCACTTTCCAGGGGCTGGAGCTGGCGTTGTTCCTGGCGGGCGTTTTTGCTGGTAAGGTGCTGGCGCTAACTGGTTTCATCATTGCAAGCGATTATCTCAAGACCCATCTGCAACAGAGCGGTAAACTGGTCAATTATGCACTTGGAAGTGTGCTGATAATTATCGGTGTTCTGCAATGGCAACGCCTTTTATAGGATGTCCGATACCGTCACTTCTTAACCGGCTGTAGCATAGTCAGAATTGTCTCAGTCGTTTATGCGACAGACCAGCCCTTTCAGGTACTGGCTTTCCGGGAATGCCAGGGCGATCGGATGATCGGGCGACTGATGCAGGTATTGGATAATCTCACCCTCGCGCCGCGCATCGAGCAGGGCATCCGCAGTGATTTTCTGAAACAGTTTCAGGTCGATTCCGCCTGAACACGAGAATGTGATCAGCAGACCGCCGGGCCTGATCAGTTTCACTGCCTGCAGAGCCAGGTCTTTATAGGCGCGCGAAGCCTTCATTACCTGGTTCTTGTGTTCGGCAAACTTGGGTGGATCAAGGATTACGATATCGACCTGGCGATTCTGTTTCTGCCAGTCGCGCAGTAGGTCTCCGACCCGGGCTTCCTCGGTGGTGTGACGCTCTTCATCGAGGGCATTGCATCGCAGGTTACGCTGCAGGATTTCCAGTGCCGGCCGGGAGGAGTCGACACTGGTTACATGACTGGCGCCCGCCGACAATGCGGCGACCGAGAACGCGCCGGTGTAAGCGAAACAGTTGAGTATCTGCTGGCCAGCACAGTAGCTGCGGATCAGATTGCGGTTTTCAGCCTGGTCCAGGTAGAAACCGGTTTTTTGTCCGGTACGGACGTTTGCCTCCAGCTGTAACCCGTATTCCTGAATGATCAGGGAATCTGGCGGTTCCTCGCCCCACAGCACTCCTTCTGCGGGTGTCAGTCCTTCTCTTTTGCGGGACGCGCTGTCCGATTTTTCGTAAATACCCTGACAACCGGTCTGTTCTGCCAGTAACTCTGCCAATAGAGGCTTCCAGCTTTCCAGTCCTGCAAACTGGAACTGGCACACCAGGAAATCGTTGTACTTATCCACTATCAGTCCGGGCAAATGGTCGGATTCACCGTATACCAGCCGGCACGCACTACGATCCGGACTGTCCAGCAGAGCTCGTCGCTTGGTGATCGCAGTTGTCAGGATTTGCCGGAAAAAGTCTTCATCGATTGCCGTGTCCGCGAAAGTGAAAAGTCTCACGCGGATTTGTGAGTGCGGAGAATAGCCGCCGAGACCAAGAATCTGTTGGTCGTGACTGACAACCCTGACAGTTTCTCCAGCCTCAGGAGTATCTTCTACCGCCTCGATCGCGCCCGAAAATACCCAGGGGTGATGTCGCAGCAGAGACGCTTCGCGACCTTTTTTTAGGCGGACAGTCAACATAGCTTTAGGGCCCTGGACGCGATAAGATGCCACGGGAGTGCCGGGCAAAAAATAGGCGCTACTCTATCGCGTTTTACCACAACTGAAAAGCAGCCAGAGATAGCGGGTATTGCAAAAAAACCGCTACCAGCAGCGCAGTGATACGGCAGCAATAAGAGCGGCTAGCGAGTGACGAATTGTAACGGGGATTCTCCCGACCCGCAGGAAACTGCCAGAGAGCAGTCAAGACAAGATCAGCAGTTGCACAGGATTAACCGATCGCGTAGCCGGTTAATGGTGTGTTTCTATACCCTACCTCTTTATGTTGGCGCCCTCTTTTTGCTTTTGAACGAAGGTCGTGACGTGATCAATTTGATGTTCGTGTACATGGGAGTATACGCGCTGTTCGCCATTGATATGGTGATCAGGTCCTGTCCCCGTTGCGACCAACAATTTTTCGTCAAGGCGTTCTTTTTGAACTTTGTTACGCGTCGATGTGTACACTGCGGGTTGTCATCGCGTTTGGGGCGTGGAAGCGATTCCACTGCGGAACACAGAAATTTCTGAATGCTTTTCGGATTATCCGAATATTAATCGGAACAAGATTGTCAGGGAAAATGACCGTTGGTAGTCAATGTCAGACAGATTACCTGTGCCGATGATCTGCGGCATTTGGTTGCACAGATTAATCGGGCCGAGTGGGGCCGGGATAATGATGTAGATTCCTACTCCGTTGTCGATCTGGAGCGATTCCTGTCCAAGGAAGATACTGTCTTTGTTGCGGCTTTCAGTGCGGATAATGACCATAATCTGGTGGGCATGGCTTCGGGACGCATCGAATCGAAACCCTATGCCCAGATGAAATGGCTGTTCATCGATGAAGTCGATACCAGTGCCAGTTGTCGACGTCGTGGTGTAGGGAGGGCATTGATGGTGCGCCTACTGGAGATCGCGAGGGACTCCGGTTGTCAGGAGGTGTGGCTTGGCACCGAGAGCACAAACAGCGTGGCCAACGCGTTTTACAAATCACTGTCGCCGCGTGTCGTCGACGAGGTAGTGGGATATACGTTCGCTGTCACTGGATCAAAATCCTAGTGGCTGTCAGTGCGCATCATGCGCAGTAATTCGAGAATCCTTGGCGGTTGGCCGCTGCGCAGCAGCCCCTGTCTGAAGACCCGCCCCGACAGCCACATTACCAGCAGGATACTGAGCAACAGCAAGAGGGAAGTGCCGAGCAAATCGATGAGCGGCGGATTCGCGGCGGCCCGATTGATCATCAGAAATGGAGTAAACGGGGGGAACCAGGAAAGCGCGCGGAATAGTGTGCCATTCGGATCCATCACGACAAAAGGAGAAATCGTGATGGGGATCATCATGGTTATGAAGATTGGAATCATCATACCCTGGGCTTCCTTTAACGTACTGCACAAGCTGCCGATGGCAAGAAAAATGCCGGCGTAAAGCGCATAGCCTGCAAGGCAGTAAAAGATAAACCAGGGCACCAGTTCTGAGCTTAGAATAATGCCGATGATCTCAACCAGAGTGCTGGTTTCCGCACTCTCGTAAAAATTCAGTATCAGGAACAGCGACAAAAGCCAGGCAGTCAGAGTGGTTACGCTGCTAAGGCCGATACCCAGCATCTTACCCATCAGCAGCTCATTGGGCGTCACCGATGCGAGCAATACCTCAAGAATTCGATTGGATTTTTCTTCGATAGTGTTGGTAAGCAGGTACTGCACACTCTGCATCAGTGCAAGTAGCATGAAGTACACAAATCCCACAGGAGCGTACTGGCGAAACGTGTCCGCCATGCTTACCGCTTCCTCTCCGTCATTCGCAAGCGGATCGAGCTTGCTGAGCGCTAAGCGCGTTCGCTGAATATTGCGAACGAGGGCGTTATCGACCCCGTTGCGGGCAAATTCTTGACTCCGTACCCGCGTATTCAGACTGCGCTCGATCGCGTCGGGTAATCTGGTGTCGGTAAGATTGCGGCCCCAGTATTGCACGCCTCTGTATTGCGACTGGTCTGGAGAGGGCATGATACCCGGGCGCAGGATGTGATCGTTGACATCGCCCGGCACCAGGATCAATGCAAAGATCTCGCGATTCTCGCCTTCTACGGCGATACGACGCTCGCCCCGCAGGTATGGCCGAAGTTGCTCTATCAGTAATGGCGGAGCCAATGTCGGATCGACACCCTCCGGCAGCGGCGCCTCTATGAACAATTGCTCCGGGCTCTCGAACGGTGGGGCATCTTCCTTCAGATAAGGCGTAACCAGGGTGAGCGCAAAGTTCAGCCCCCCATTCTCGATCCATTCATTCAAGGCTGACGTTTCATCTTCATCTATGTCGTCGACCAGCTGGTCTGCAACCGACCTCGCGTTTGCTGCAGTCAGCTCCAGGTCTCTTTCTTTTCGATTGTCCAGCAAATAATTCATGAAGGATTGCAGCACCCGCCGCTGATGCTCCAGCTCGACGGCGGACTCCACGGTGTCCCGATACTGACCGCTCTGGTCGACCAGCAGGTAATATCTGGTAGGTGCAGATTCAGACAGCGTCGACTGAATCAGGAATACTCCGGTAACCATGAGAGGTAGCAGCAGAATTCCGGCCCAGAAGCCTTTCGTGCGGACGTTTTCCAGGTATTCACGCCATGCAATCAGCCTGATTACGTTCATCCCGGGTTCTGCTCCCTGCCGGTCTTGCCGACCAGATTGACGAAAACGTCATGCAGACTGGATTCGGCGAATTCGAAGCGAGAGAGCGGGATACCCTGGTCGAAGCAGTATTTCAAGATGTCCTGGGGGTGGGCTTCGTTAGAGATTTCTACCAGCCATTGGGGATCTGTGCCCGGCTCGTTTTCAATCGCAATCATTTTGACCACCGCGGCAAGATTTTTTAGTCCGCTGACATCGCCCGCGGTTTCCAGCAGCACTCTGCGTGGTACTAGCGATTTTGCTTCCGTCACCGAGCCGTCAAATATTTTACGGCCTCCGGCAATCAGTAGTATCTGGTCACAGAGCCTTTCAGCATGCTCCATGATGTGTGTGGAAAAAATTACCGTTTGACCATTGTCGCTTAAATTATTGATCAAAACTTCCAGAACCTGCTGGTTAACTGGATCAAGACCGGAGAACGGCTCGTCCAGAATCACCAGTTCCGGATTGTGAGCCACGGCGGCCAATACCTGAACTTTTTGTGACATGCCTTTTGATAGCGATTCTATTCGGGCATCGGAATAGTCCTGCAATCCGTAAGTTGCTAACAATTCTTTAGCTCTCTGTTGCGCCGCTTTTTTGCCCATACCTTTAAGGCAAGCAAAGTAGGTGATCAGAGCGGAAACCTTCATCTTCTTGTATAAGCCCTTCTCCTCGGGCAGATAGCCGATGCGGTTTCTCACCTCCAGCGCCGAGCGGTGTCCAAGGATGGAAATATTCCCCGAGCTCGGTCGAATAATGTCAAGAATCATTCTCATCGTTGTGGTTTTGCCGGCGCCATTGGGACCGAGAAATCCGTAGACCGAAGCTCGGGGGATTTGCAGGCAGATGTCGTCAACGGCGGTGAAATTACCGTATTGCTTGCTGACATTTTCCAAAGTCAGTGCTGATTCGTACATGTCAGTATTGCCGTATCGCGATTTAATTAGTGACCATTTGTTTAAACTATTAGCCGCTTTTTGCTGCAAGTCTCCTGGTTAACGCCTTGGCAAATGATTCCGGGCTGCTGTTTCGAATAACTATACCTTATGACGTGAGGCAATGCAGCGAAGGTCGTCTGCCGTTACCGGAAGGTTTTTTGAATCCCATTTCCGTAGCAGGAATTTCGCTACCCTCTGGCATCCAGTTCGACAGTAAATCTAGGGCAGCGCGGAAAGACCAGGATAGCATTCATAACCGAATCAACCGGTTATGGTAATTCAACAGACTAAAAGATCATGGACAATTACTTGTCGGAATCATATCCTTCAAGACTCTCCGTGTGCCTGGCGCAGTGGGAATGCTGAATCAACAATATTTAAAGGAGTCGACATGACCACAGACGCAACAGCTTCCACCGAATCTCTTGATGAAAACACCCGCAAAAGTATGCGGAAAGTGGCTTTGACGGCGCTTGCAGGCACCAGTATTGAGTGGTACGACTTTTTTCTCTACGGTACTGCCGCTGCGCTCGTGTTTCCCGCGGCCTTTTTTCCGCAGGACATGCCGGCAATGGTGGCCCTGATCGCTTCGTTCAGCACATTCGCCGTGGGTTTTATTGCGCGACCTCTGGGAGGCATCATTTTCGGCCATTTCGGAGACCGCATTGGCCGAAAACGCACGCTGGTCATTGCATTGATGATGATGGGTGTAGGCACCACACTTATCGGCTTACTGCCTACTTACGCAACTATCGGTGCACTGGCACCACTAATGCTTGTGCTATTGCGGTTTATTCAGGGACTCGCGATCGGCGGTCAGTGGGGCGGTGCCATGCTGCTGGTGACTGAAAATGCGCCGGCAGATAAACGCGGCTACTACGGAGCCTATGCCCAGGCAGGAGCGCCGGTAGGGGTGATACTGGCGAATCTCGCCTTCCTGCTTATTAGTGGCACCGTTTCCGAGGAAGCGTTCATGTCCTGGGGCTGGAGAATTCCATTCCTGGCAAGTGTTGTCCTGATCGGCATAAGCATGTATGTGCAGCTAAACCTCGAAGACACACCCGCTTTCAAAGAACTGCAGAAGTTGCAGCAGGAACATCCTCACGAAGGTGAGGAAATCATGCCGCCAGACGAAGCCTTTGAGGCTGTCACTGCGGAAAAAGCGTCGCAGGGACAGCGGTCTCCGGTTCTGGAGGCACTGCGGCTTTATCCGGGTCGGATTGCCCTGGCGGCCGGGGCTTTTCTGTCTATCCAGGTGACTTTCTATATTCTTATCGCATTTGTGGTGGCGTATGGAAGTAATGCTGCGGGTCTGGGTCTGCCCCGCAATACCATGCTGGCGGCTGTGCTGATCGCTTCGGCAATTCAGATCCCCTTCCAGTTCTGGGCGGCTGCCTACTCGGATCGCCACGGCCGCAAGGGCATATACCTTGTCGGCGCTCTGCTTTGCGGCATCTGGGCGTTCGCGCTATTTCCGTTGATCGATACCGGCAATTTCCTGCTTATTATTCTGGGCATTACCGGGGGTCTCGGATTTCTCGGCATGCAATATGGCCCTCAGGCGGCGTTTTTCACTGAACTCTTCAGCACCCATGTGCGTTATTCAGGTGCTTCCCTGGGTTACCAGATTGGTGCGATTCTGGGCGGCGCGCTGGCGCCCACCATCGCGGTGCTGTTGTGGAACGAATACGGCATTGTCTTTGTCTCTGCCTACATCGCGCTGGCCTCGGTGCTGACTATCATCTCCGTTCTTATGTTGACAGAAACCAGGGGTACCGATCTGCAGTCGGTGGAATAGAGGTTGTACATGCGTAGGGCAGAGTTCGCAGCAATGAGCAACGATTCAAGGCTCCTGCCCCGGCACTGCGTGGGTAAATGATTGTGGCTGAGGTGCCAGTTTTGCAAACACCGATCAGTCCACCGATGTTCAGGTTTGAATGGGCCTGGCTTGGTGCGCTAGTACTATTACTAATGCTGCCCAGCCGGTCCTCTGCCCAGGCCACGGCGATCACCGACGTCACAGTAATCGATGCGGTCAACGGCCTCAGATCCAGCCAGACGGTGATATTCCAGGGCGACCAAATCACTGCTGTGCAACCGGTTGGGCAGGAATTTTCCGCTAATCAGGTAATCAGTGGCTCCGGCAAGTTTCTGATCCCCGGGCTGTGGGATTTTCACGTCCATCTCAGTTACGACGATCGTCTGACCCAGGCCATGCCGGGTCTCTTTCTTTCCTGGGGTATCACCAGCGTCCGCGATACCGGAGGACTCATTAACAAGATTGTGCCGATTGTGGAAGCGATGCGCGCAGAAGACGCGGTTGCGCCGCGAGTATTTTTTGCCGGACCCCTACTGGATGGTAATGACGTTGTTTATGACGGCAACGGGCGGCCGGAAATTGGCATTAGCGTGCCGACTCCGGAACAGGCGCGCGCGACCGTCAGAGAGCTCGCCAATCTGGGTGTGAATTTTATAAAAGTTTATGAAATGACCAGCCCGGAAGTATTTGCCGCGCTAGTCGAAACTGCCCGGGCCCTCGATCTGCCGATCGATTCCCACGTGCCGCTATCAATGCGTGCCAGCGAGGCAGGACCTTTTGTGGACTCCATAGAACATTTGCGTAATATCGAGATGGACTGCGCCGGCAATTCTGCAGAGCTGCTAAGCAAACGACTTGAACTTTTGCAAAACCCCGATGGCATTCCCGGCGCTGAACTCCGATCCCTGCTGCATAATCTTCAGCGGCTGCCGGCGGTAGCGAATTACGATCAGTCTGTTTGCGATAGAACGATCGCCGCGTTAGCGGATACCATGATGGTGCCGACCCTGCGCCTGAATTCCATCACGGCAGCACCGCCGTATCTGAAAGAGGATTGGGATGACGCGCTGGCCAGGGTGCCCGATGCGGTGCAGCAGGAATGGTCGGCGCAGGTCGCCACTAGCCGGGCCGCAGGCGGCGGCGCCACACCTTTTGCCGAGTGGAGCCTGTTTCTCACCAGACGCATGCATGAGGCCGGTGTGCCGATTGGCGCGGGAACCGATACACCTATCAATATTTCTATTCCCGGCTACAGTCTGCATTCGGAGTTGGAGATGCTGGTGCGAGCAGGCTTGTCCCCGCTGGAGGCACTGGGGGCAGCAACACTCAAGCCGGCAGAATACTTTTCGCTGGATGCGATCCTCGGTTCTATCGAGGTTGGGAAGCGGGCCGATATGGTTCTACTGGATGCCAATCCCCTCGATGATATTCGCAATACCAAGCGTATCTCGCTGGTAATCTCAAAGGGTCAACCTGTCAACTGACGCATTTTGGTGGGCCACCGGAGCACCCGGCGTTGCCAGACTGCAGCCGAAATTATTTCCCCCCTAATTTTGGGAAAGAAAGTCGTTTATCGCCGCGGCTGCCAGTCTTCCCTCATCAATGGCTCGCACGACCAGCGATTGTCCGCGGCGGCAGTCGCCGGCAGCAAATACCTTGTCGACACTGGTACGGAACTGGCCATAGTCAGCTTTGTAGTTAGAACGCTGGTCCAGCTCCACGGCCAGCGGTTCACTGACATAGTGCTCCGGCCCAAGGAAACCCATGGAAAGCAGGATCAGATCCGCCTCCCAGAACTTGATAGTGCCAGCTATCTCCTGAAAGTTTGAGTCAACTTCAACAGTATTGATGCCAACCAGTTTGCCGTTGTCATCGATCACGAACTCTTTTCCAGAGATGGAATATACTCTGGGATCGGTGCCCTGAACGGCAGTTGCCTCTTCGTGGCCGTAATCCACGCGGTAGATTTTCGGCCATAGTGGCCAAGGGTTGTCATCAGCTCTTTCGGACGGGGGCCTGGGCATAATTTCGAAATTAACCAGTGATTTGCAGCCGTGTCGCAGCGATGTGGCAATGCAATCGGTGCCCGTATCACCTCCACCGATGACAATAACATTCTTGTCTTTTGCACTGATGAAGGCTCCATCCGCAAGCTCTGAGTCAAGCAGGCTTTTGGTGTGAGCGCGCAGAAAATCCATCGCGAAATGAACACCGTCTGTTATTCTGTTGGGGATATTAAGGTCCCGGGGAGTAGTTGCACCGGTCGCCAGTAAGAGAGCATCGTTGGCGTCAATCAATTGCTGCACTGCGATGCCATCAGGTCCATCACCACCGACGTCAGCACTGGCTATAAACCTGACACCTTCTTCCTGTAACAGATTGACTCTTCGGTCAACAATGTCTTTTTCCAGTTTCATGTTAGGGATGCCGTACATCAGCAATCCACCAATTCGATCGTCGCGTTCATAGACGGTCACCTCGTGACCCGCCCGATTTAGCTGGTCAGCGGCTGCGAGTCCCGCTGGACCAGAGCCCACGATGGCAATTTTTTTGCCGCTTCGCGACGAGGGTGGGGCAGGGACCACCCAGCCTTCATCGAATCCGCGATCAATAATTGCACACTCGATATTTTTGATAGTGACTGCGGGTTCGTTGATGCCCAGAACGCACGAACCCTCGCAGGGAGCCGGACAGACCCTCCCGGTGAATTCCGGGAAGTTGTTGGTTTTATGGAGTCGCTCAAGGGCTTCTTGCCAGCGCCCTCTGTAGACCAGGTCGTTCCATTCCGGGATCAGATTGTATACTGGACACCCCTCGCCGGACTGACAAAATGGCACGCCACAATCCATACAGCGCGCTCCCTGGGTACGCAGGTGTGACTCCTCGTGAGGCGTATAAATCTCTTCATAATCCAGCAGTCGCTGCCCGGGATCGCGATATGGCTCCACCTCGCGAACAAATTCTTTGAAACCGGTAGGTTTTCCCATTGCTACTTCTCAATCACCTAAATCTTCTGACGCTTTCTTCTATTCGATTGGACTATGCAGCAGTGGCTGCCGCGTCCCTTTCGGCCAGTACTCGCTTGTAATCGGTCGGCATCACTTTAACGAACTGAGAGAGGCTGACTTCCCAGTTGTCGAGGATTCTTGCTGCGACCGGCGAATCCGTATAGCTGCTATGATTTTCTATCAACTGTTTTAGTTCTGCGATGTCCGCTGCGATACTGACTTTTTCCAAATCGAAAGTGCCCATGTTGCACTGGTTTGGAAATTCGCCGTCGGGGTCCCATACGTACGCGATCCCGCCGCTCATGCCGGCGCCGAAATTACGGCCGGTTTTGCCAAGTACGACCACCCGGCCACCGGTCATGTATTCACAACCATGATCGCCTATTCCTTCTATCACTGCACTGGCACCACTGTTTCGCACTGCGAAACGCTCTGCCGCAATACCACGAATATACGCCTCGCCGCCCGTTGCACCGTAGAGGTTGACGTTGCCGGCTATGATGTTTTCCTCTGCCACGAATGTACTGTTCCTGGGTGGATAAAGGATAATCTTGCCGCCTGACAGACCTTTACCTACATAGTCGTTGGCATCGCCCTCGACGGTAATTGTGATGCCTCTGGCCAACCATGCGCCCAGGCTCTGACCCGCCGAACCATGCAACTTGATGTTTATAGTGTCATCAGGCAGCAACCCTTCGCCATGATGTTTGGCCACCTCGTTGGACAGCATCGTACCAACTACGCGATTCGTGTTGATAATTTGATGCTCGATATAGACCTTTTCACCATTTTCCAGCGCCGGCGCTGCCAGCTTGATCAGTTCGTTATCTAAAGCCTTGTCAAGGCCGTGATCCTGCAGCATGCATTGATGCACTTCTGTGTCCGGGAAGATCTTCTCTGCGGGCCGCAGTATGGCAGACAGATCCAGACCTTTTGCCTTCCAGTGATCGATGGCGATATCGGTATCCAGCAGGTCTACCCGGCCAATCATTTCGTTGACCGTGCGCACACCCAGGCTGGCCATGATCTGTCGCATTTCTTCGGCCACCATAAACAAATAATTGACTACATGCTCTGGTTTGCCCTTGAATTTCTTGCGCAGCTCCGGATCTTGCGTGGCAATTCCGACTGGGCAGGTATTCAAATGGCATTTGCGCATCAT
>Ga0181584_10002713_pt1 | contig 13563 bp, 9 predicted proteins | sample 071ome_30_FD_132462 | JGI IMG/M metagenome (GOLD analysis project Ga0181584, IMG submission 132462) | Coastal salt marsh microbial communities from the Groves Creek Marsh, Skidaway Island, Georgia - 071406AT metaG (megahit assembly) | ecosystem: Environmental > Aquatic > Marine > Intertidal zone... | reverse complement strand
AGGAAGCAAGGTCGAGCAGGATCTGCAACGTCTGCTCAGGCTGGTCATCCATTACCATGTGAGTAGCATCTGCTTCATGATATTCCCATTCAGCATCAGCTTTGGTTCTTTCTGCGAACGGCATAAAAGGGGTCTCTTCAAAGCCTGTGGCAAAGACGTAGGCCTTGCGGGGGATATTCACCTCATTGCCGGATAACTGCACAGCTTCAAGCAGGGTCAGTAAAGGATGCCTGCCGATGAGGCCAGGTTTTTCCTCGAAATCTATTCCGCCAATGGGCGCGACAAGACCTGGTGTATTTTTCTGGCTGTCGATATACCAGTTGTGCTCAAACTCACCGGTGATATCCCATAGGGATTCATCATGCTGGGGCAGGAAGGCATCTATATAGCAGATGGCATCGATGCGCTCAGCCATTATCGAAGAAATCTGGGTGATGACCATTCCGCCATAGGAATGTCCAACGAGGACGAAACGTTCATAGCTCGCCTGCTCAATCTGTTCGATAACATCATTGACGTGATCGGTCAGGGTAATACCACCATGCAGCTCAGGCTGCCGTTCACCTATGCCTGATAAGGCAGCCACTAGGACGTTGTGGCCCTTTTCCTGAAGATCCGCATCCGTTTTTGTATAGCTCTGACCGCCGCCCCAGGCGCCATGCACCAGTACGTAATTAGCCATTGTCTTCAGGTAACTCCTCAAAGGTCTGTCTTTTGTCTGCGTACCATTTTTTCATATCGCTTTATACTTACGAAAGGCCTCTCATTTCTTCAATGACTACAACAAGGTGTGCGGCATCCTGCTGATGAAACATGGCCATACCGTGTTGTTTGCTCATTTCTGCTATTTCTTCAAAAGTTTCTAGTTAGAAGTTTTCGACGCAGGCACCGCCAAGTTCATTACAAGTCATCATTTTAATTGTTATTTCCTCCTCAGTTGTTGACTAAGCCCGAATGCTTGCGCAGACTTTCAGCCAGAATCATAACAACATGCTAGGGAAAAGATGAGCCAGCTCAGTTTTAAAATCAACTCAGTTTTTTTGTTTTCGTTTCTATTATTTCTTTGTGCGACAGCTGCTGCCCAGACCAGCACACGTGAGGGTGTTTATACCGAGCAGCAGGCTGTTGCCGGGGGAGCGCTTTACCTGCGTTCTTGTGTTGAATGTCACGGCATAACACTTGCAGGGGGTGAGGCAGGTCCGGCCCTGGTAGGTGGAGCATTCTGGCAGCAGTGGCAGAATCAGTCACTGGCAGCGTTTTACCAGATTACCGCATCAACCATGCCGGTGAATAATCCCAACGGGTTTACCCCGGAACAATATGCTGACCTTGTAGCGTTCATGCTGCAGCAAAATGGTTTGCCAGCCGGAGAGGAAAACCTGTCATCCGTTGCGGAGAATCTTGTCGCTATTGCGATGCAGCCTTCGGAGAGTCCTGTGCGGGTGGCGTCACTCCTGGCTGGCGCATCCAGTGCGCAGCGGGTAATCGATTACGAATGGCTCGGCTATCACAACGACAGTAACGGTACGCGCTATGCTCCACTAGATCAGATAAACCGGAATAACGTGCAGAATTTAGAAATAGCCTGGCGCTGGACGACACAGAACTACGGCCCCAATGCTGAATTTAATTATGAATCCACACCGGTCATGGCCGATGGCGTGCTGTATGCCACTGCCGGCCGCCGCCGCGATGTTGTCGCAATTGACCCGGTAACCGGTGAAAATTTATGGATGTTCCGCTTTGACGAAGGGGCGCGTCGCGGACCCAGGGTTAACTCCGGCAGGGGGGTGTCTTACTGGCGCGATGGTGCCGATTCCCGTGTAATAGTTGTGACACCTGGCTACTATCTCTTCTCCCTGGATACGGCGACCGGAAAGCCGGATCCAGCCTTTGGTGAAAACGGAATTGTGGACCTGCGTGTCGGCCAGGAAGACCGTTTCGATATTGATATAGAAAGCATTCCTTCCGGTCTCACCGCACCCCCTGTGATTGTGGATGACGTAATTGTTATCGGTGCCGCCTTTCCCTCCGGAGGTTCACCGCGCTCCATGAAGGGACCTGCCGGGAATATTCGCGGTTACGATATTCGCACGGGAGAAATGCTGTGGAAGTTTCATACGATTCCCCGAGAAGACCAATTTGGCGTTGAAACTTGGCGCAACAACAGCTGGCAGTACACGGGAAATGCCGGCTCATGGGCGGTCATGTCGGCGGACCAGGAACGCGGCATCGTTTATGTCCCGGTGGAAGCAGCTACTGGCGATATGTACGGTGGCCACAGGCCTGGTGATAACCTTTTCAGTCAGTCGCTGGTCGCTCTGGATGCGAAAACCGGCGAGAGAATTTGGCATTTCCAGCTCATACATCATGACATCTGGGATTACGATCCGCCGACTGGGCCCGTTCTCGCAGACCTTGTGGTAGATGGGGAGGAAATACCGGCGGCGATTCAGGTGACCAAGCAGGGTATGGTTTACACCTTTAACCGCGTAACGGGGGAACCGGTCTGGCCGATCGTGGAAAAGGAGGTTCCAGCCTCAACCATACCGGGCGAACAGGCCTCGCCGACCCAGCCGTTTCCGACCAAGCCTGCCCCTTTTGAAAGGCAGGGCCTGAGCGAGGAAGACCTGCTTGACTGGTCGCCGGAGATTTTTGAGGAAGCTAAACGACTGCTAAATCAGTACACCTATGGGCCTGTCTTCACTCCGCCCACGCTTCAAACCGAGAACAACAGAGGTACGCTGTTCATGCCTGGATTCGGAGGCGGTGCCAACTGGCAGGGAGTTGGCTTCGACCCTGAAACTAACATGCTGTACGTACCATCAACCTCGCATCCGATGACCATAGGTCTGACCGCGGATTCTTTTTTCGAGGACAGCGATTTTGATTACGCGATGGCCAGGGGCTTTGGAGTAGATGGTCCTTTTGGGTTGCCTCTCATCAAGCCGCCTTACGGCCGAATAACAGCAATCGACATGAATACGGGCGAGCATGCCTGGATGATGGCCAATGCCGACACTCCTGAGGAAATAAGTGAACATCCCAGACTGCAGGGCGTGGAAATTCCAGAGCGAACGGGGCATGGTGACAGGGGTGGCCTTCTTGTGACAAAAAGTCTGCTATTTGCAGGCGAAGGTGCGGGTCTTTACGGGGGGCAGACAGGAGGTGGCCCAATGTTTCGTGCGCACGACAAGGCCACGGGAGAAATAATCAGCGAGTTTGAGTTGCCGGCAAAACAAACGGGCCTGCCCATGACTTATCAGATCGATGGCGTCCAGTTCATAGTTGTTCCAGTCGGCGATACCGGACATCCCGGCGAGCTGGTAGCGCTGAAATTGGCCGACTAATTTACCAGTGGGTGGCAGAGGCCTTGTCCCAAGCCCGCTGCCAATCATCTGACATCAACGCATCGTTGAGCAGGAAACCAGTTTCTAGTTCCGGGTATACATCCTCGTAGGTCAGAACTGTATTATGATTGATTCGGCGGTTCACATGTTCCGGTTTTACCGCTGTCAGTGAACTGACGCCGAGTTGTCCCAGCAGCTCTGCCAAGGCTTTCATCATGGCGCTGTGGTAATTGAATACGCGCACACCCTTGTCGGTGACATCGAGCTGGCGATAACGTGCAGGATTCTGGGTTGCCACCCCTGAGGGGCACTTGTCATTGTTGCAGTGACGGGCCTGGATGCACCCAAGTGCAAACATCATTCCCCTGGCAGAATTCACGGTATCGGCCCCGAGGGCACCAAGTCTGACCATGTGGTAAGCCGACGTGCTTTTTCCTGCCGCGATAAGATGCAGTCGGTCACGCATGCCGATTCCGCGCAGGGCGTTGTGTATAAAGTGCAAGCCTTCACGCAGGGGGGTGCCAACCGAGTTGGTGAACTCAATTTGCGCGGCGCCGGTTCCGCCCTCACCACCGTCCACCGTGATAAAGTCCGGTGTGAGTTCAGTCTCCAGCATGGCCTTGCAAATGCTCAGGAATTCAGTTTTCCTTCCAAGACAAAGTTTGAATCCTACCGGTTTGCCTCCGGAGAGTTCTCGCAGTGTGTCCATGAATTTAAGCAGCCCTGCCGGTTCGGAAAAGGCCGTATGATAGGAAGGAGAAATGACATCTTTGCCAAGTGGGACATGACGAATTTCAGCAATTTCCTCGGTAACTTTAGCCGCCGGTAGAATACCACCGTGACCAGGTTTGGCACCCTGAGAAATTTTGATTTCAATCATTTTAACCTGGTCGTCAGAGGATTTTTGCTGGAACAACTCAGGATCAAACTGTCCGTCCTCGCTTCTGCAGCCGAAATAGCCGGTACCTATTTGCCAAACAAGGTCACCACCGTGTTCTCTATGGTAGGGAGATATGCCGCCTTCACCAGTGTTGTGAAAAAAACCGCCCATACTGGCGCCACGATTAAGAGCCAGTATGGCATTCCTACTCAAAGAACCGAAGCTCATTGCTGAAATGTTTAGAGGAGAAACTTCATAGGGCTTGGCGCAGTTGAGTTGGCCGAAAGTTGTCCTCAGCGAACCGGGGTCAACGTGCTTGGGAGACATTGCATGGTTTATCCACTCATACCCGTCGTTATAGACATCAATAATCGTTCCGAAAGGCCGTGTATCGGTAACTTTCTTGGCGCGCTGGTAAACAAGACTACGGAACTCTCTTGATATTGGTGTGCCGTTTAGGTCTGACTCTACAAAATACTGCTGTATCTCAGGGCGTATGTATTCAAAGAGATAGCGAACGTGACCAATGACCGGGTAAATACGTAGCACGGTTTTTCTTTTCTGGCAGAGATCATATATACCGACAAGTATGTAAGGACCGACCAGCAGGTAAGCCCATAGTATAGACGGCCATACTGCGCTGATCAGTTGAATGAGCAGCGGCAGCGCAATTATTGAAACCAAAAATGAATGGCGAACCGTCATATTATATCCGCTTGAAATATATGGCCTTTTTGCAAATTAAAGCATAAAGGCCCCGATCCTGACTAATTCTTTATATGGGCCAACAATCATTTAACCTGCAGAAAAATCCGCAGACCATAATGGAGTTTGAAGGTGGATACCTAGTATGTTTTTTTGAAGTAACGTTGTACCATCGTTCAGCGTTAGCGAGTAACGCAGTTATAAATTTTTGGAGTCCTATATGCGAACCACACTGACACTTATTTACTTTTCTCTATTAGCGCTGGTCATGCCCACCCATGTCATGGCCCAGGGCTTTCAGCTGCCCAACATGCAGGTCACCAGTGATGCCTTCGAAGATGGCGGCATTATTCCCATCAAGTACACTTCACATGGCGAAAATGTACAGCCCGATTTTACAATTACGGGAGCACCTGAGACCACTTCCAGCTTTGCCATTATCTTTCACGATATTTCTGTAGCCTTTGGCGGCGGAACCGGTGATGTTACCCACTGGCTGGCATGGAATATAGGGGACAATAACATTCCAGAGGGAAGCTTACCTACTGGAAGTGTCCAGGGAGCCAATATTCGCGGACAGGCCAGTTACATGGGGTCAGGCGCACCATTACCGGACCGTTTTCATCATTACGTGTTCGAGTTTTATGCTCTAAGCGATACTCTGGATTTGCCTGAGGGTTCGTCACGCGAAGAATTGCTTACCGCGATGGAAGGTAAGGTAGTGGCTAAAGCGTCCTATATTGGCAAATACGCTAACGCCCAGTAAACAGCTATTTCGTTTGGTCAGGATTCGTTAAAACTTTTTTCGGAACCGCTCTCGTAACTGTCAGTAGTGTTCGCGGTGTCTGAAAATAGTTTTTTTAGCCTAGCCTTCGCTCATGATGCTGTTTGACCTGATAAGTTTTCATTGAGAGGGGACAATGAAAAAAATAATTCTTGGTTTATCGATTCTGATTCTGCCTATCGGCAGTTCTGCTCATCACAGTTTTGCGCCGCACTTTGATCGTGACAAGCCGGTTACGATTACGGGCACTGTTATTGAGTATGAGCAGCGTAATCCCCACGCCTACCTCAACATCCGTGCTGAGGATGCGGATGGCCGGTTGACTGACTGGCGCTGTGAGTCGCACGGCTACACCCAGCTGGCACGTAACGGCATTACGCCTGACATGCTGGTCGAGGGTACGCGTATTGGCATAACAGGTTCCCAGCACCGCCGTGACCCGGCGATGTGCTTCTTTGATACGGTGTATCTTGAAGACGGGCATGAATTGAGCGTCAACGGGCCAAGGGGAGCGCAGCAGTCCACCGAGGAGCAGCGTGAATCCATTTTCGGCGAGTGGATGCTCGTACCGGGCGGCTTTGCGACCAGCGGTCCGCAATTCATGATGGATTTTCTGACTGAAACAGGCCGAGCGGCAGTCGAGCAGTATGATCCTTTTACTGATGATCCCACTTACCGCTGTGAGCCTGTCGCATTGCGCCGGGCATGGGGGGCACCGGGCACGCCCCTAGCAATTTCCAGGATTGAGAATAATATTTTGATTAAGCATGAGTGGATGGATGTGGAGCGCATCATTCACATGGAGCAGGTGTCTGCACCTGATGGCACTGAGCCCAGCATCTTGGGCTACTCTGTCGGACGTTTCGAAGGGGATGACCTTATTATTGAGACGAGTCATTTTACCCAGGGGGTGCTCAATCAGTTTGTTACCGTGGAAGGGCAGCCAATGCGGGGGCTGCTGCATTCGAACCAGATGACTACGGTGGAGAGACTATCACTCGATCGGGAACGTAACCGTCTGGTAATGTCTATAAACCACTACGATCCGGTTTTCTTCTCTAGGGACTTTCCTCTATACACGCGTGAGTATGAACCCTCTAGCCTTTCTATCGAGCCCTTTGGCTGCATACCTGAACTTCTTAAGTAGTGGGTCAGACTTTTTTGTCACTACTACCATTTGAATCTCTGCTCCTTTTATCGATAGTGGGCGTTTTTACTGGCTTTATAAAAGCCGGCATTCCTTCGCTCGGAACACTACTGACAGCATCTGTTGCCTTGATGTTTCCACCGCGAGACGCCCTTGGCATAACCTTGCTGTATTTACTCGTGGGGGATGTCGTTGCCGTTAGTATGTATTGGCGCTTGGCGCACTGGCGAGAACTTAAACGTATGTCTGCCCCTGTACTCTTAGGCATTTTGCTGGGCGGCGGGCTGCTGGCCTTTCTTGATAATCAGGACCTAGGTCTGGCGCTGGGCTTGCTGGTGATATTGCTCGTATCCTTCGAGCCTATAAGGCCGCGTATTACTGGGTGGGCGCTTTTGCATCCCAATAGCGTTCGTTCAGGGTCAGGCATGTTGGCTGGAATAGCCACTACTCTGGGTAACGCGGCGGGCCCGATTCTTTCTCTTTATTTTCTACTACTTAAATTAGATAAAAAGGCTTTCGTAGGTACCGGAGCAATATTTTTTTGCTTCGTGAACCTAGCCAAGATACCAATCTTTATGGGGCAGGGTATTTTCAAAGCTAATTATTTTGCCTCTATTGCGGCGACGGCGCCTTTTGTAATTATTGGAGCAATTTTAGGTAAAAAGTTTCTGGATTGGGTCCCGCAACTATGGTTCAACCGAATCGTTCTGTTTTTTACAGGAATAGCAGGAGTTGGTTTGGTGGCTAAATATTTTTTTGAGTGATCTCCTTAGTCTTAGTAACCAGATAGGTATTAGGGGCTACCAAAAAACCTAAGATGATTTATGTGTGCTACGGGCTGGGTCAACTAATATGGCTTAGGGGGGGCATAGAGAGATCGTAATAGAAGCTTAGGCCTTGGACAGTTGAATCTCTGCGTACTCAATAAAATGCATCAGTGACTCTAGTGGATGAAATCCAGAGGTTATGTAGCTACCTGCTACGTAGGTGGGTACGGCAGTGATTTTCATTTGTCTGGCTCTGGACCATGCCTCGTCAACCTTGATGCTGTAAGTTCTATCATCTATAACTTTTTCCGCCACTTTGACATCAAAGCCAGCCTCCTCGATCCCTTCTAGAAGAACACTCTTATCTGCCAGGTTCTTATCGCCGACAAAATAAGCATTAAAAAAGGCTTTGTGTAATTTCTTGCTTTTAGCAGAATCTTCCTGATCGTCACCCCACATTCCCAGCTCTTGAGCTAACCTGCTGTTGTAAGTTTTCGTCCGTTCACAATGCTCAAGCCCTAACTCATCCATCAGTTTGTATAAACGCTCATGCACAGCCTCCAGGTTGGCCCCTAAAAATGATGTCAGCAATAACCCCTCCGGTGGGGTGCCTGGGTGAAGCGGGAATGGAGATAATTTTACTTGCAGACCATCTTTGGCGGATTCAAGTTCTTTTATCACGGCATGTCCAAGGTAGCACCAAGGGCAAACATAGTCTGTAAAAACTTCTAGGGTAACTTTGTCGTCAGCCATGTTTAATTTTAAATCTGTAGATGATACTTATAATTTATAAAAAGCTAGCTTGGTATAACCCTTAATTTATTTAGTCTTATATACTACCAAATAATTTGAACCGATAAGATCGATGACTTTATTGAAGAGATTGAAAGTCTAAAATTATTCCACTTAATCGCTCATAAGATCTTTAGGTTAATCCAAGTTTTCAAATACTTTATAATTTTGCCAGACAACTCTGAGAAACATGTTAATAAGTTAACCCGACAATGAACGGTAACGTCCAATTGGCGCGCTAATGATCTAAATTGTATAAAGTAATTAGAGGAAAAGACGAGCGATAAGACTATGAAGGGTAAAATTGCATTCGAAGAACATATGGCGATTCCGGAGACCACCGGTGAGACAAGGGATTTTGCTGGGGAGTCAGCGGACTTTGACCAGTTCACTCGCGAGATCCTCGATTTGGATGACATGCGCCTTGATTACATGGACCAGGCAGGGATCGAATTAGCGATACTTTCCCTGAATGCGCCTGGAGTACAGGCGATCCTTGATACTGATGAGGCTGTCGAAGTTGCTCGCAAGGGTAACGAGACATTGGCCGCGGCGGTCGAACGTCATCCCAATAGCTACAAGGCGTTTGCTGCCTTACCTATGCAGAGCCCGTCGGCTGCCGCTGAAGAACTAGAGAGATGTGTCAACGAGCTGGGCTTCATGGGCGCCATGGTTAATGGCTTTACGCAGAGAGGCGATCCCGACACTGCTATCTACTACGATATCCCAGAGTACAGAGAATTCTGGCAGACGGTTGCGGATTTAGACGTTCCTTTTTATCTGCATCCAAGGATGCAGTTGCCCTCACAATCCAAAAATATGATGGATCATCCCTGGTTGAGATCCTCGCCCTGGGGCTTTACGGTTGAGACCGGCACCCATGCACTGCGCTTATGTGGGTCGGGACTATTCGAGGATGTCAAAAACCTAAAATTAATAATCGGTCATCTCGGGGAATTCATCCCCTACAACCTATGGCGCATGGATGCACGAATGGAATTCTCACCACGAGGCTACCGAGGTAAACGTCCGCTGGGGGATTACTTTCGGGAGCATTTTTATGTAACGACCTCAGGCAACTTCCATGACTCAACATTGCGTTGCTGTCTCGAGGAACTTGGTAAGGATCGAATTTTTTTCTGCTCTGACTACCCATTCGAAAGAATGGAGGATGCGGCCTCATGGTTTGATAACACCCAGGTCATAACTGATGAAGAACGAATTCAGATAGGCAGAAAGAATGCGATAGAGTTGTTCGATCTGGACTTGGATTAAAAATAATAATTTGTCTTTCCTTCGATATCCTCGGGCTCTGAGCCAACTCACTCCAAAATATTAATTTTTAAAGAACGAGCTAAATCGAGTTGGCTTTGGCTGATTTGCTGTCTCTAAGGTTGCCCATAAATAATTGATTTAGCTTATATCTATATTCAATGAACTTTCGCTTTCAGAAAATCTGGTTTTCACTATGCACCAAATTAGCGCAGAAAATCGAATAATTGGTTAAAAAACGTACAGAATTACCCTAAAAACTTGTTCTTATTAGTATTTCTTATTCACAAATCCGTAAAGATATGTGAGATTGTTATGTAAGTTTTGTAAAGATCTAGAAAAGACTTTACCAAAACAATCAACAAGCATACTTTTACTAACCAGGACTCTGCTTGGTAGTAGGTAAATTTGGGAGAAACAAGGTATGAAAAATCATAAAAAATTAGCCACCGCCATCAACGGTGCCAGTCGTCTTTTAGCTGGCTCGGTTGTTGCCGCGGCTCTGGTTCTTGGTGCCTCTGGGTCGTATGCTCAGACTACGACCGGAGCAATCGCTGGTAATGTTAACGGGGCTTCGGGCGGGGAAACCGTAACAGCCACCGACACCTCAAGGAACATCTCGCGTTCAGTACAGGTAAACGCCGACGGTAGCTTTACGTTTAACTCTCTGCCACCAGGACAATATGAGATTGTTGTTGTCCAGAATGGCAACAATGTCGATACTGAAACTGTAAATGTAAGGTTGGATAGCGAAACTCTTGTTAACCTTGCGACCTCCGAGTCCGGCGTCGAAGAATTGCTGGTTCTTGGATCCATACGCTCTGCAATAGACACAAGTATCGCTGAATCTGGACTTATCGTTGACGCTGGTGCGTTGACCGAGCTGCCAGTACCAAGAAATTTTGACTCGGTGGCCCTCCTGGCCCCTGGTACAACTATCGGTGACACTGAATTTGGTACCAATGTCAGCTTCTCAGGTTCTTCTGTTGCAGAAAATACCTCATACATAAACGGACTGAATACCACTAACTTTAGGAACGGCCTTGGCTATTCCAGGGTCCCATTCGAATTTTATGAAACTATGCAGGTTAAGACCGGCGGGTACTCTGCCGCGTTCGGTCGATCTACTGGTGGTGTATTAAATGCGCGATCAAAGTCTGGTTCAAATGACTTCCAGTTCGGGATAAACACCTACTACAACAAGCAGATTGAGACCTCTCCCAACACATTTTCGGCTGACAACGGCCAGGACGAGTTCTCAGCCACGACCTATGATATCTGGGCTTCAGGGCCGATCATCCCTGATCGCCTGTTTTACTATGCGCTCTACACGGATGTTGATTCCGGGCAGGAATACTATGGCATGCAGTCCGGACGCGGATACAAATACTCGCTGGATGAGGATTTCTGGGGTGTGAAGCTTGATGGTTATTTAAGCGACAACCATCGTATTGAGGTGACCGCATTCTCTGATGAGAGAACAGGAATCGAGGGTTCTTATGCCTACGATTCTGACACTAAGCAGACAGGTGCATTCTTAGGTGATACCTTCTACGAGAGGGGTGGCATGAACTGGATAGCGACTTATACAGGACAGCTAACCGACAACCTGACCTTCTCAGCGTCATATGGTGAAAACGAAGCCGCCAGGACCACAAACCCTGCTACCGCATCATCCCCTACCATTTATGAGGTTACGGCTGCGAATGGCTTTGTAGCCTTGGGTGATTGGACAGAGTTTTTGATAGACGTTGGTGAGGACAAGAGAGAATCAAGTCGTTTCGATTTTACATACTCTCTGAACAACCACACCATCAGGGTGGGATACGACGAGGAAACCAATAACTCTGTTTCTTCGACTATCAACTCCGGTGGAGTTTACTGGCTACTCCATCCAACGAACGACTATGGTCCATACATCTGTGATGTCGCGACCGAATGTCCCAGCGGCGCCGACGCAAGGCGCAGGACCTATAACAACGGTGGTTCGTTCGATGTAGAGTCCACGGCCTACTACATAGAGGACACCTGGCAGGTTAACGACGACCTAACCCTAGAGATTGGTCTACGTAACGACGAATTTGTTAACTACAATGCCGAGGGCAAGGAATTTGTTGCGCTCGATGACCAGTGGGCACCCAGGGTTAGCGCCCTATGGCAGCCGTCAAGCATGCCGGATTATCAGTTCTTTGCTAACTACGGAAGGTACTATCTTCCTGTGGCGGCTAACACCAACATACGCCTGGCTGGTGGCGAGACATACATTCAGGAATATTTTGACTGGGATGGCGTATCGAAGAACGCTGACGGCACGCCACAGGTAAAAGGTAGCTCGTTCAGGACGCAGACCTACGCAACCGGTGCGGTTCCAGACACGAGGGGTCTAGTTGACCAGAACCTGGAGGCAATGTACCAGAATGAGGTCATTCTGGGTGGGCAGATGCTCGCAGATAACGGAATCACCTGGGGAGCCAAGTACATATATCGTGACCTGGCAACCTCGATTGAGGACGTCGCAATTGACGCAGCAGTTATAGACTACTATGCCGGTAGCTGGCCTGAAGTAGCGGATGTATTTACCGGTTTCCACCAGTATGTGCTTGCTAATCCTGGAAGCCCGATGACCGTGTACATACCAGAGCAGTCTGAATTCATCACGCTTTCATCCGATCAGCTAAATTATCCGGAGGCGACTCGTACCTATCATGCCTTTGAGATAACAATGGACAGGCCGTTCGATGGTAAGTGGGGTCTGTCAGGATCGTATACCTGGGCACACAGCTACGGAAACAACGAGGGTTATGTCAGATCTGACAACGGACAGGACGACGCTGGCTTAACCACAAACTTCGACCAGCCAGGTCTAACTGATTATGGCTCAGGTAATCTGCCTAACGACAGAAGACATACAGTTAAGTTCTGGGGCACTTATCAGATGGATAACGGCGTAAGGCTTGGCGCTAACTTCATGTGGCAGACGGGTAGGCCTGTCGGTTGCTTCGGGGTGCATCCTACCGACGTATTTGCCGCAGCATACGATAACGCGTCATTCTACTGCGATGGCCAGCCAGTACCGCGTGCCAGCCGAGGTAAAACCAACAACTGGTGGAACCTTGATCTGAATGCGCAGTACACAATGGAGTTGGAAAACGCGCAGCTGGTCCTATCAGCTGACATTTTCAATATCTTTAATCAGCAAAAGATCAGGGAAGTTGAAGAAAATGACAACCCGTTCTACGGCTTACCAACGGGTTTCCAGCCTCCAAGATCGATGAGGCTCAGTGCTCGGTATAGATTCTTTTAACAGACTAATCTAGATAAAAACCCCAGCAAACGCTGGGGTTTTTTTTAACAAAAATTATTTACCATTAAGCTGGTCGCATCGTTTCCACAGTATATTTCGCTTAAAACTTTTTACTTCCCTATGCATTGCCTAAGATCAATAACTTGCATGATTAAAGGTGTATTTGCTGTTGGTTATTTTGTAACGAGGTTGGTAAGGTAATCGTATGCGTAATCGAACCTATATCTTGGGAGCTCCAGGAATATTAAAGATAGTACTATTGGGGCTTTTGCCTAGTATCTCCCTATCCACGACGGAGCCACCCGCAACCAGTGTTAAAGAGATCGACAAAGCATATGGGATCGATGAGATTCTCATGCGTTGGGATAGCTCGATCCAGCTCGTCTATAGCACCTTGAATTCACCACTTGCCCTAGAGGGCTTTTCCTCAGCCGATCCTCTGCCAGGATGGATCGAAAATGCCGCCAATATTTGGGAGAGAGTATCTGGAGTTACTTTTAATCCTATTTTTATAAATGATGACGTGGTACCTGAGACAGATGTAACCTCTTGCGCTGAGTTT
>Ga0181584_10002711_pt1 | contig 13564 bp, 11 predicted proteins | sample 071ome_30_FD_132462 | JGI IMG/M metagenome (GOLD analysis project Ga0181584, IMG submission 132462) | Coastal salt marsh microbial communities from the Groves Creek Marsh, Skidaway Island, Georgia - 071406AT metaG (megahit assembly) | ecosystem: Environmental > Aquatic > Marine > Intertidal... | reverse complement strand
CGATTTCGTGGCTGCCGACCTGGCCGCTTACCGCGACATGGGGCACGATGTGTACATCTCGCCGGGCGGGTCGCACGGATCGTCGATCTTGGTGGAAGCCCGCACGGGCGCATCCACTGAGGAGGCCTGGAACCGGGTCCTGTCGTTCCTGACAGCCGATCGATAGGACATCTAGGCGGAAAGAGCTACCTTTCGGCTCTGTCTGCCCTCCCCGGCTTCCGACCGCTGCCTTGAATACGCTCTTCCGCGCGCTGATCATTCTGTCAGCTGGCGTCTTCGCCCTCACGCTGCCGGTCTACGCCCAGTACGCGTCCTTTGACGATCACGAATTCCGCAGTGATCGTCCGGTGATGATCCAGCGCCTTTCCGGGCCCATCGAGCTGGATGGAGTGGTGGATGAACCTGCCTGGGATGCCATCACCCCGATGCCGTGGCATGTGTACGGGCCCAGCTATGGCGCACCGGCCACGCAGGAGACGGAGTTTCGCGTTGCGTATGACGACTCCTACATCTATTTCTCATGTCGATGCTGGGACTCGGATGCCGACGCCATCCAGACCACCACCTTCAAGCGCGACGCATGGGAAGCCAACTACGATCAGGTCGCCATTGGACTGGACACCTTCAACGACAAGGAAAACACGTTGCTGTTCGTCCTGACGGCTGCCGGCGTCCGCGTTGATGTGGCCATTTTCAATGATGCCCAGGGAGACGCTCCCTTCAATATGTCGTGGAACTCGTTCTGGGATGGCGAGACCACCATCACAGACGAAGGGTGGTTTGCTGAAGTGCGCATTCCGCTGACCAGCGTCCGATTCAACACCGAACAGGACCTGAGTACCATGGGTCTGATGGTGTATCGCTACATCGGTCGCAACGGAGAGCAGCATTCCTACCCGGAGCGCCCACAAAACTGGGGATTCTGGAGCGCCGTCAAACCCTCCCAGAGCCAGGAGATCGTCTTCTCAGGCATCGAATCAACCCGTCCCGTCTATTTCACGCCCTACGTCCTTGTCGGACATGGCCAGACCGCCGAACTCAACGATCCTGAGACGGCCTATGACATCAACAAAGACCCCCAACTCGACGTCGGCCTTGATCTGAAGATCGGGCTGACCCGGAATCTGACCCTTGATCTCACGGCCAATACCGATTTCGCCCAGGTAGAGGCCGATGATCAGCAAGTCAATCTGACGCGGTTCTCGCTGTTCTTCCCTGAACAACGGCTCTTTTTCCAGGAGCGGAAATCGGCATTCGAGCTGAACTTCGGCCAGTCCAACCGCCTCTTCTATACCCGCCGTATCGGGATCAATGACGGCAACATGGTCACCCTTCTCGGAGGTGCCCGGCTCGTTGGGCGCATCGGTCGATGGGATCTTGGGGCGCTGACCATGCAATCGGCCAGCGACGGGGACCTTCCAAGCGAGAATTTTGGCGTCCTGCGCCTGCGTCGCCAGGTCATCAACAACCAGTCCTACGCCGGGGCCATCATGACCTCGCGCATTGATCAGGACGGCGGCGAGAACATCGGGCTGGGAGCAGACGGCATCTTCCGGCTCCGGGGAGATGACTTCCTGACCCTGGCGGCCGTGCATACCTTCGACGAGGAAACGGACGCCGGCATGGATGCCACGAGGCTGCGTGCCCACCTGCGTCGCGAGCGGATCGATGGACTGACGTACGACCTGGAATTCAACCGGGCCGGGAGAGACTACCGGCCTGACCTCGGATTCGAACTCCGTGAGGACTATTCGCAGTACGGCGTGGGACTCGGCTTCGGGCGGGTTGGAGCCGAAGGGCGACGCTTCAAGCGTCTGGAGAGCGGCGTCACCTCCGACATCTACGTAACCAACGAGTCAGGAAGACTGCAGACGAGGGAGACGACCGCCCAGATCTCGGCACTCGGTTGGACAGACGCCACGTCCAGGATCCAGGCGACCTGGTTTGTCGAGAACCTGGACGAAGCCTTTGACCTTTCTGACGATATCGAAATCAAGACGGGACGATACTCTTATCTGGAGACCGCCTACACCTTTAAGTCATGGACCACCAAGCCATGGATCATCAACTCGACCATCACGGCCGGCAAGTTCTTCGACGGAAGTCGCATTTCGTGGGGTGCCTCTCCGAGTTGGAACGTCTCGAGAGTGCTCGAGCTATCCGGTTTCTATCAGTACGACCGGATCACGTTTGACGAACGGGACCTCACGTTCAACGCCCATACGGCCCGCGTCAAAGTCGGCCTGACCTTCAACCGGGCCCTGTCCCTGTCCAGCTTCGTGCAATACAGTTCGGATGCCGACCTCGCGCTGGGCAACTTCCGACTCCGCTACAATCCCCGCGAAGGCAATGATCTCTATGTGGTCTTCAACGAAGGACTCAACCTGGATCGCTTCGATCGGACACCGGTCCCGCCATTCGTGAATGCCCGCATGCTGGTCATGAAATACAGCTACACCTTTGTTCGGTGACCGCGCAACCGCGGGTCTATCAGTTGAGATTCCGCTCCCTCTGCGGTAAATAGGGTGGTCCCTGGGTCCCAGTCATTCGGCCGGCCCATTTCGGACGTCCCCCATCCTGTCCAATCCGCCCTGACCCACCATGAGCCGTTCCTCCACGAGCGCCCGTCTCTCGGTCATGATGTTCCTTCAGTTCTTTATCTGGGGAGCCTGGTACGTGACCGTCGGCATCTTCATGGGAGAGAACGGGATGGGGGCAGATACCCACTGGGCCTATACAGTCGGCCCGCTGGCGGCTGTCATTTCTCCGTTCTTCCTCGGCATGATTGCCGATCGCTATTTCGACGTGGAGAAGGTCCTGGGAGTGATGCATCTCCTGGGCGGCGTAGCCATCCTGGCAGCACCGTTTATGAGCGGTTCGCCCACGGTGTTCATCCTGCTCCTGGCCCTGCACATGCTCTGCTACATGCCGACCATCGGGCTGACCAACACGCTGGCTTTCCACAACATCACGGACCAGGAAAAGCAGTTTCCCCTCATCCGCGTGTTCGGAACGCTCGGGTGGATTGCAGCCGGAGTTCTGGTCAGTCTGGGGCTGAATGCAGAGACATCGGCCATTCCGTTTTACGTGGCAGGTGGCGCTTCCATCCTGATGGGCTTCTTCAGCTTCACGCTCCCCCACACGCCGCCGCCCGCCACCGGATCCGGCTCGGTCACGGCACGGGAAATCCTGGGGCTCGACGCCCTGGCCAAGCTGCGCAGCCGTTCATTCAACGTCTTCATCCTGTCCTCTTTCCTCATTTGCATCCCGCTGGCTACGTATTACAACTTCGCGCCCATCTTCGCCAATGATGTAGAGCTGACCAACGTGGCATTCAAGATGTCCTTCGGGCAGATGTCCGAAGTCCTGTTCATGGTCTTGATGCCGTTTTTCTTCCGGCGACTCGGGGTGAAATGGATGCTGGTCGTGGGCATGGGCGCCTGGGTACTTCGCTATGCGCTGTTTGCTCTCGCAGCCCCGGCAGGCACGGTGTGGTTGATCATGTTCGGCATCATCCTTCACGGCATCTGCTATGACTTCTTTTTTGTGACCGGTCAGATCTATGTCGACAAGAAGTCGACCGCCGACATCCGGGGTCAGGCGCAGGGCCTGCTGGTCCTCATCACCCTGGGTCTCGGCATGCTGATCGGTGCCCAGGTTTCGGGATGGCTGAACAACTGGTTCAAGGATGGTGCCGAGGTACTTTCCGCTGCTGACTGGCAAGACTTCTGGTGGATCCCGGCGGCCTTTGCCGGTGCCATCATGCTGTTTTTCACCTTCACTTTCAAAGACGAAGTGAACCGCGACGAGGTCTCTGTATGATGGATTCAAAACGATTTGATCGCCGCTCATTCATGAAAACAAGTGCCCTGGGAGCCGCTGGCCTGAGCCTCTTCCCGATGGCCTGTGCTCGGCCAGACGCTGGTGCAGCTGCATCGGACGCTGCCCTGTTCCATGTTTCCCTAGCCCAATGGTCACTGCACAAAGCACATTGGGATGAGGAGATGACCAATCTCGACTTCCCGGTAGTGACGAAAGAAAACTGGGGTATCTCGGCTGTCGAGTACGTGAACTCGTTCATGAAGGAGGAAAGCCGCGATCCGGCCTACGTGGCGCAACTGAAGGACATCACGCAGAGTGAGGGTATCACCAATGTTCTGATCATGTGCGACGGTGAAGGGCGCCTCGGCGATCCGGATGAAGCCGCTCGTATTCAGGCTGTGGAGAACCACTACCGCTGGGTTGAAATTGCACGCGAGCTCGGCTGCCATTCGATTCGCGTAAATGCGGCATCGGAAGGCGACTGGGAAACGCAACGCGACCTGGCTGCCGATGGGCTCCGTCGCTTGACCGAATTCGGTGCCCAAGCGGACATCAATGTCATCGTGGAAAACCACGGAGGCGTGTCCTCGAACGGCGCCTGGCTTGCCGAAGTGATGCGGACGGTTGATCATCCCATGTGTGGCACGTTGCCTGATTTCGGCAACTTCAATATGGGAGAAGAATGGGGCGGCTGGTACGATATCTACCAGGGGGTTGAGGAGCTGATGCCCTTCGCCAAGGCCGTCTCTGCCAAGAGCCATAACTTCGACGAAGCCGGCAATGAACGCGAGAAGGACTACATGCGCCTGATGCGCCTGGTCCTGGACGCGGGTTATCGCGGCTACGTGGGTATCGAGTACGAAGGCGATGAGCTTTCCGAACGCGATGGCATCACCGCTACGATGAATCTGTTGAATCGCTGCCGCGAAGAGCTGGCAAGCGAATATTCCTGATACTGACTGCATGCGTCCCCTGACTCCATGACGAGGACGCCCACCTATTCCTGATCTGACATGAACCGTTTCCTGATCCTGATTGCCGGACTGGCGCTCACCATGACCGCGTGCCAGCCTGCAGAAACTGACGAAGCCATGAGCGACGATGCCGCCGCCACCGAAGCTGAATGGGTATCACTTTTCGATGGTGAGACGTTTGACCACTGGCGCGGCTACAAACAAGAGGCCATGCCCGAAGGCTGGATTGTTGATGACGGCGCCATGTACGCTTCCGTCCCTGAAGCAGGCATGGACATCGTCACCCGAGAATCCTTCACCAACTTCGACTTTTCCTTCGAGTGGAAAGTGGAGGAAGGCGGCAACTCCGGAGTAATGTGGCATGTCGATGAGTCAGCCGGCGACTACCCCTGGCTGACCGGACCGGAATACCAGTTGCTGGACGATGCGGCTTACAACGACGGAGCCATCGGCAAAAACAGCGCTGCTTCGAATTACGACGTCCAGGCTCCCAGCGAAGCCGTTTCGCGGCCGGCCATGGAGTGGAACGAAGCACGCATCGTGGTCAGCGGCCCAAACGTGCAGCACTGGCTCAATGGTGTGATGGTCGTCGAGTACGAAAAGGGGAGCGAGGCCCATATGGCCGCTGTAGCGGAATCCAAGTGGACGGGGTACCCGACGTACGGCACCACCGAAACGGGCCATATCGCCATCCAGGGTGATCACGGCGCGGTTTGGTTCCGCAACCTCCAGATCAAGCGGCTGGACTGAGTCCGCGTATCGGATGGTGCTCTCGTATCCTTTTAGGGCGACGGATTAATCGAAAGCTTCGAGCACGTAGTTCTCACCTGTCGTGTGCATCCAGTGCATCCAGTGTCATGATGCACCATGTCGCCGACAATGCTTACGGCATTGAGTTGGCGCCGCCTTCCACGCGGCGATAGCGGGTCATTTCGCCACGACCATCGAATGCTACTACGTCGAAGGCTTGGTAGTCAGCAGGATCACCCTGCTCCATCCCCGGGCTTCCGATCGGCATGCCCGGAACAGACAGCCCTTTGATTTCAGGACGCTCCTCAAGCATGCGGAGTACATCCTCTGCCGGGACGTGCCCTTCCACGATATACCCGTCGATCATGCCGGTGTGACAGGACTGCAGATTTCGCGCCATACCATTCTGTCTCTTTACCTGTTGCATATCGCTGGTCTTGCGCACCTCGACCTCGATTCCTGCTGCACGCACGTGCTCAATCCACTGACCACAGCATCCGCAATTGGGGTCCTGGTAGACAACCATGCGGGTCGTTTCTCCACCCGACTGAGGCGACATGACAATGAACAGGCCAGCTACGGCAATCAACAGTGTGCTGGCCAGAACGATGACAGATTTATTCACGGTGGGTCCTCATACTTCGTCTCGTGGTAGAGGTCAAATCTAGCGCCTACCCGTTTGTTTCGCACGCGCCGTTACAGAGCCCCGACGCAAATACTTCGTACCGTACATTGAGGCTTCTATTCCATTCTTTCGTGCTCGCCATGCGCCGCCTTTTACTCGCCTTCTTGATCGTGCCCTTCTTCAATGCCTGCACCCCGATAGAAGAGGTGCCCCAGATGCTGACCGATCCATCATGGGAATGGCAGTACCAGGACTCAACCGCATTCTTCATCGGTATTCACGCGGTGAGTGAGTCAACGGTCTGGGCAGCGGGCGCCAATGGCAGGGTCGTACGAACCGCTGATGCCGGTGCAACGTGGTCCACGATGTTTGTACCGGGTGCGGACTCCATTCAGTTTCGCGACGTACATGCCTTTGATGACATGAATGCGTTCGTTCTGTCCATTGGGAATGGTACCGACTCACGCATCTACAAGACGAGCGACGGTGGTGAAAGCTGGGAGCTCTCCTTTCAGAACGTAGACGAAAACGCTTTCTTCGACTGCTTCTCCTTCTGGACTCCCGAATCTGGCTTCGCCTTTTCGGATTCATTCGAAGGTGAATTCACCCTGATCAAGACCGAAGATGGGGGCGTCACCTGGCCACGTATCGACCCGACCCTCGTTCCTGATGCGCGCGATGGGGAAGGAGCATTTGCCGCCAGCGGTACATGTGTGCAAACCTGGGAAGGAGGAATCGGCTGGTTTGCCACAGGCGCTTCTGCAATCGACACGCGCGTCATCCGCACGGCAGATTATGGAGCATCGTGGTCCGAGTCCATTACGCCCATTGCCAGTCTAACCGGATCCGAGGGCATTTCAACGATGAGCATCCTGGATGCGAATAACGTAGCTGTAATGGGTGGTGATTTCACCCAGCGTGACTCCATTTACGCAAATGTGGCGCTTTCCTCAGACGGCGGCGAGACCTGGACACGTGCTTCCTCAGCGCCCATTGGAGGCAGTGTCTACGGATCGACCTATGTACCCGGTGCAGCCACACCGACACTGATTGGGGTTGCTCCCACCGGAACGGCGTACACAGCTGACAACGCCACTTCGTGGACACGGATCGACGACACGAATTTCTGGACGATCTCTGCTGTATCGACGCAGGGCATCTGGGCGGCCGGTCCTGGAGGGGTCGCTCGGTTGATAAACGGAACGAACGAGTAAGCATACGGCCCGAACACATGGCCTCTATTGCCGCCATTCTGGACCAGACGCCCTACGCTGACCTGCTTCGAGAAGTGGGTCGAGTTGCTGAACAGGCAGGTATCGAAACCTACGCCGTTGGCGGCACCGTGCGTGATGCGCTGCTCGGACGTTCGACCACCGATATCGATTTCGTGTGTATTGGCGAAGGCTCTGGATTAGCCTTGGCTTCCGCAGTCAAACAGCACCTGGGTGGATCGGAGGTTCACCGATACGAAAACTTCGGGACGGCAGCTGTCCGACTCCATGCGACCTCGACGCGGGACGAGCTGGTCCTGGAGTTCGTTGGTGCTCGAAAAGAGAGTTACGACCGGCACTCACGCAAGCCTGCGATAGAATCCGGGTCCATGGAGGATGATCAACGTCGGCGGGACTTCACTATCAATGCCCTTGCTGTGGACGTTCGTCCGGGTGCATTCGGCTCGTTAGTCGATTCGTTTGGAGGAGTCGCTGACCTGAATGCCGGTATCCTGCGGACGCCCCTTGATCCGGAGAAGACCTTTGATGACGATCCGCTTCGCATCATTCGTGCTGCCCGTTTTGCGGCGCAGCTTGGATTCGAGATTGATCCGGTGACCTTAGCTGGTATGCGATTGCGTGCGGAACGTGTCACCATGCTCTCAGGCGAACGGGTGAGCGATGAACTCAATAAAATCCTCTGCTGCGACAAACCATCAGTTGGATTCAGATGGCTTTACGAGGCCGGGGTGCTACATCATATCCTACCCGACCTGGTGGCCCTGCAAGGGGTTGAGACCATCGACGGTGTCCGTCACAAAGACAACTTTTTTCATACGCTGAAGGTGGTCGACAACCTGGTCGAGAGTTTTGAAGGCAAGCACTGCCCGGATACGCTTTGGCTGAGGTGGGCAGCCTTGCTGCACGACATCGGGAAAACATCATCGAAGCGATACACCGAAGGGATCGGGTGGAGCTTTCACGGTCACGAAGAACGCGGGGCCCGAATGGTGAAGAAAATCTTCAAGCAGCTGCGTCTGCCGGTGGACGAACGCATGAATTTTGTCCAGCAAATGATCCGACTGCACCATCGCCCTGTTGCGCTCGTTGATGACCACGTGACCGATTCGGCCGTCCGGCGCCTCTTGTTTGACGCAGGCGAGGACATCGAGGATTTGATGTTGCTTGTCCGCGCAGACATTACGTCGAAGAACCCTCGGCGCGTGCGACGCTACTTGAACGCCTTTGATCTCGTAGAAGAGAAATTCAAGGAGGTCGAAGAGAAAGACCATCTGCGCAACTTCCAACCGCCAGTAGACGGCGGAGAGATCATGCAGGTGTTGGGCATTCCTCCCTCGCCTGCCATCGGGGTAATCAAGAACGCAATCCGCGAGGCCATCCTCGATGGCAAGATCCCCAACGAGCATGACGCGGCGTACGCCTACATGATCGAGGTCAAGGACGAGTTACTTGCCGAACTGGACGAAGATGATTTCAGGGATCGGCGCTGAGCGCGCATACCAGTGCATCCCGAGCAGAAAAGCGTCGTAGACCCCACCCAGCGTTACCGATCAAGGAAACGCTTTCGATAACTTCAGCTAATCCAACTCCATTGCATGACCATGGCAGACCTACTTCGCGTCATCCTCTCCGTCATCATTCCACCGCTGGGCGTCTTCTTCAAAGTCGGATTCGGCTCGCACTTCTGGATCAATATCCTGCTGACCCTGCTCGGCTATATCCCGGGATTGGTCCACGCCATCTGGGTGCTCGCGAGCCACAAGGACTGATCGATCCGGGGTTTAAGACGTACGATTTGTCCGGTCACGAGCCGAACGGGTTCGCTTGCATCGTTCGGAACAGTACACCACGGCATCCCAAACGTCGGCCCACTTCTTGCGCCAGGCGAAGGGGCGCTCGCAGACAGGGCACACCTTGGTAGGCAGGTCCCGCTTTTTGCGCATCTTGGGCATGGGGACCGACAGAGCTTTGTATTCTCTGCTTATCCCGCTACTTCTTCCTTGACCGGGCGGATGTCCCACATCAGCATCTGCTCGATGTCGGCATAATCTTCTTCACCATCCACATCCGTGAAGGAATAATCTCCCATCTTTTCGCGCTGCATGGGCGAGAGCAGTTTCCAGCTCTGTCCTTCCTGGTCTTTGAATTCAGCCGGGTACGGATTTGTCACGCGGTAGGAAGGGTGGTACGACTTGTACGTCTTCTCTCCTTCGTACAGGGCGGCTCGGCGGGCGCCTGCCATCGTAGCACTTTTACCTGTCACCTTGAACGGGGTGATCGTGATGCTCGCAACAAAGAAGCCGTCTTCCTGCTCCAGATATTCCGGGCGCATGACTTTGAAATCACCCGGATGAGGATATGCGCTACGTTCGTTGAAGTCCATGATGGTGCGGGACATGTGCTGGTGGATGGTACCCCTGCTCCGGTAAATCCGTTTGTGGAAAATCCGACAGGGGAAAGGACGCCGTTGTACCTGTAAACCGGTATCGGGTTCGTGATCAGGTCCGAGAAGATCGTGCAAATCGGGGATTTTTAAAGCTGCAAGCTTAATGCCGTTATTGGGCTTGCTTAAATGCCGTTATTGACCCCTCGCTGAACGCCGCTGTGGAAAAGTATGTGGACGGCATTTGATTGTCCACAGGGCATACGAGCCAATAACGGTCATCACCTTTTCCATTATTTGAATTTGGGAATATTCATGATGCCGAAAGGGCCGTTCACACCCCGTTCTGTGGGATCTTGAAGAGACGATGTAAATGTGGACAAAAAACAGTTGCATAACGGCCATTCCACTCATTTATTGGTATCAGCACCAGCCGCCACTTTGCACTTTTCGGTTCATGGCACTCCCTAGCCTGCCATGAACCGTTATTTTTCTGGTCCCACCGGATGGCAAATTGGCGCGCTTACGCCCTGAAAGCGGTCCCACCGTCGTCTGTATAAAGGCTTTAAATCGGCCCAGCACGACTCCTCCGCCCCCTCCGGTCTGTGCTGCGATACCTGCCCGGTATCAACCCTACATAAAGATACACCCCATGCGTGTGCACCGCCGCGTCGGCTCGCCCGGCCAGCCCTGCATGCGAAAATTGAAGAGTTGCCATGCCTGAAACCAACCGGGATTCCTTGTTCGGAGATGAGACTACGATGGACGTGACGCTCGGTCTCACCATCGACCGCGTATTTTCTACTGAAGGGAAAGACCCTTTTGATTCTGTTGAGTGGGAAACGCGCGATGCGTCCATCAAAAACCACACCGGCAAAGCCATTTTTGAGCAGACCAATGTCGAATTCCCGGTCGGCTGGAGTCAGCTGGCCACCAACGTGGTCACCAGTAAATATTTCTACGGTGAGCTGAGCATGAACGGCACCCATCCCAGTGAAGGGGGTCGTGAAAACAGTCTGCGCCAGCTGATTCATCGCGTAACGAGAACGATTGCTGACTGGGGAACGAAGCAAGGCTACTTTGCCTCGAAAAAGGATGGTGAAACGTTTTATCAGGAGCTGACCTGGTTGTGTGTCAACCAGTACGGTGCGTTCAACAGCCCGGTCTGGTTCAACGTGGGCCTGAACCAGCAGTATGGCATCAAGGACTCCGGCGGCAAGACCATCTTCGGATGGGACCGTAAGAAGAAGAAAGTTGTCCCGGTTGATCCGTACATCCGTCCGCAGGCTTCGGCGTGCTTCATCATCTCCGTCGAGGATTCTATCGACGATATCTGGCAGCTCATGGGCGAATCCGCTCGCCTGTTCAAGTTCGGATCAGGAGTGGGTGCTGACTGGTCCAAGCTGCGCTCCAGCCGTGAGAAACTCTCCGGCGGCGGCGTTCCTTCCGGTCCCGTTTCCTTCATGAAGGTTCAGGACGCGACGGGTGGAACGATCAAGTCTGGTGGCAAGACGCGCCGCGCAGCCATCATGCAGACGCTCAAGAGCTGGCATCCCGACATCATGGAGTTCGTCGAGGCCAAGCAGGAAGAAGAGAAAAAAGCCTGGGCTCTTATTGAGGAAGGCTACGACGGAAGCTTCAACGGGCCGGCCTACGGCTCAGTGGCATTCCAGAACGTCAACCAGTCCGTTCGTGTGGATGACGCTCTCATGGCTGCAGCCGACGACAACGCGGCCTACGCGCTGCGTGCGGTAAAGGGTGGTGAGACGATCGAGGAAGTGGATGCCGCAGGGATCCTGGAAAAAATTGCTGAAGGAACGCACGTCTGTGGCGATCCGGGTGTCCAGTACGAAGACACCATCCAGCGCTGGCATACGTGTAAGAACTCGGATGCCATCAACTCGAGCAATCCATGCTCTGAGTACATGTTCTTGGACGATTCGGCCTGCAACCTGGCTTCGCTGAACCTGCGCAAGTACCAGAATGCAGACGGCGGCTTTGATGTAGCGCGCTTCCGCGCCGCGGCCCGTATTTACATCACGGCCATGGAGATCCTGGTGGATAATGCCGGATATCCTTCTGCCCCAGTAGCCGAAAACTCCCATCTCTACCGTCCGCTCGGTCTCGGCTTTGCCAACCTCGGTGCGCTCCTGATGTCGATGGGCCTGCCTTACGACAGCGACGAAGGACGCGCCGTGGCTGGTGCCGTCATGGCCATTGAGCACTGCGAAGCCTACGCTCGTTCTGCCGAGATTGCAGGCAACCCGAAGATCGGTGCGTTTGAAGGCTACGAGGCCAACCGCGAGCCATTCCTCGAGGTCATGCGCATGCACCGGGACGCCGTGGACACGATCCACACGTCGTGCCCCGACTACTTGTTCGAAGCGGCACGCGAGTCGGCCGACCGCATGGTAGCACTCGGCGAAGTACACGGGTACCGCAATGCGCAGTCCACCGTGCTGGCCCCTACCGGTACCATCGGCTTCATGATGGACTGCGACACTACCGGTGTTGAGCCTGACATCGCTCTTGTCAAGTACAAGCTTCTGGCGGGCAAAGGCGATGGCATGTTGAAGATTGTCAACCGTACCGTACCCGAAGCACTCGAGCGCCTGGGCTACAAGAAGAAGGAAATCAAAGCCATCATTGACCACATTGATGAGCAGGATACCATCGAAGGGGCACCGGGCCTCAAGGATGAGCACCTGCCTGTGTTCGACTGCGCCTTCAAGCCGTTCAACGGTGAGCGCTCGATCCACCACATGGGTCACATCAAGATGATGGCCGCTACGCAGCCCTTCATCTCGGGCGCCATCTCCAAAACGGTCAACATGCCGGAGAGCACGACGGTCGAAGAGATTTCGGACGCGTACATGCAGGGTTGGAAGCTTGGCCTGAAAGCGGTGGCCATTTACCGCGAAAACTCCAAGCGCAGTCAGCCACTGGCCACGTCCAAAGGCGGCAACACGAAGGGCGCAACAACCGAAGTGGCTTCCGGAGACGGCCAAGCCACTACGGTCGAACCGGAAGTCAAAGTGGTCGAGCGCGTCGTACACAAGTCGGTTCGTCACCGTCTTCCGGATGAGCGCCCGTCGCTGACCCACAAGTTCTCGATTGCCGGACACGAAGGATACCTGCACATCGGCATGTACCCCGACACAAAGATGCCGGGTGAGATCTTCATCACGATGGCAAAGGAAGGATCGACCATTTCCGGTCTGATGGATGCCTTCGCCACCTCGATCTCGATCGCGTTGCAGTACAACGTGCCCCTCGAGGATCTGTGCAACAAGTTCAGCCACATGCGCTTTGAGCCGAACGGGTTCACGAACAACCGGCAGATCCCGATTGCCAAGTCCATCATGGACTACATCTTCCGCTACCTCTCCATGCGCTTCCTCTCACAGCCCGATGTAGAGCCGAAAGCCGAGGAGCCAGCAGCGGAAGAACCAGCCTCGGACCTGGAGCAGATCGACATGTTCACGGCAGAGCCGACCGATTCGACGGTCGATCCGCTTGTGGGCGATACGGTAGAGGACTTCTTGGGACGTTCAGGTGCCGTCGAGACTGCTACCGCTACGGCGACGGCGGTAGCAACGGCCACCGAGACCGAGGCCACCTTTGCCAACCAGGAGGATGCACCTCCGTGTTCAAATTGCGGCAGCATCACGGTGCGCAGCGGGGCGTGTTACTCATGCCCGAACTGCGGTAACACCAGCGGATGTGGATGACCGCACTGACATCCCGCCCCGCGCACGGGAGCGCAGGTCGGGATAAT
>Ga0181584_10002704_pt1 | contig 13576 bp, 12 predicted proteins | sample 071ome_30_FD_132462 | JGI IMG/M metagenome (GOLD analysis project Ga0181584, IMG submission 132462) | Coastal salt marsh microbial communities from the Groves Creek Marsh, Skidaway Island, Georgia - 071406AT metaG (megahit assembly) | ecosystem: Environmental > Aquatic > Marine > Intertidal... | reverse complement strand
ATGAACAACAGTTTGGCGGCTGTTTGCGAGACGCTTTCCAGAGGCATGTTGCGTAGAAAACCAGCAGCCTTGTTAACGGCTTTTTCAGATTCCTCAAATGAAACATGGTTTAGATAAGTCCATGCCTTTAATGTGGCCAGGGCATTTCCGGGAGCGGCAGGTGAACCCAGCGAATCCTGTTTTTCGATCACCCAGTTTCCCTCGGGCGTTTGATAACCCACGAGTTTCCGCGCTACCGAGCGGTTCCACTTTTCCTCCCCGAGCACACCAGCACTCACAGCTTTGACCAAGGCTGATGCGAACTGAACATCAGCCAATTGTTGATCACTGACATTGGGATCACCCTGCTGCTTGTCCCATTTCTCAGGACTCGAAAGCCAATCCAGGGTGCTTGAAATGGAGTCCCCGGCAATATCCCAACCATACTGCCTGGCGGCAAACAATGTCTGCGGAGCGTCACTGTTGTTGTGACACGAAAAACAACCATTTTCCCTGGGCCAGGAAGCAACCTGTTCTTCAAGAAAATCCAACGCCAATCGAGTGGAAGCCTCCAGATGCTTGCTTGGAAATGGCCCCTTCAAACTAGCGGCTTGCCCACCGTTTAAAAACACAACCAATAACCCAATCCAAAAAATGGAACCAAGTGTCATCTTTGAGCGCATGCCGCCCAATTTAGCTGCCATGGCAGCTATGAGAAAGAATAATCAGATCTTCAGATTTAGAGATCCATGAGCACAAATCCAGTCGTGGAAAACTTACCGCCCTTGTGGTAGGCTCAAACTCATGCAGTCTTTGAGCTCCATCAAAAACCAAACAATCCAAGGATTGATCACGGCCTTATGGTGCTTGGCAATCTATGCTGTTGCCTCCAATACCGAAGCCGATGAGGGATCTCCATTGGCCGGCCTGGAGAAATACAAAAACTTGACCAAAATCCAAATCAGAGGCCGCGTGGTATGCCTCCATGAAGCGATGAACAAGGAGTTCGGCATGAATATACCAACCGGTCATGAGCATGTTTATGGGATCAAGACAGAAGACGGTAAATTTTATCTCACTTTGAAAAACAATCTGTCCGCAGCCGTGTTCGATGACGAACGCGTGCGCGACCGGGAACTCATCCTGTCAGCGTGGTTGTTCCCCAAATCTAACATCATCGACATCGTCTCCATGAAATCCTTCAAAGACGGAGTCATCCACGACCTCTACTACTACTGCGTCATCTGCGCCATCCGCACCGCTGTCCCGGGTCCCTGCATGTGTTGCCAGGATGATGTAGAGTTTGTTGAAAAGCCGATGGATTGATGGGGTGCTTTCGGAATCTTCATTCCAAAAGCACCCATGATCATCCCCTAGAAGTACCACCTCCTATTGCCTGAATCTTGTCGAACCAGACAAATGGAAGTGTGTAAGATCTGACAAAGTTGGCAATCATTCCATAGTAGCAAAACTGTTACATCAGGCTTCAAGGAAAGAGGTTCCAGCGAAAAGTGCATCACCCATCAACAACGGAACCTGCATCCGATGGAAACCAAATAACGAACTGAGTCCAGTCGTCTTTCGAGGATTCCAGCAACATATCTCCTCCGTGAAGTCGGGTCAGGTCGCGCGCAATGTTGAGACCAAGTCCGTGCCCACTAACGTTTTCGTTTGCATTGCCCCGGTGAAACCGTTCGAAAATATGGCTCTGGCTTTGTTCTGGAATGGCGTTTCCCGTATTGCCTACCTTAATGACCATACGGGGATCCTCTATGGACAAAGACAAAGTCATTTGACCATTTTCTCGATTGTACTTTGCCGCGTTTTCCAGTAAATTTCGCAGGATCATTGTGACATACCTTTTTTCCCCCTGAATCGTGGCTTTTGCTGGAAGGTCCGCTTTAATTTCAATATTCAAAGGATTTGCTTGAACTTCAAAGTCATCCAATTCACCTTCCAGAATTTCCGTTAAATCCAGTCGCGAACAATTCAGATGAAAACGACCCGCATCCATTTGGGAAAGTAAAAGCAAATCCTCTATCACTCGTCCAAGACGAAACGTTTGCATGATGGATTGCTCCAAATCTATTGCCATGCCTGCGGGAAGGTTTTTTCGTGAAAGCATATCCTCAAGTCCAGCCCTCAGCACGGCCACGGGAGTCTTCAACTGATGCGAGGCATTGGCTGAAAATCGCCTGGAACGCTGGAGTTCAACATGACTTTGTTCCAGCGCATCTTCGGCAAGCTCACGACCTACCCGGTTCGATTCCGAATCAGCCTCCAATTGTTCGACAGGCCGAGAAAGCCTTCCAGCCATAAAGTGACTGGTCACAAATCCAATGAATATCAATCCCAATCCAATGGAAATGATTTGGCGACGCACCTGACCTAAACGCTGCTCAAAAACTGTCAAAGGAAACAGGCAAACTTCATGAGCAGGAGGATAAGATGAGTTTGGATTTAGGATTTTGAAAAACAATCGAACATTTCCCTGCTCAAGCGGCACGGTCATGTTGCCTTCAACCGATTCACCTGATGAAATCATTTACTCAAGGGTCCGTGAATCAGGTTCTTGTCCGAATCCTTTTCCAATTGTTCGAGATACAACCGGTTTTCACCAAAGATTCCAATGAACCGGGAGACATCTTTGGAAGTTGTGTCGGAAGGAGTGAGGAATGAATTGAAGCCAACCACCAATGCCGCCATGATTTCACCGGTTGCCAATGAGATAATGGGCGTCGCCATGACTTCCACCGCCTCTACCGAACCGGAGTCGGAGGAAACAAAAACGTATCCCAGTTCGGGTTCTTCAGAAATTTCAGGCACTTCAAGTTGTGACTCCAATTGCGGGTTGAGATTGCCTTCGATGGTGATTTCCTCGGGAGAGATGATCTTTCCATCGTGATCCAGAAAACGATAAAAAACGGGTTTCATGGAATAAGGATGATCCTCTGGATCTAAAACCATGCCGCGCATGATTTGATTCATTTCATCCCTGGCGCTGGGATAAAGAAGATCAAGGGCATCATCCTCAAAAGAAGCTTGTATGCGCGGACGATGAACCAATTTCTGGCATGCCAAGGTAAGGTGAGCGTGGCGTGCGGTTCGAACTTTTTGCCAGGCATCAAACTCAGCAAGGAAGACGCGATGCTGGTCCAGAATGACTTCGCGATAATTTTTCTGTTCCGCCACATAAAGAGCCAGACCGGCAAACAGAACAACCACCAACATCAAAGCGGCAAGGATCTTCAGTCGAAACCGAAAAGTCTGCAATGAAGCCGGCATGATACTAGAGTTTCAAGGAAAGTTTAGATTCAGCGTGGATGTTTCTTCCAATTCCACAGGGATCTCGATCGTCTTTTTCGAGTTCAACCAGGCTTTCAGTTTCCATTTCCCGGCCGGTAGTCCTTCCAACCTGAATTTCCCCTGCGTGTCCGATGTGATAAAGTAAGGGGTATCAACCACCAGAATCAGGGCCCGCATGTGTTCATGGATATCACATCGCAAAGTGACCAAACCTGGTTTGTCAAACACCTTGGACGGAATGGGGCGTTCGTCGGGAAGATACCTGCCCAGATCAAATCGTTTGGTTTTTGAAAACGAAAACACATTGTGAAAACTATCATCCAGATTTGGAAATTCCACCTTGGTTCCCACTTGCACAGCCAACAGACCTGGATCGAAGACAAGGTCCTTCTGCAGCATTTGAGCAACCTGAACAGGTTTCCGGGTCTTTGAAAATTCACCCTCCAGATAAACAATGGCGACCGGGGGATCGGGCGCCAGAATCTTTCCTTTGGTGACGATCTGGTAGCGTTGCACCATCACAGGCGGCACTTTACCTTCAGGCAACGGAACCCGACCTTCAATCACAGCCTGAGCACTCACTTGATTCAAAGTGATAAGAAAAAATACACCCACGCCCCATGCGTAACCCCCACATGAGCTCATGATGTTCTTCAATGATATCAAGCAATTCATATCTAAAAAAATCAACTGGATTGAATGGCGTAACCAACACCCCGAACGGTTTGTATAAGAGGTGAGTCAAAGTTCTCATCAAGCTTTTTACGAAGTCTGGTGATAAATATCTCAACCCTACGAGTGTCATAATCATGTTCGCAATGCCAAACAAGCTTGCACAATTCAGTTCTTGAAAACACCCGCCCCGGTTCCTCCATCAAAACCTGCAAAAGTTCAAATTCCCTGGGCGACAAACTGATCTTCTTACCGGCGCGTGTCACATTTCTCCCATGGATTTCAACTTGGAGGTCTTTGACGGACAGTAAATCTCTGGCTGTCGGAGTCGCCCCCCGCCGACCGAGCGCTTCCACTCGAGCAACAAGTTCGTCCATCGAGAAGGGTTTGGTCAAATAATCATCTGCGCCGGAATTCAGTCCCAACACCCGGTTTTCAACTTCGCCGGAAGCGGTCAGCATCATTACCCTGACCAATTTCCCCTTTTGCCTGAGTTGATTCAAAATGGAAATTCCATCCAGACCTGGCAAATTAAGATCCAGAATGATGAGATCAAACATTTCACGGCAAGCCAGCTCGGCCCCTTCGACACCTTCGTTCACACATTCCGTTTCGTGACCATGTTTGGACAATGTTTTGGCCACAATGCGCGCAAGATGCTTTTCATCCTCAACTATCAATATACGCATGATCTAAATCCTCCATCGCCTCTACCTGAAAGTTTGGCACCGTTTTTTTGTGTGCAGTCAGAACTTGGCTCGCCATAAGCAGCAAGGTCCATGTTGAGCCTCCTGACCGAAGGCCAAGCTAGCCCGATTATTCGTATTATCAATGCAAATCATTCCGGATCATCGCGCCTGCATGAAACTCCAAACGTTACTTGTTGCAGCATCAAAACCAAACGCTCAATTGTGCCGCAATCAATTGAGTGGATGATTTCGGGCCGCGCTCGAAGTACTGAAAGCTGTATTGAAGTTTCAAAAGACTGTGGGCGGAAATACGATACCCCACCGCCACATCACTTCGCCACGCATTGGAAACCCACGGAACATGTCGTCCTGAAAATTCGTCATAAATGCTCTCGGATATGAACTGATTCCATCGAATCGCCCCATAAAACCGAGGTGTAAAACGATATTTTGTTTCCACATAGTAAGCATACGCATCGGCCGCACCAACCAAAGGATCCGTATATCTGGAATGGTAAACTTCCCCCCAGACTTGGAGATGATGCCAGGCAAACCCAATATCCGCGCCCAATAAGGTTTGCTGAAAATCACGGGCATCCGATCCGGCCGGCAACACCCTTTGGTCCACATTCATGAGGTACACTCCTTTACTGGCATTCATACCCAAATTCCACATCGGGTTCGGTATCCAACCAATCCTGCCAGCCACGGTGGGATGATCAAATTGAACTTCGCTCAATTCCCAATCGACCGGCCTCGATATCATCGGGGCATGCTTGAATTCAAACGCATAGGTCCAATCCTGAATCTGACCGGACGCCATGGCTCCTGTCGAATAAACGGGGCCCCAAATGACGGGACTGTATGTATAAGGTTGGTTTCTCGATTGCGTGACCATTCTGCTGAAGTAAAAATCCTCCAGTTCACCGAAAATCACGGGTCGATGTTCATAAGGAAACGGGGCGGTGATAAAAGGATTGTCCTTGGGGTGTTGCCTGGGCACCCAATTTCCGATGGGAGTGCCAAATTTCCCGACTTGAAGATTTAACCGGCCGTCATCCCAAGGGGTGTATCGAAGTGCATAAGCATCGGCCCGCCATTCCATGGGATTGTCCCCTTGATGAAACCCACGGTCATATCGAAACTGAGCGAACCCATATATTTGGGATCCAATCTGACTATCCACGAAAGTCGTAAACCTGGGAAAAAACAATGCATTGGATTCGGCGCTGACAAACCCGGCAGGAGGTTCTTCAAAGGCATACCCTTCCATACTCGCAACATGGCTCAGCCTCAGCCTGAACTGATCATCAAACGCGCTGAACGTAAGCTTGTCCTGAAGACGATCGAGCAGGTCATCGGCCCGCACCACAACTCCATCAACTGCAAAAGCCCAAAGAATACAAGCAAACAGGAAGCCCACTTTTTGGACATCATTGATCCGCAATTGATATGAATCTGCCATCCGTTGTTTATGCTCTTAAAGTAAGAAACAACCTTAATGACACATCATTCCTACTGTCAAAAATCAAAGCCACTGGCGTATCCAATTTTTCATGGACATCCACATTTCATCTGCGCACCCATGCGCCACCCCTTTGACCAGATCAGACCGGAAGGCCTCCTTTTTGCCGTATAGCTCGTATACTTTCGTTAATTCCTTTTCGACCGTTCTGATACCGGGAATTGGAGACAACTCATCCTCCATGCCGTTCATGCATAAAAGGGGACGAGGCGCTGCAAGGGCGAGGATGGATTCCAGATCACAGTATTCCATCAAACCGGGCACAAAAAAATACATCCCATGCAAATGCAACCCTTTGGCCTCAACCAAATCCCGATACCGCACCATGCAGGCGATTGGCACCCCCACCGCCAGTTCGTCTTCAAAGGCCATCAACCATTGGGTCCGCGTGGCACCCATGCTCATCCCTGCTGCTGCGATGCGTTTGGCGTCGACTTCGGAACGTTGTTGCAGGTAACGAAAAGCTGTTCGGTCATCCCAAAGAATGCGCCCCCAAAGGGTGCTCCCCTGCCATAGAAAATATTTGAATAAACTGTGCTCCCCTTCATGCTCGAAGTCCTCACACGTCTCCACCCCGGCACCATGACGCTCCCCAAAGCCCAAGGCATCCACACAAAGCACGGACATGCCCATTTCAAGAAAACATTGAACCGGCGATTCGGGCGTGTGGCGATTCTCAAACAGTTCATCCTTACCCACCTCATACTCACCTCCATGCCAGTGGCACCACAACACAGCCGGACCGGGTTCGGTGACATTTTTCGGGGTCGCAAACCAGGCAGGCATGCCCGTTGCGGTCCCATTATCGATCTGCAGTTTCTCAACCACACCAAGCGTATGGTTTTGACGCCATACCACTTCCGCCTGGATCGTTTCCGGAATGGACGGAAGATGCCCCAGATGACGACGTATCCCCGCACGCACTTCGTTTCGATGTTTCAACCAGGTCGCGTGATCGGATGCGCAACGGTTCAAATCAATCAAAGGCGGTTTCATGGAGCAAAACACTTTCCGAGGGCATCCTTCAGAGGGTTCGCGCCCCGATCACAAAAGCCCATGTGTGCATGAGGTCGCCAGCCTTCGGCACATTCAAACATGCCGGATTGACGCCCCATCTCACGGGTCGTTTTTTCCATGTCCTTCAGGTAGGAATCCATTCCCTGGGTAACATCGAGCCATCCCTTCTGGCTGGCGTGTGCCGAAAGAGCTTCTCGCTTACGTCCCATCAAATCCCCGACATCCACAAACATGCGGGCCTTCACGGGATCCCCGAAAGTATCCACCAGTTCATGTGGCATGGCGTGATAAAGGGTTACTTCCTGAGAGACGGGTGACACCGGTGGGTCGGTTTGATAATTAGGCATTCCCCTGGCAAACGCTGCCGACACGGCCAGTCGACAGGCATTCATGTGATCTTCCATGTAATCCACAGGAGAATGAATCAATAAAATCTCCGGAGCCACCTGACGAATAACTGCTGCCAGTCGGCGCAACAAATCATCGTTGTAAAAAACCTCCAGATCCCCGGTCAGAGGCGGGTACCACTGCGCGCCCAATATTTCTGCCGCCTTCCGCGCTTCATCGGCACGTATGGCGGCGGTGGTTTGGGCGTCATGCTCCAAACTTCCACAGCAGCCATTGGCAATATTCATGTAATGCAACTCCCACCCCGCTTCCCCAAGCCGCATCAAAGTCCCCGCCATCATGAACTCAATATCATCCGGATGCGCGGCAATCGCCATGGCCTTCCGTTTCCCTGAGCCTGGAACAGATGTGGATTTCGTCGTTTCCATGACTAGGAAATGGATATCTGACAAAAACTAACCAACCTTGACCGATTTTCCTGTCTTGGCAGAGCGATCCGCAGCAAAGATGATTTCGTGAGATCGAAGGGCGTCATCGATGTTCGTCAATGCCATCGGTTTCTTCTTCTGGAGGGCTGCAAAAAACGCCTCGAATTGAGTCTGATATGGATGATCCGAGACATCCCCGCTATCGAGCATCTTCATCGAAAGTTCGCTCCAACGGGTCTTGTCCAACCCGCCCATCTTTGTACTGTGCAATTTATTGTCCAGCAAACTGCCTTCGCTTCCAACCAGGTGGGTGTGGAAATAGTAAGGCTGAATACAATCAATCACTGAAGCCACTTTACCGATCCGGCCGTCCTTGAATTTCAGAATCGTGACGCTGGTGGTGTCGTATTCGTAGGCTTTGAAATCCTTGTTCTTCGATCCGGTCGAAAGACTTTGCACTGATTCCACATTCGATCCCATGCAAAGCAATAAAGCATCCAGAGCGTGACACCCCGCAGACAACAGACTACTGCCACCAGCATCCTTCCTGGTATTCCAACGATACTGACCATACCAGGGGCCGATGCCGTGATAGTAATCAATTTCGCCATAATGAATTTTCCCGAGCAATCCCTGATCAATGATGGCCTTGGTCGTCAGAAACTGGCTCGAATATCGGCACTCAAAACAAATGCAGGACTGCACCTTGGCCTTCTTCACCGCATCACGAATGGCCACACAATCCTTCCACGATAGTGCCATCGGTTTTTCTAGAATGATGTGCTTGCCCGCCTTGGCGGCGGCCACGGCATGCTCGCGATGCTGGTAGGGATAACTGCAGATCGAAATCACATCCAGATTGGGATCCTTCAGCATGGCCTTGAGATCCTGATAACACTGAATGTCACTCCCGTGCGTGGCGCTGACCTCCGCTGAATCCAACGGCCTGGAAGAAAACACCGCACGGACCTGTGCATTGGATGAAGCATTAATGGCCTGAATGTGCGCTCCCGCCACCCAGCCGTAACCGATGATACCGACGTTAAACTTTTTCATGGATGCAATGATTGATTTGAAAAACGTCAATATCCTAAACCACCCGTGCCCCACAGGACAAGAGCGAGCTGAAGAGATTTATCACAACAGCCAAACCCAGGAAATGTCAGATACAAAATCTTGGGGTATCAGTCTCTGGTATGACGTTTGATCAGCAATCGTACATTTTGACCGGGCTTGATTTGTAATGCGTAGGCGCGAAGTTGCTCCCCGGTCAAAATCACAACCGATCGATCGTCCTTCTGGACATCGAACTTGTCGTCATCCGACACGGTGAACCATTGAGGGAACTGATTGATGCGCGGATAATCCACGGGAAGGCGGAACCAGTCTTTATGGCGCAGACGATCGAAGCGCAGGGTTCCGGACCAGAAGTCCTGGCTTTGAATCCACAGGTGGAGGGCGCCTTCACGTTCCACTGCGCCAATTTGCAATCCATCCCGCCAAGGATTGGGCGCGACGCCTTGCGTTTTCCATAGCGCATACATCAGACTGGTCCGAGCTGAGTTCCCGTCACCATACCATCCTTCGATGATACCGTCTGGACGTTGTTTTTCCCAAATTTTACGAATGCTTTGATCAGCCCATTCAAAGGCAGTATCCACTGGCAAACGATTCAACATGTTCAAAGCACCTTCCACCGAATCGGCGTATCCATCCGCTCCACCGCGTTCCCAATCTGCATCCAGGTACTTGTGGATATTTTCCAGGGCGTGACGTACCGCCTCACGATAGCGCGGCACACCATCAATGTCGGCGACGGTCAGGTAGGCATTGTAAACATAACCCCACCCATCACTGATGCCTAGGTTCATGTCCCCTTTTTTGCTCGGTTGATAGGTGTTGGGCATCATGCCGTCTGGATTAACAGCATGATCCAAGATGTCGTCGAGGATGCGATGGAAAGGCTCTCGGTAGCGGGCATGACGGTCGGGATCTTGTCGGGACGCAATCAGGTAGGTTTCGGAAAGTCCGCTGATCACTTCGCAACCATGATCTCTCAATCGAATGCTGGCATGATCCAGCAAGTGATGGTGAAGAAGGTATTGGTCCGCCAATCGATAGCACCAGGTCTTGAAACGTGTGTCTCCCGTTCGCCAATACATGCGACTCATGCTTTGCAACAATTCACCGTGCACTTCAATATTGTTGGTTGGGATGGGTCCGGCCGGAGTGCTCACCTCGGCGTGTCTCCAGATGCCATACAACAATTCAAGCATCCGCTCCTCCCAGGCCGTGGGGCCCATCCATTCGGTGATGGGCATCAGACCATCTTTCACATACTCGGAAGCGCCGAACAAAATATTGTCCCACTGAACGGTCTCCTCACGAAAGCCTTGTTTCAGGAAATCGTAGGTATCGGGAAGTCCATCCACGCGGGTGGTGAGACGACGCTCGGCTTGCAACATGGAATGAACCGTTTGTTTCAAATAAAAATCATCCAGCACATGGTCGGTTAGGACCAGGAAGGGAAAGTTATCGGCTGCACAATCTTTCGCGTTCCAATAGGCATCACCACTGATCCGCCTGGGCAGCAGACCTGTTTCCAAGTCAGCAAAACTCAACCATCCATGCGCGTATCTACGGGAAAAGGCCACTGCCTGTTGGGCGTCCAGGGCGTTGGCTTCTGCTTGTTCCCAGGCAGAACGGGTTTGGTCGGACAAGAGGGAAGTTTCAGCTGTCAAAGTGATCGCAAAAATCGAAACGAAAATGTTTGCGAATCGAATGCGGCCTGGGGAGATGTCGAGAGGTTTCATGGGCTGCCCATATTCTCGCTCAGCACCGGTCGATTTCCAATCCATTCGTCCCGGGTTTCCCCGTCAAACTGTTTTCATTGCCATTTTCCAGCAATTTAGGGTGAACGATGCGCAGAGAAAGGTCTGCATACCAAACGCCCTGCACCAACAATGCAGGCTCACTATCACCTATGAAAAAATGTCCTTTCCTCACCTTGGCTGCTGCCAGAGGTTCCCTCGCGGCTGTTTTGCTCAGCTGGCTATCCATGGATTCATCCATTCGATTCCCATCGATCAAGGCAGCCGAAAAGCGGATAGACTACCGGCATTACGCCATGGTGCATGCCGGCGACATCAAACACGGCGCGGAACTGTTCGCCAACGACCAGCTCGCCTGCTGGACCTGTCACGACTTGGATAAGCACACCGATAAACCCGGCCCGAACCTCCTTGGAATTGGCGATAAGATGGGACGCGGCGACATCATCGATGCCATTCTTCAACCGTCGGCCAACATCGCAGACGGATTCAACACCACTGTCGTGGACCTGAACAACGGCGATGAATACACCGGCATCCTCAGCGCCGCCAATCAAGACTGGATCGAACTCAAACGCCCCCGACTGGAACCCGTGCGCATTTCAATGGAGGACGTGACCAGTCAACGCACCAGCGACCTGTCCCTGATGCCTGAAGGACTGCATCTCAGCATTTCACCTCAGGACCTGGCCGACCTGGTCGATTACCTGGTGAGCTTAAAACTGCCGGAAAGCGCCACTCGATACAAACAGGGCACTCCGGACCATATTCAAGCCATCGAAACACCCATTGGTTTTATCCCTTTTCACTCAACCGAACACACATTCACCAAACCAGCCTGGATGGGGCAGATCCCCGGTGAACCCGATCAATTCCTGATCATCGAACACGCTTCAAGTCGTATCTGGCGATTGGAAAAAGGACTTGATGGGGACCACAAACACCTGTTCCTGGATCTGGGCCCCAAGCTCAGCCAAGGAGGAGCGCGTGGATTGATGGGCTTGGCCTTTCATCCCCGGTTCAGGGAAAACGGACGATACTTCCTCGCTCTGCATTATAACGATTCCGGCCAACACATCGCCATGACAGTGGAACGAAAAGCAACGCCGGATTTGAACAAGGACTCCGGCGCTCCCTCGCGCACCCTTCTCCGCTGGAATGCCACCACCAGTTCGCACACCGGTGGTGGATTGGAGTTTGGTCCGGAGGGTTATCTTTACGTTGGCATGGGGGACACCGGGCCACACGAGGATCCCAATGGGCACGCGCAGAACATGTCTCTCTTGAAAGGAAAAATGTTACGCATCGACATCGACCAAACCGATTCAGGACTGCCCTATGCCATCCCACCCGATAATCCCTTTGTGAACCAAGCAGACATACGCTCCGAAATCTGGGCCAGCGGATTGAGAGAACCCTGGCGCTTCAGCTTCGACCGTGCAACAGGAGAACTCTGGGTTGGCGATGTCGGGCAGGATCGTTACGAGGAAATCACCATCCTGCGCCGAGGCGAAAACCACGGATGGAACGTCTGGGAAGGATTCGAACGATTTTCCAACACCTATCAAAGAGAAGGCGCCATCTGTGTGGAACCGATCTTCGCATACCCACGCAAACAGGGTATTTCCGTGATCGGAGGATACGTCTATCGCAAGCCGGATGTCTCCTCCTTCGAGGGCGTCTACATCTTCGGCGACCATCAATCCCGCCGGATCTGGGGCCTCACCCAAAAGAACAGGCGATTAATCCAGGTCCTTGAATTGGGCGTTTGTCCCGAGAAACCCGTTTCCATTGCCCAATCCGAAACCGGCGACCTGTTCGTGGTCGGCTACGAAGGAACTTTGTTTCGACTGGATTTCTCCAAATCCAAATTTGAAGTTCTTCGTTAGGAGAGTTGGAATTTGGAATGGATGTTGACAATGATGAATAGAAACAAAGTTATCGTCACTTGACCAGGATCATCGAATCACCACCAACCAATCCTTATCCGGGTCATTCGGCGGCATCCCAATGGTTACGCTCTTTCCGCCCTTAAGCTCTTTTACCGAACCGACCAATAGTGGACCGCCTTCTCTTGGATTAAACCATCGAACACTAAACCCCCGATCAACGCTGGTCAGATCCAACGTGGTTGAACCGCCCTCAGGAAGATAGATCAGGTAGGTTTCCCCTGGATCTGCAAGACAGTATTTATCATTGTTGAACTCCGGATTCCCGATGAGTTCATCGGCCGTGGTCATGTTCCAGAATGGTATGTTCTCTTGCTTGAAGAATTCCAAGGCGACCCGACAGTAATCCCAGGACTGGTCACGACTTCTCCAATCCTCGCAAACCAAATCATTCTGCGGCAGTTTGTAACCAAAATAATATTCCACACCACCACCGCCGCCCATGAGCGTTCCCCAAAGGGTATATTTCCGGACTTCGTGTTGTGTGTGAATCTTCTTGCTGTCCGCGGGATCCGTTCCATCAAATCCCTGGTAGCCCAAGTCGGGCACCTGAGCGTATTGCGCGGTTCCTGATTCATCAAAAGCAACCACCCAGGGCTTTCCTGCTTCAGCGGATGCTCGCGTCCATTTGACCACCTGCCAATGGGTGTCCCTGATGTTGCTGTTTTGCAGGGAGGTTCCCGTCAAAACAGAGTCTTCCCCCAACAACGGACGATACACTTTGTCCTGCTGTTCGGGATAGGTGTGAACTACGATATGATGATCGTAGGGATCCATATCCCGAAGGTATTGCGACATAGCTTGCTGCTCTTCGGTCGATTGCGTGTTCTCT
>Ga0181584_10002681_pt1 | contig 13628 bp, 11 predicted proteins | sample 071ome_30_FD_132462 | JGI IMG/M metagenome (GOLD analysis project Ga0181584, IMG submission 132462) | Coastal salt marsh microbial communities from the Groves Creek Marsh, Skidaway Island, Georgia - 071406AT metaG (megahit assembly) | ecosystem: Environmental > Aquatic > Marine > Intertidal... | reverse complement strand
TGGAGGCCGTGAAGCTGTTCAAGCAGACCCACGGCAGGTTCCCGAGGTTCAACCGCGGTGATGCGGACGAGACAAGGCTGTACCACTGGCTGCGCAACTGCAGCGACAGGACCATGCAGAACTGGACCCAGGAGCGCGCCTACAAGCTCGTCCTCGCCTTCGGCGACCGCTGGCAGTCCGAGTGCTTCCCCAATACCATCTACTTCTGGTAGAAATCACGCACCACGCAGACGACCATTATGTTTACCATGATGTAACACATCTCACATCACCTTCACCACGACCACCAGCACGATCATCAACAAAATCACCACCAAGAACAGCCACCCCACCCCAGTCGTCCCGCACCCGCAGCACCCCCGTCGGTCGAGGTATCGCCGCACCCGCTGCCGCAAGTTCCTCACCTCGTCGCTCGTCAGCCCCACCTCCTCATCGAAATCTTCCAGCAACCGATTCTGAAGCTCACTTTCATCGAATATCCCCGCCGCAAGCCGCTTCGTCGCCCCAACAGACCGCTCCAAATACGCGACCGCGTCGTCCTGCTCTTCCATCACCTCCCGCTGCAGCTGCAGCAGCCCCGCATTCGACCGCACCGCCGTCTCCTCCGTCTCCCGCGGCTGCCTCGCACGCGTTTCATCCTCCCCGCGGGAAGACGAACTCACCGCGTATCCCGCGGATACCGCCGCCGAGAGGCGCTGCACAAGGACGTCCCGCTGCTCCCGGAGCCCCAAGATGATGTTCCGCCGCCTGTTCTTCTCGTGCTCGGACAGAGAGAAACGACGCGACCCGTCGGTGTCACCTCCCGACTCGACCGTCGACTGCAGCGCGTCGATGGCCTGCTTGAGGGTCTGGAGCTGCCGACGAGCCGACACCCTGCTCTGCGTCGTGCTCTCCCGCGAATTCGTAGACGACGCGGAGATGGAAGCCCGCGCGTCGTTCATCAGGGAGCGGGCAGTCTCCAGCTGCGCAAACCACCGAGCATGTTCGGACGGTGAGGCAGAGGCAGAGGGAATAGCCATGGGGGGTCTCTAATCAGTCTCCGAACCCTCGCAATAACGCGCGTGTTTGTTCGCGCTCGTCCCCGTCCCGACGTCGACGACCGACGACCCGACGACGACCACCGAGGTGTACGCACGTCTGGATGTACCGCTGAGTTCCGAAAACCGAACGGGGTTTTCTAAGTTCCGAGTCGCGACAATGAAAACGAATGAAATTCGCCACGCCGCATCGCCATCACGTCCCAGCCTGTCTCGGAAAGTGAGAACAACCGAGGTACCCGGATACCGCCGATACACTCGCGCATGCAAGCCAGGATGTCTCGCGACTCGCAGAAGATATCAGAGCTGGATGGGGCCGCGCCCGAGTCGACAGACTACGCCAACTACTTTTGCACGTATTCCTTCCTGTACCACCAGAAGGATATGTTGGAGGACCATAAGCGGACGTCTGCGTACTTCAACGCGTGTATGAAGAACCGTTCGGTCTTCGAGGACAAGGTGGTCCTGGACGTCGGGACGGGGTCGGGGATCCTGGCCATCTTCGCGGCCAAGGCGGGGGCAAGGAAGGTGTACGCCGTGGAGGCGACGGATATGGCCAAGTTTGCGAAGCGGCTGATCGCGAGGCAGGGGAAAGACTTGGAAGAGAGGATCGAAGTCATCCAGGGTGTCATCGAGTCTGTGGAGATTCCTGAAAAGGTGGACATCATCATCTCCGAGTGGATGGGGTATTTTTTGCTGCGGGAGAGTATGCTCGATTCGGTGCTTGTTGCGCGGGATCGCTTTTTGAAGCCTGATGGGGCGTTGTATCCGTCGCACGCCACGATGTACATGGCGCCGGTGAGGACCAACTTGACCGCCCAGAAGAACCTCGCGTTTCTCAACTCGATGGAGGACTGGTCGGGGTTTATCCGGGATATGAAGGGATACTATGACGTGGAGCTGGAGTGCTTGAGTGAGGCGTATCGCAAAGAGCAGCTGGAATTTTTCACGATGACTGGGCAGTGGGCGGACGGTGGGTGTTTGTGTCGTTGGCTGGTTGACCTCGACGTCGTGCGGCATGACGCGCGCGTGCTCCCCCATCTCTCTCTTTCTCTCTCTGTGTGTGTGTGTGTGTGTGTGTTTGTGTTTTGTCTCACGCCGAATTCTCGCACTCGCGCGTCGTTCGTTTTCCGTTTGCCAGTGCACCCAGAGTCGCTGGTGGGTGAGCCGGCGGTGGTCAAAGCGTACGACCTGAAGACGGTGACGTTGGAAGAGCTCAAGGCGCCGTTGGTGAGCGACTTTCGTATGCGGTTGAACGTGGAGGGGCCGATAGAAGGGTTCTGTGGGTGGTTTGATACGGACTTTCATGGGAGCGAGGAGATGCCGGTGGCGTGGCCGAGTACGCTGTCGACGGCGCCTGACGAGACTGGGGCCACGCACTGGGGGCAGCAGCTGTTTCAGGTGAGTCCGAACTTGTGGGGAAAGGCGGGGGATGAGATTCGGTGCGAGTTTGAGATGCGGCGGAGGAAGGATAACCAGCGGCTGCTCGAGATCGATATGCGGTACGGGGTGGTCGGGAGCAGGGAGGGCGAGGCGCGGGTGCGGTACGTCATCGAGTGAGTGCGCAGTTCGAGCGCATCGTTTACTGTTTACTTCATTAGTTGGTGTCTACTGTAATTCGTTGCCATGATCGTTCTCGTGAGGTTTACGCTTCGTCCGGGTCGTCGACGAGCTGGCCGCCGGACGGTGCGGGGGGCGACGGGGTCGACGGGGCCTCATCGTTCCCCTGGCCCTTGATGATCTGGGCGCTCTCGCGGCCGTGGAGGACCTTTTTGAAGAGCTTGTCCGAGGTGTTCATCGGGTTGGGGTCGAGGAACGAGCCGTCCGAGTCCGAGTCCGTGTCGGTGTTCCCGTCGTCGTCGATAGAGCTCACATACGCCGCCTTCCAGTAGGGAGACCAGCCGGCCTCGCTCGAGTCGACAAACTTTGGATTGAAGCGGGTCGCCGGCTGTGGCACCGTGCCAGACGAGGACGAGGGGGAGGGGGAGGAGGACTGGTTGGAGGTGGGGGGAGTGTTAACGGCTCGTGCTGGCGGCGCGGCGTTCAGGGACGATCCCGGGGCGGGGGACGGGGACGACGAAGGCGACGCCCGGTGGTTGTCTGGGGAGGAAGAACGCGCGTTGCGCTCCCGCGTGGCGCCGTCACCCTTGTCACCCTTGTCGCCCTCCTTCTTCGCCTTTGCGCCAGAAGCCCGCTGCAGCTGCTTCCTGCGCGATGTGATCTCCTTGACCTTGCTCTCGAGTCCCATGCTCTTGAGCCGACGGATGGCGCCGGATGTCAGCTGGACGTTGGAGCGGTTCAGCGCATCCATGAGCCCCGTTTCTACGGCGCCCGCGCCCGTGCCGTCGAGCTCGTACGCCAGCACCGGTCCGTCGTCCGACGAGTCGGAGTCCGAGTCTTCGTCGACCGATGCAGTCTTTTGAGGAGTCTTGCTGGACCCCCTGGAGGACCCCTTGGAGGACCCCTTGGTCGAGCCCTTGGTCGAGCCCTTGCTTCTTGGAGACGTGGTCAGCGCCGCAGACAATGACGCCGACACGGACGAGGGCGTCGAGTCGCCCTCGTCGCTTGCGGCGCCCTCGTCCCGCGTGTCTCCTTCGTCGCGTCCTCTCTCCTCAACATCAACGTCAGCACCATTGCTGTCATCGCCGTCATCGCTGACATCGCTGACATCGTTGCCGACGCGATGGTCGGCGCCCCCGCCGCCGGGACCGGGCAAAAAGTCGGTCGACAGCATGTCACGGACGGTGCCTTGCACGCGGAGCTGCCCCAGCAGGCTCTCGTCCGCCTTGGCCAGCGCCGAGGCCAGATACTGCAGTCGCTCGTCCCAGGTCTTCATCTCGAACCACTCGTACCACGGGATCGGCACGACCGTCCAGCCCGCGGCCCTGAGCAGCCGCCGTCGGATCATGGTATGGCCCAGAGGCGTGCGCGCGTTGACCGGGAAATGGAACGGCCCATCCACCTCGATGGCGATGAACCGTCCCTCAGTGACCACGGCAATGTCGATCGAGAGCAGGTCCCTGGCGACGAGGTGCTCGATGCAATGGCTGACGCCAAGCCGGCTGAGGCCCTCGCTGACGTCCAAATGAAATCCGCTGAGCTGAGTCGACGTCTGCTGTGACGCCCACGCGTCTAGTGCCCTGTCGACGACGTCCTCGGGGAGATCGACCTCGGGCCTCCACGAGACCCGGCCGCCCCGCGCCTCGAACTGCGCCAGCAGCACGGCCTGCAGCACCTGGTTGTACTGCAGCTCTCCGAACGACACGGAAGTCCGCTCGAGCGCCACATACCGCTCCAACAGCTTGATGAACGCGGGGGAGTGCGTCGCCTTGAGCACGGCCAGCGCCCACAGGGAGTTGGTGCACCCCTGGGCCTCAAACTCGTCGATGCGCAGCGACATGACTGCCAGAAACGACCACATCACCCGCCCCGGGTGATACGCAAACCTCGCGTACGACCACAGACTATTGGCCAGTTCCTGTGCCGTCATCCGCCGGACCAGCTTGCCCATGGCCTGCGTGATACACGGCAGCAGCCTCGCCGGGTACCACCGCAGCGTCGCAAACGCCCACAGCGTATTCGTCAACGCCTGCGAAGTGAACAGCTCGAGCCGATCCACCTTCTTCGTCTTGACGGTGTACTCTGCCCGCTGCGATTGGTTCCCTTGTTGGTTGCCGCTGCCACTGCCGTGCGAGGACGCACCCGACGACTGCTGAGAGAGCGCGAGAGACTGGTGCTGCGATCGATCGCCACCGCGATCGTCCCGCTCCCGGTCCCGGTCCCGCTCCGCCCGCTTGCCCCCGGTGGTATTTCCGTTGTTGCCTCCGCTGCTCTGCTCCCGCTCCCGCTCGCCGCCGCCGTCCTCCCCACTCACCTCGATCAACACGCTCCCGCACAACTCCTCCTCCAAACACTCCAACAACTGCGGGTGAATAATACACCCGCGCGCGTACGCAATCAGCACGTTGCTAATCTCCTGCCCCCGGAACTCATAGTACGCCCGCTGCTCCCGCTCGATCCCCTTTGCACTCAGCTCCCGCTTTGCCCCCGTCCTTTTCTCATACTGTTCATTCTTCCCCTCACCCTTCTCTCCCTTCCGCTGCAACATCCTCGGCGGCTTCTTCCCCGCCTTCAACGCTTTCAACGCCTTGACGCTCGCCGTCGCCTTCTCCCGCATCCTCAACCGCTCCACGATCTCATCCGCCGCGATATTGAACAGCTCGCTCGGATACACCCCCAGCACCGAATACGCCCACAACGTGTTCGCCAACGTCTGACTCTGAAACGTATCCAGCCGCGGCGCCGCGCTCTCGCTCACCGCCGCGATAAACCGCCCGTTCACGTGCCGCAGCGTCGCACACGCCCATATCATATTACTCAACGCCTGCGGCACGCACTCGTGTATCCGATCACACGCCGCATTGAGCATCCGATCCATCAGCTCTGGCATCTGCATCTCCAGCGTCGCCAGGCTCCACACCACGTTACTAATCTCCTGCGTCTTGAGCTCGCACACGTCAATCTCCATCAACCGACGACCCAGTCGGAGCACGATCCCGGTGTTCTGCTGGTCCCCTAACGCGGCCATCCCCCAGAGAAAGTTGGCCAGTGCACGCGGTTCCATGCTGTCGATGAAGCCTTCCGTCTTGCTCAGAAGGCTCCGGTACTGCGGATGCTTGACGACTTGGTTCAACACCGACGGGTTGTTCGCGCGGGCAGAGCGGACCAGACGACCCAGCCGATGCATCGCCGTGGCGAGGTTCACCGCCCCGATGTAGTCCCCCACGTCCCGCACCACCGCCAGCACCGTCTGATACCGCTTGTTCATCGACAGCATCTTGTTGATCGTCAAGTGGATATACGTCGCGTTCATCCGTTCGACATACTCGTTCCCTTTCGGCGTGATTTCATCCGTCGCCGCGTCCACCAGACCCGCCTCTTTCAACCGGTTGAGAAAGTGGCCCTTGTTCAGGGCCAGCTTTTCGTCGTCCGGCGACATCCGCAGGATCTGCTGCGGATGCTGATACCGCTGTTGCGGATGCTGCTGTTGTTTTTGTTGTTTTTGGTTCGTGGCGGGAGGAGACGTAGACGTGGTGGGTGCAGGAGAAGCAGCAGCAGCAGAGGAGGCCGCAGTGGGCGGCGAGGGCGGCGAGGGAGACGCACTCCGACCACGCTCCCCCCCCTTCCGCCCTGCCTCCCGCTCCCTCCCGCCGCCGCTCCCACCACTACCCCGCTCATCCACCGCCCGCCCGACCACAAACGTCCTCGCCGTCCTCGCCGTCCTCGACGCAACCCACGGTGCGTGCGCCAAACTCGTCTGGCTCGAATTCCACAAACCTCTCCCACCCAATCCCCTCCCAGCGCCGCCCCCAACACGCATCTCAACGCAACAAGAACCCCGCTACCCGTCAAAGCAAATGCCACGACGCATGGACGCCACGCAAACGAATTTTCTAATCGAGGAACGCAAAAATTGCTCGTAATTTCACGCAACCACGTCTATTTCGCCCCGCCACTCGCTCACAACGCGGTCACACACCGAGACGACAATACAAGAACCAGAAGAACGACTCGAATACCGTATAGAGAATACGGTCAACCGACGTGCGCCCGCGTGCTTCTCGTCTCGATAAGAACGCAGCGAAACGAGCTGCGCTTCTGTTCTTTCCAGTCGGCAGTCAATTCTTGTATACACGCTTACTCGATACGTACACAATGTATGCCATCTCGACGCTTCAGCCGTGCCGATCGGTGCGCGCGTGGGTGGCCAGGCCGAGTTCTTCCCAAAAGACAACTCGCCCGGGGGTGCGTCATGATTGAGGCGTTGACGGGCACAGTGTATCGTCGTGGTTGGTCGAGGCCAATGTGGGGGCGTGGCGTGGCGGGAGGGGGCGGGGTGTCTCGTCGTCGTCGTCCCGTTCCGGAGGAATTTCAGTCAGCTCACATTTCTCATGTCGCTCGAATGCCGCTGTAGGTGTCTGTCTTGCGTGCTGCGGAGACGGATGTCGGGGTGAATGGGGCGAAGGAGGTATTGGCTGTCGATTTTGATGAGCTCACGGACTTGATACGGTGCGTATAGAGTTGCTGGAGCGGGAGAGGGGGGGGGACTCGGAATTTCTCTGGTGGGTGGTCCACGCAGTTTGGTCACAACCGCTCACTCGCTCGCTCGCTCGGTATCCATCGTATAGGATGGTGAACGATACGGATATCGTCGAGCTGAATGTGAACAGTAAGAAGTTCAAGCTGGCGGTGAAGAAGAAGGAGGCGCTGGAGGCGAAGGAAAAGCCGCAGGTGATTTACCAGCAGGCGCCGATGGGTGGTGCGCCGGTGGCTGCTGCGGCGCCTGCGGCGGCGCCTGCTGCTGCTGCGCCTGCTGCTGCTGCGCCTGCTGCTGCGCCTGCTGCGAAGCCGGCGGCGCCGGCGGCGCCGGCAAAGGTGGACGGAGTGGAAATTGCGAGTCCGATGGCGGGGACGTTCTATAGGTCGCCTGCGCCGGGTGAGCCGGCGTTCGTCAAAGAGGGTGATACGGTGACTGCTGGTCAGGTTATTGGGATTATCGAGGCGATGAAGTTGATGAACGAGATTGAGGCCGAGGTGAGCGGGACGGTGGTCAAGGTCGTGGCGGAGAACGGAAAGCCGGTGACGCCGGGACAGGCCTTGGTGGTGATCAAGCAGTAGTCATAGTCGTGAAGAAGGAGGTCGGTGATTTTGTAAATTCGTACGTCGGGGGAGGTAATGAGGTATCCATCGAGGCGGGCCTCATTATTCGTTTTTTGCGCACTTCGTTCGCTCGAGCTACGTGGCGCTCTCTCCCTCCATCGCGTGCATCATCATCATCATCATGGGGATCTTCGCCAAGCCGCATCCGTTCTACCCGCCAGACTTGCGGCTAGACGATTTCCGCGCCATGACAGTCCCTGCCAGCACGATCTTCGGGGTAGGTCCGACAGGTCGCGTCGACGCACCCCATACCCTCGCCAACCATCTCACCATCGCACCATCTATAATCACCATCTAGGTCTTTGGCGCGTCCGTCCTGATCATCGTCCTGACGCTGGTCAAGCTCTCCGCGCACCTGTCGAGGACGGACCGCCTCATCGCCACCTGGCTGGCGGTCACCGGGGCCATTCACATGGTCATCGAGGGCTACGTGGTCGTCACCCCGGACTACTACCAGCACCCGTCGGAGAACTACCTGTCGGAAGCCTGGAAGGAGTACACGAAAGCCGACAGCCGGTATGCCAGCCGTGACAGCTTTGTCATCTCCATGGAGGCCGTGACGGCGTTCTTGGTGGGACCGCTGTGTTTCGTCGCCACGCACGGTATCCTGCGGAACAAGCCGTGGCGTTGGGCGCTGAGCCTGGTGGTGAGCGTGTGTCAGGTGTACGGGGACGTGTTGTACTACGGGACGTGTTTCCTCGAGGGGTTTGTGCATTCGAGGCCAGAGCCGCTGTATTTCTGGGTGTATTTCGTGCTGCTGAACGCGCTGTGGGTGGTCATTCCCGCGTGCGTTGGAGCGCACGCGTGGACGCAGTTGGTGAAGAAGGACGCCAAGGTGGTGAAAAGGTCATGATGTTAGAGAGAGAGAGAGAGAGAGAGACTAATCGGTGCGCTCGAGCTCGCCACCTTGCTTGACAAACCCGCCGACGCCCCCTTCCAGCACCCGGACCTTCTTGTAACCGTTCTGGTAGAGCTCGTACGCGGCCGTCAGGGAGCGACTCTGTCGCCCGTCCTCACTGCTCCCCCAAGGCTCCAGCTGGCCCCCGATGTTGCAGTACAGCACGATATCGGCGTTTTTCTTCCCACCCGTCAGGCGATCCACCTCGTCAACGAACTCGGGATTGTACCTGAACGAGCGAACGAGTGAGCGTGAGAGAGAGGGCGTGCATCCGACGATACGACGATACGACGATACGCCAATACGCCGATACGCCGATACGCCGATACGACGCACGTTGGCCGAGGTAAAAAACAACACGTACTCTGTCCCGTTGAGGATGCCGAAGAACGCAAAGACGGCCCGCCTCAGGATCTTCACGGGATCGAGCCCCTGGATCGACTTGAAAAACTCGGCATTCACCGCGCCGGGAATATGGCTCGCGTCTGGCGGACGAGCGAAGCGCGTTGCGCGGGTCAGCGTCGAGTCAGGGCGAAGAGCGAATTCGATACCCACCGTAGTCTTGCACCGGCCGAATGTCGATGAGGAGGACGCCGCGCTTCGTAGCCTCCGAAGCCTTGGCAAACCGCAGCCCGTTCTTCTTCAGCTCCTCCGCAATCATGCCCCACGCTTTCGGGGACGTCGGCCTCAGCCCCGCGACCGCATAGCCAGAGGCACTCGCGCCCGACTTGGTCGATGCGGTTGCAGCAACAACAGGGACGACTCGATTGGATCGGGAATTTCTGCGGGACTGGGACTGGTCGAGTTTCCGCGGGACTGCGTTCGCGGCCGTGACGATCACGCCCGTGCTCGCGATCGATGCGATCATCGTGGCGGACGGGAACGAAATGAATGAAATCGGCGTCTGGCTGGTTCTTTTCTGGTCTCTCTCGGCTGCATGCATTGCCGCCCCTACTCCACAGACGCATTCCGCTCGTGCTCTTCATGGGTTCTGGACGTGCACGCAAACGGCGTAATCTCGCCCTCGAGGCGCAGTACGAGAAGCGCCACGGAGGACGTCGGGCGCAATTCGCTGTCGGAGGAACGAGCGCGCCCACGCCAAAGCGGGAAGGGCGTGCGGAAGACGGTCTGTCGCGAGATATGCGCAAGATGCTGAAGATGAAGCGGATGCTGGAGGAGCGTCGGGGTCGGAAAAAGATGGCGCGGGGCGACGGCGTGGGGGAGGTTGCCGGGAGGGAGGCTGCGTCAGCGTCGGCGTCGGCCCCAGTGGCGACTGCAGACGCGATCCCGGCGGCGACGACGGCGGCGGCGACGACGACGACGGCGATATTGACGTCGCAGCAGAAAGTCCATCAACGAGAAGAAGAACAGCCCAGGCCCAAGAGGCCGAGGAACAAGTACGCACACCTGGTGGAGAGAGAGGGAGCGGAAGCGAGGCCCCTGAGCAAATCCAAGCAACGCAAGAAGGAGTTTATGCGCAACAAAAAGAAGGGAAAGGGAAAGGGAAAGGGGAAGGATAGGGATGGGGGTGGGGATGGGGATAGAGAGAGGGATGCTTCGTCGGACGAAGAGGCGGGCGGCAATGTGGACAGGGTGGCGTTTGGGGAGCAGGCAGATGCGCCGATGAAAGAGGTGTTGCGTTCCAAGCACTGGGCGGAGAAACCGAAGCGGGAAGGGGTTGATCCGGCGGTGAGCATCGTGGGCTTGGGTGCGGCGATGGGGGCGAGGCGGGTGGCGGGGATGGGCTCTCGGGCGCTCGCGGCGTTGTATCGTGATCAGAAGCGGAGCAAGATGGGCGCGGGGGAGGGCGGGGAGGGACAGGCGAGGGCGACGAGGGCGACGAGGGAGAGTCTGAAGCAGCTGGTGCGGCACGGGAATGGGCAATAATCGTGTCGGGTCCGACACGCGTGTCGTGACCCCCGGGGGTCACATGCGACCCTACGTCGTTTGCGGCGTACATTGATCTTTTTAACTGATTTCGTCATCGCACGCAAGCTCAATTCTCAATTCTCAACCTAAAGCTCAACTCTTGCGGCTGGGTTTCGTGCCGTAGAACCTCCTGTCGTGATGATGAAAATGCCTTCCTCTTCTCTGCTCGCCAAGCTTCTGCTGGCATTGCTCGGCGCTGCGCTCTTGGTCCAGGGTCAATTACCATTTAATGGTATTTATACCGTGCGCTCTGGGAGCCGTGGAAAGTGCGTCCAAGGTTCCGTTCGTGGCGCATGCGACGACACCCCTCACCTCCCTCTCTCGTTCCGTCTTATTCACAGGTATCTCTCGTATACCACGAGCGGGAAGACCAAGATGCAGTCTTCGGGGGCCAAGAACCCGAAGAGGTGGATCATCAAGTCCAAGCGCGGCGACGAGGCGCGGGAGCTCAACCTCGTGACCTTTGCCCCGGACTCCTCCTCGTCGAGGCTACAGTCGAAGAAGCTCAAGTACTCGAAATCGTGCTCTTCGAAGACGGTGTCGCTTGGAAACAGTGGCATGAGGACGTGGCGCCTCAAGCCGTACCGCGTCAACGGCAGGCGGATGTATGGCATCGACGCCGTCGATAAGAGCGACGAGTGCAGGAGGTTCGTCGGAGCCAAGGGTGGCAGCAAGACTCCGAAGCTCAAAAAGTCCGGTAGTCGCGGGACGAAATGGACTTTGACGCTGATCAGGAGTCTCGACACGTCGCCGCCCGTGCCCGTGCCGTCTCCCCCGGTGCCGTCTCCCCCGGTGCCGTCTCCCCCGGTGCCGTCTCCCCCGGCTCCCGACGCATCCCCGCTGTTTTATACCATCAATAACGGCAGGACAGTCGTGTGTCCCGATGCGCCGCTGAATTCGCAGGGCTTCGTCCCGGCGGAGGGTCCGTTTAAGGCCTACACGTACACGAGGCGTAATCGCGCGGGACTGCTTGCGCTGGTGGGCACGCCGAACGAGAGCCTCCTTAGCACGTCGTGCACATCGGGTGTGACTGATATGAGCAATTTGTTCGAGAACGCGACAAGCGGGGTCGGAACGGATTGGTTTAAGGTCACGGTGGGGAGGTGGGATACGAGCTCCGTGACGACGATGGCGGGCATGTTCCGTGGGACCGCCGGCAACAAGGTGGTTGGTTGGTGGAACACGTCCAATGTCGAGGACATGTCTGGCATGTTCCAAGACGCCGGCTACACCGGTCAGCCAAACTCGCCGATCGGACTCTGGGACACGTCAAAGGTGAAGGATTTCTCGTCCATGTTCGAGGGCTGCACGATCAACGAGTACATCGGCAGCTGGAACACTGGCGCGGCGACCAACATGAGCCGCATGTTCGCCAACGCTCCTTACTTCAATAAACCCGGGTTGTCGGAATGGGACATGAGCAGCGTGACCGACACGTCGTACATGTTCTACAACGCGACGTCGTTCGCGCAGCCCCTGCTCTCGTGGAACGTGGCCAGCGTGACGGATATGACCAGCATGTTTGAGAGGGCGGTTCAGTTCGACTTCCCACTATACCTGTGGAAGACGGGCAACGTGAAGTCGTTCTCCGGTTGCTTTGCCAGCTCGAACTTCGACCAAGATCTGACCGGTTGGAACACCTCGTCGGCCATCGCCATGGATCGCATGTTCTTCAACGCCACGAGATTCAACGGGATGACGCTGTCGTTCAGGACAGACAAGGTCCTCAACTTCACCTCGATGTTCGAGGGCGCGTCGAGCTTCAACCAATACGTCGGCGGCGACCCGACGGTCGGAACGTGGATCGTGCAGTCCGCGAGGAGCATGAATCGCATGTTCTACAGCGCGACGAGCTTCAACCAGAACCTCCAGCTCTGGAACGCAGGGTCCCTGAGCGATTGCCAATTGTTCGCCGTCAACGCGACCGCGTGGCAAGCCGCGTACGCCGGCAGTATCGCCGGCAAGACGCCTCCCCTGAGCGCCTCCATGATCTCCGCCGGCTGTGGAGCGACCTAAAATCGCATACGCATACGACCGCAACTTCATACGACCGAGTACTCCGCATGACATTTTAAATTTCAATATGGTGAGACGCCAAGTCCTGAAACGTCAAAAACCGATCGGTTTTCCTCGGGACAATTAGGCAAGTGGGCAATGCTTCGTGCTCTGGTCGGTTGGCTCCCTGTTGCCTACCTCGTACACGACGCCATCGTAGAGGTCCGCTACGACACCGCCCAACACAGCCTCGTCGTGATAGATAAGATCAGCAAGCACCTGGGCGTCGAAATCATGCGCAACGGCGACGTCGAGTACCTCGACCCCAACAGCGCAAAAAAGCGCCTCGGGCGGGTCGTCGGCTTGGGTCGTGACTGGGTGACCGTGAACAACGCCATAACCCGGGTGCCTAAAGGCTCAATCGCGATCGAAGACGCCGACGCCGGACGCCGGCGGATCATCCCCGAGGCTGTGGTCGAGGGCCAGATGCGGGGGAAGTTCCGATGCGGGTGAAAGTGTTACGGTGATCAAGTATCGTCCTGGTAAATTTCTCGTTAACTCGTTCGTCATCGCACTGTATCATCATCGGCGTCGTTGTACTACTACGACAGTTGCTCCATCGAGAACAATCAAATCAGCTTCATCCTGGCGCTCAGCTCGGACTGCAGTCCCTCGATGTCGACCCGCTTGTGCGCCGGCATCAGCGCGTCGATGCTCCTGGCGCTCAGGTCGTTGCTGTTGCTCCGATGGGAGCTCCTGGCCGATCTGGCCGAGTTGCGGTAGGCCTGGCGCTTCTTGCCCACGCCAAAGCTCCCGTTCGTCTGCTGCTGGATGGGGAGGAGAGGAATGTGCGGCGGGCGATTCTTGCCAGACGTGACCTTCGACGCCTTGGACGTCTTAGAGACCAGCTTGGCCGTTGACTTTGCCCCCGACCTGCTCGCAGCTTTGGCGGTCGTCTTGGCGAGTCCCGCGCCATTCTCCTTGTCAACATTGACAGAGTTGGTGTTCTCCATGATGACGTCCCTGGCCGCGTTGCTGTCGTTGTCCCC
>Ga0181584_10002668_pt1 | contig 13662 bp, 11 predicted proteins | sample 071ome_30_FD_132462 | JGI IMG/M metagenome (GOLD analysis project Ga0181584, IMG submission 132462) | Coastal salt marsh microbial communities from the Groves Creek Marsh, Skidaway Island, Georgia - 071406AT metaG (megahit assembly) | ecosystem: Environmental > Aquatic > Marine > Intertidal... | reverse complement strand
TCGCCCATCCCGTCGCGTCCCAAGCCTCCTTGTATGGCAGAACCCGGGCTCGTTTCTTCAGTCCTCCTGTAGAAACAGTGGGCCTCTGCTGGTTTTTACGAAGGCGAGAGGGAGACCGTTTAACTCCGGGGATGGGAAGAGACACCATGCACTTACGCCCTCGAATTAAACGGGACAAACCGATACGTGGATCATGCCGACGCTCATGCTCACGCTCGCGCACGCGCATTCACCCCTCAGGTCGAGGCGAGGCTTCGCCAGCTCGAGGGCAAGTCGGACGACGACGCCTTCCAGACCAAGGGACTCCCGAACAAGGCCAAGGCCGCCGACCCCGGGACCCCTGGTGGCTACAACACTGCCGCCGACGTCGTCATGTCGGACAAGAAGAAGAGGAAGGCCGATGACAGCGAGCCCGAGACACCGGGCAGCGGCAAGAAGAGCAAGAAGGAGAAGAAGGAGAAGTCGGCCAAGAAGAGCGAGAAGAAGTCCAAAAAGTCGAAGAAAGACGAGTAGTAGTAATGAAAACGCTGAGAACGAGCGAGCGAGAGTCTGGGCGTGCGAGCGCACGTCGGCCCATGAATATAGATATAAATAGTTACGCGACGAGAGCGACAGCCTCGAACATATTACTTCAGCTTCTTCTTCGGCCTCAGCTGCGTGGTCCTTCCGCAGCTCTTCTTCCTGCAGTTGGTCGCCCTCGGGTGCATCCTCGCGTAGCACTTCCTGCACACCAGCTTGTCCTGGTTGTACTTCCTGGCCAGGATCTGCAGACTCGGCTCGATAATCCCACCACGAAGCCTCAGCACCAAGTGCAGCGTAGACTCCTTCTGGATGTTGTAGTCGGCCAGCGTGCGCCCGTCCTCGAGCTGCTTCCCGGCGAAAATCAGACGCTGCTGATCCGGCGGGATCCCTTCTTTATCCTGGATCTTCGCCTTGACGTTCTCGATGGTGTCAGAAGACTCCACCTCCAAGGTGATCGTCTTTCCCGTCAGGGTCTTGACGAAAATCTGCATACTGAGCTGTTTGTTCTGCGGTCATTTCGTGCAAGGCGAGCGAGTGAGGTGGACGAGGGAGCACGAGGGGGCATTCCGGGCGTCCAGCGGCCGAGACGGCACTCATCCCGTCCACGACGGCTTATTCATCGCAATATATCACATTCCACCGCAGCGCGGCCGCACCAAGACGGCTGACGAGAAAGGAAGGAAAAAAGCGGCGTTCGATTCGATTGGCCGGCTCGCCGAATACCAGGCAGATACAGGACAGCCGTCACCTCTACGAGGCGCAAACTGTATCATAGAGCTTCGTGACGGAGCCCGAGCGCCGGACAGACGGCGGCAGCGGCGGCCGACCTGGCAATCGAATTCGTTCCTCGCTCGCTCGCCTTTCTCTCTCGTCCGGCCACCATGCGGACGCGGACCGTGTCTTCTGGCGTGTACGTACCTTTGGACTAACTAAATTAGTGGCGAGCGGGGCGGAAGGCCGGCGCTGAAGTCAGCGAGGAGAATGGATGGCTCGTGAAGAAGAAGGACAGCGCCCCTCATTGGGCGAGAGCGCGCCCATTCAATGGGCGCGCGTCCAACCTCCGGGCTCTGAAGATTCGACGAGGACGAGGAAGATCTCGAGGACGAGGACGATCTCGAGGGCGAGTTCGATCTCGAGGACGAGGACGATCTCGAGGACGGGCACGGTCGCGAGAGGGACAACGAAACCGAACGCGCCTCGGCAGACGAGCCGGTCGGCGGTGCTGCGGGCGGGGAGAGGAAGGACGAAAGGGGGAAAACCGGCGGCCTGCCGTCGTGCGACAGGGTGTTTCCGCGACCGCACGGCCACGCCGATCGACTCTATTGTGGTGGTAGACACCACCACGAAGTGGGTGTGATATCGCCATTCAAGAGAAGCTCGAGGCCGCTGCTCATTCAGGTCTCGTCTCCAACTATTACCAATATAATAATAGCGTTTCAGACACGTTCACCTCCGCGAACGTGTCTCCAGGCTCTGCACGACGCGGAAGGGGTCGTCTTGGCAAATTTATTCCATCTTCAGCACGCACAGAATCGCCGTCGCTTTGCCGCATGATGCACGCCATGTTATAGAGTACCTTATGCATACGAGAGAAGAGACGAGAAGAGCGAGAGGGTGAAGGGGAACGGACGGAAATTGCCGCGACCATGGGCTCCAACGCGCTCGAGCACGTCAACGCGCCCGATCTCCCAGAGGCGCTCCATACCATGCTGACTCCAATCGACGACGCTGTGCGCGAGAGATTGACAGTGGCGGTGCCAGCGCCAGCGGCGGGCGAGGGGCCGGGAGAGGAAACCACGGCGACGCCGATGGGGACGACCATGTCGGGGTGCCAGTCGCAGTCGGACGTGTCCGGCAGTGCGCTTGGGGTGGAAGGGACGACGTGGACCAACGGTGGGGCTGGAGACAGCGGAACATCGTCCGGTAGGGTGAATACAAACTCGGCCATGGTGAGAGCGTCGCCACAGAAGCGGAAGCGGGCGGCGGCAACTACGACAATGAAAGGGAGATTTAGTGGTCGGCTACCGACAAAGGAAGACGAGAAGAAGCTCGTGGACGAGTGCAAGTTGGTCTCGTTCTATCTGCACCCGGAGCGGAAAACATATACGGTGGCGACGCTCATCCGGAGCATCGCCAGCGGGGAGTTGCGAGCGCACCTCGAGGGCCAAGCGAGAGGGCACGAAGAGCTGGTAGAGGCGTACCGGCGAGCGTCTGAGCAGCTAAGTGCGTTTGTGGAGGCGGGGTCACGAGAAAACGGCGGCGAGATCCTGCCGAGCCTGCTTTCGTCGGTCGCATCGTTGCAGAATCAGCTGAAGGAGGTCAAGGAGGAGAATGCAAGATTGCGGGCGGCTGCAGCGCAACTCAGCAGCCACCCCGGGAATCAGCCCGAGGGAGACATCGCCAAGCAGATCGGGGAGGCTCCGTCCCAGCCCGGTCTGCTGATCGAGCGGAGCGTGAGTATGCCCATAGCTGGCGTGGCTGGGGTAGCTGGCGTAGCTGGGGTGCCAAACGGGGTCCACCAAGTGCATCAGCAGACACCGCAGCAGATGCATCCGTCGGCGAGTGCCGCACAGTTATCTGGCATCGGAGTCGATGGGGTCGGGGTCGAGGTGCAACAGCACATGATGGAGGCGACAGGGTCGTTGAATCTGTCTGGTGTGGCCATGCCGGGGAACTTCTCCGTGGCCAACCAAAATGCGGTCATCCCGGCAGAGGCAGTGGCGGGGGCGCCGCACTTTTTCCAGGCCGCGGCGTTGCACGTGGTTGCAAAGGCAGATGCCTCGTTCAACGCCCACGCGCTCACTGCCGAGGCCAGAAAGCACAGCGTGGCGTCTCTCAAGGCGGCGGAGCAGGCAGAGGGCCTGAAGAAGACCCTCAGCCTGATGACCAGCTCTGAACTGGGCAGCGAGCAGGCGCTCGAGGCGCAGAAGACGGTCAAAAGCCTGGAAGACCGGGCCCAGATGCACGCCGAGATGACGACACAAACCGTCGCCAAGGCGAAGAGCATGATGGAGATTGCCCAGAACCACGAGCGGGAGCAGGCCATCGCGTACGCGACGGCATGTGCCCTGCAGCAGAAACTCAGCGGGTCGAACGCCCTCCAAACCTCGAGCCCCTCCATCTCGGCACCAGAGCTGGCCGCGCACGTCGGCGACGACCTGAAGTATCCTGTGGGCGTGGTGGACCTGCCGGACCGGATGCTCGCCCACGTGCTCCCGAGTTCGACCGTGGCCCGACCTGACTTCATGTCCATGGCCAACGCGGCCACCACCACCACCGCCGCCACCACCGCCAACGTCGCCAACGTCGCCAACGTCGCCGGCGATAAGCTCCCCATGGCGCTCAACCTCCAAAACGGCTTCCCGCCCCCCGTGCCCCTCGACCAGTCCATCAGCTACTTGCACGATGTCGACCCGTCGACCGAGGCCACGGCATTACACCAACAAATATCGGCCTTGCACGCGCAGCAGCCAGAATCGCTGGTCAGTGCCCCACCCGTCCACATTCCCGACGCGGACCTGGAGAACATCGCGTTCCCCGCCGGCATGGCACTCCCGGACGTCTCCAAGCTGGCCGTCGAAACTCTGGACGAGCTGCTCGGCGGCGACATGTGACGCTCGACGCTCGACACGGCGTCGGCCGTGGAAGTGGGCGACTAGCGAGCGGTCTCACGCTCGCTCGCGAGCGACCCGCCGCACCGTGAATTAATCGACAGCTGTAGACACATGAACCCCTTTTGTTCTCTCTGATGTGACCCGATCTCGGGCGAGGATGAACACTCTCCGGTCCCACCGTCGGACCTCCCGTCCACATCCGGCAGTGTCAATTCGTATCATCACCTTGAGGGAGCGATCGGAGCCCCCGTTCCGACGCAGAGTCGTGAAACTCGCGAGTAGTAGGGAAATTCCAGTGCGGGCTCGCCCCCGGGAGACCGCGTCGTCGGTTGCGTCTGACGCGCGGTGCGAACGGAATCAATCGAGTAGAACGAGGAGTAAGGCGCCCGTGCCCCGCGCTGGCTAGAAGAAAACCAGGCGGCCGCGCATTGAACCGCGAGTCGTAGCACGATGCCCAAGCCAGAGGCGGAGAAGATCCCGGTCACGCTCGTGACCGGCTTCCTCGGTTCGGGGAAGACCACCCTGGTCAACTACATCCTCAAGTCGCGTCCGGAGAGCGCTCGCGTGGCCGTTATCGAGAACGAGGTGGGCGAGGTCAACATCGACAACTCGCTGGTGTCGGAGAACCTCATCGAGAAGGAGGATTTGGTGGCTATGGACAAGGGATGCGTGTGTTGCAGCCTGAGGAATGATATAATTAAGGCGCTGAAGACGCTGTATGACAACGCGCAGAAGAAGGGCTTCAAGTACAGTGCCGTGGTGCTGGAGACGACCGGACTGGCGGACCCAGCGCCGGTGGCCTTCACGTTCTTCTCGAACCACTGGATCGCGCATAACTTCAGGCTGGACTCGATCATCTGCATGGTCGACGCGCAGCACATCCAGAAGCATATGAAGGACGCATCCGGGGACTTGAACGAGGCGGTGAACCAGATTGCCTTTGCCGACCTGGTGCTTCTGAACAAGATCGACCTGGTTTCGCGGAAAGATCTGGACGACGCGCGGGACACGATTCGGTCCATCAACGTGACTGCGGAGGTTATGGAGGTGTCTCTGGCGCCGCCCACGAAGGACCGGGCGTACAAGATGATGAAAGCCAACAAGGAGCACGACACGACGCTGCACGAGCACACGCCCGATAAGCTCACGTGGGATCAGGTAATCGGGATCAACTCGTTCTCGATCGAGCGGGCGACGGCAGTCGACCCGATGTTTTACCAGGGGTCGGACAGCGAGGACGACGAGGACGAGGACGACAGGGGGTCGAGGGGAGACGGGAAAGGGCAGGAGGGCACCGGGAAGCCCAAGAGGCAGCTGTCCGGGGTGCCTCCCGGTCCGAACGACGAGAACGACGAAAAGCTCGACGGGGAGCTTCTAGAGCTGCTGAAACACCAGCGGACAGTGGAGGTCAACGAACGGACCCTGCAGCCGAAGAAGCGGACTAAAAAGTTGCACGATCTCTCCGGTGTGGGATCCGTCGGCATCTACGCCAGGGGACCGCTGGACCAGTACAGGTTCAACTGCTTCTTCAGGGACCTGCTGTCCGAGAAGTCGCGGGACATCTTCAGGTCCAAGGGGTGCCTGTGCATCAAGGGGCAGGAGACCACCAAGTTTGTGTTCCAGGGCGTACACGAGACAGTGTGCTTCGGGCCGACTGCTGAAGGCTGGGCCGACAACGAGGATCGGTGCAGCCAGATTGTGTTTATCGGGAGGAATTTGGACAGGGAGGCGCTCACAGAGGGCTTCAGGTCGTGCGTGTGGGTGCCGCTGCCCGAGGGGTGGGAGGAATACATGGACCAGCGGGTCAACATGCCGTACTACATCAACAAGAGCTCGGGCCTGAAGCAGTGGGACCGCCCGTCCATCATGGCAAGCGCCTGGCTCAAGTCAACACAGAGCAGCCACAAGCAGCCGGAGTCGCTGATTCCGAAAAAGTCCAGGAGTAGCTCGGACGGCAAGCCCGACGGGAGCAGCGGACGAGACAGCAAGAGTCGGTAGGTAGAGAATGATGATGATGATGATCTCGTGGTGTAATGTTCTGTGTGTCGGTTACGGTTACCCGTCATCTCAGACGCAGACTCGTTGTCATCATCTCGACAACCGACTCGTACGCGTCGGTCATCGCGGCCCTCGACGCGTTATCGAGGTAGAACACTGCAACACCACCGACCAGCGCCGCGACGACCAGTCGTTTCAATCTCGCCTTGATCCCGTACTTGGCGGACTGGACCTTCTTGAGGTCTTCCTTCTCCCAGAGCAACACCGGCATCATCGCCCCGAACAGCAGCGCCAGCAGGGTGGCGGTGAAGCACGCCACGTTGAAGGGCATGCTCGCATCCGGAATTGGCATCTGAAAGAGCACGTTCTGACCCACCGCGCCAACGCTCGAGGAACGGCATACCGACTCGCCGGACACTGACGAGCCCGTCGACGCGACGACCCCGTCGAAGACCGCCGTCACCTCGGGCGCGGGAATGTCAATCCCGCGGGACATGTCCGCCGGATAGTCGTGCACGGACAAGATTGGACGCTCAACGTTCAGCCCAATCACCACATGACGCGGAAGACCCCCATGACCCCCATGACCCCTATGACCACCCCGACGTGCCACGTCCACGACGTCGACCTCGAGCAATCCAGCGTGCCCCCGACCGACCGAATGCACCCATCGCACGGTCGAGTTCAGCGGCACACCCCCCAGCTCCCTGACCTTCAAAGAGCTCGCGTCCACCACGACCTCCCACGGAATCACCTGACGGAAGCGCAACCCAACGCGCTCGTCGCTTAAACTCTTCTTCGAGCCCTCGCCGCCGTCGAGGCGGATCACCGACTCGAGCGTCCCCACCAACGGATTCCCCGCTTCGCCGACCCGCCTCCGCATCCCGTTCCTCACAATCGCAACGCCGACACCGACATCCCGCGCCTCGCCGCCGCACCCACCCGGGTGCACCACCGACCGCTCCACCACCGGGCACGCAGTCATCCCGTCCAGCAGCCCTCCAAGCACCGCACCTTTTCCCGCATTCCTAACCCGCGCCTCGTTCATCCGACTGTTTCTCGACGCCATCATCTCCACCTCAGACCCCCGGCGAGCATCGTGCACCAACCCGCTCACCTCGACCGTCAGCACCCGCCCGCCACGACGATCACCATCGTCATCACCTTCATCACCTTCATCACCTTCATCATCGTCACCATCCACCATGACCCGCACGGAATGATACGGCAATTCGAGCAGCTTGAGCCTCCGGACCACCCCACCCACCCCCACCTGCCCGCCGCACGGCAGCAGCCGCAGCCACCTCGCCACGCTCTCCACACACGGAAAATCCTGCGTCAAAAACCCCACAAACACCCCCCGATGACGACGATGACGATGATGACGATGGTGACGAAGACGTTCCCCTCTGTCCACCACGTAGCTCTTCCCGTCCACCATACTCGACGCCGACGCCCCCACGACCCTCGACACGAAAGACAACGCACGACGATACGCGGCACCGTCCCTATCATCACCATCCTCGAGCACATCCGCATCCATCCGGACGACCAACCCCGGAGCGCGTTGTCCGTACCACGACGGCACCCGATACGTCCCGAGATTCCCTCGAGTATACGACACGTCCAGATACGACGATGATGAATTCACCGACGACATCCAGGGATCAAGCGGGGACGGGACAAGGGCGTCGGATAGGACGGACGAGGAGGAAGGGTGGGCGAGGGAGAGTTGGAACCTCGCGTGCACCAAGAAGGACGACGTCTCGGAATTTCCGTCGTCCCTTCCGTCCCTTCCGTCGCTTCCGTCGCTTCCGTCGCGCCCCACCAGCGTATGGTCCTGTACCAAAGGATGAATCACGAGCTCTTCCGTCCACATCTTCGAACGGGCCAACGCGCAATCACAGAGAATTCGTCTGCGTCTGATCAGACTGGACGTTTCTCCCGAGCTCTGTTCGAATTCCTTCTACGCGGCTCTTCGCGTGAGAACGCCGTGCGCACGTAGACGTAGACGTAAATCGTAAACTAGACATCGGATGCCCGCCATGCTGCAGCGACGCATCTCTGCCGGCCCACCGGTGTCTTTCTCCAAGCCCCAGGTTCACCGGCCAGGAACCTGTTTGTTCCGGTACGACGTTGGTGCTGATTCCGCCTGGTTTCCTCTGTGTTGACGTCTCGGGAGGCCCGGAGCGCGTTATCTGGGTCAAAAAGAGCCTGTACCGGGGCCGTCGTCGGGGGTGTGTCGGAAATCCGTCTGAAATTCGAATTTGATGACAACGGATTCGAAATTCAAATCACGGTCTCTCGCGCGTTCCGGGTGGGTTTTGCGGGGCGCAGGCGTGTTACTCACTGTGTTGGTGTGCGCGTGTGTCATGTAGGGCGGTCCGAGGTCCGGTAGTGGCGAGAACGCCTGTCGTTCGAGCTGGCCATTCTGGCGAGCACGACCCTACCGAGGGCTTGGCCGAGTCGCTCGGGAGCGTCGACGTGGACGTCGACGTGAACGTGAACGTGGACGTCGACGTCGACGTCGACGTCGACGTCGGATGCCGTGACGATGGTGCCGACTGCGATGAGCGCGGTGCTGGGAGCGAGTTCCAGGTGCGTGCGGTTCAGCCGTCCGATCAGATTCCTCTCTCGTCGTGTGCGGCTCACCCATACCCTCGATATCATATATATTTCAGGACGGCTCGGTGATCGTCCGGGACGATCTGGACTCGCTTCTGTGCGTGTTGCCGGAGAACATTCGCGGGCAGGTGGCGTGTCATCCGCAGCGTTCCGAGCTGCTCGAGGTCGTGCTGGACCTCGGTCGTCGTCCGGAGGCGCGTTTTCTGGGGGGTAAGAACGGCGGGGAGTTTCTCCGCGAGGAGGTCATCACGCACGAGGACCTGGAGCACGCGGCCCGGGCCCTGGGGGACTTTGGTGGGGACAACCGTGCCGGCGTGGAGGGCACGCTGCATCGGATCTCGGCGATTCGCAACCGCCGCGGTGCGATCGTCGGTCTGACGTGCCGGGTGGGGCGGGCGGTGACGGGACACGTGGACATGATTCGGGATATCGTCGACTCGCCCAACTCGATCCTCTTTTTGGGAAGGCCGGGGGTGGGTAAGACGACGGTGATCCGCGAGATGGCGCGTGTGCTGAGCGACGAGCTGCATAAGCGCGTGGTGATCATCGATACCAGCAATGAGATTGGTGGGGACGGCGATGTGCCCCACCCGGCGATTGGCGGGGCGAGGCGGATGCAGGTGCCGGACCCTTCCCAGCAGCACAGGGTCATGATCGAGGCGGTGGAGAACCATATGCCGGAGATTGTGATTGTGGACGAGATCGGGACAGAGGCGGAGGCGCTGGCGTGCAGGACGATCGCCGAGCGTGGGGTGCAGCTGATCGGCACGGCCCACGGGCAGGTGCTGGAGAACCTGATGAAGAACCCGACGTTGAGCGATTTGGTGGGTGGGATCTGCTCGGTGACGCTGGGAGACGAGGAGGCGAGGAGCCGCGGGACGCAGAAGAGCGTGCTGGAGCGCAAGGCGCCGCCGACGTTCCCGCTGGTGATTGAGATGCGGGAGCGCGCCATGTGGGTCGCGCACTGGGTGGAGGACTCGGTCGACTGCCTGCTGAACGGCAAGGTTCCGGTCGTGCAGGTCCGCAGGCGTATCGCTGGCGGCAGCAAGGCTGGAAAGGTCGTGGTGGAGGAGGTCGGCTACGAGCAGGTGGAGGAGCGGATCAGCGGCTCGAATCCGCCGCCGGCAATCCCGACGATTCCGACGACGGCGGCGACGGGGACGGCGGCGACGAGCGGGGCAAACGGACCGAACGGACCGAACGGACCGAACGGAACAAAGTCGAGCGGCGAGTCCAAGGATGGGATCACCAACTCGGTTTTCGACTCAATGTTTGGCTACTCCAACGGGGAGGCTGCCAGCTTTGGGCGCAGCTTTGGTGCCGACGCGCCCGTCGGCCCCAACGGTAAGGGAGGGCAGGTCCAGTCGGGATCGGGCGCCGACAGCGGGACGGTGTACGGCTGGGCGGCGAGGCTGAGGGACGTCAGCGAGGAGGAGGCGCTCGCCGAGCTGGCTTCCCTGGGCTATAGCAACAGTGGCAGGCGCGGTGCGGACAAGTTTGCGTTTGCCAACGGCACTGGGTCCAGCTCGAAGAAGCGCGGGTCCAAGCGCGGGACGAGCTCGAGGTCCAACGCGAGGAGATCGAGCAGGAGGTAGGTAGGACCGGGAAGGAACGTGTACATTAGCGAGGTCGGTGCATCGGTGCAGGCCCGCATTTTGGTTGACCCGACACGTGTGTGGCTTGTGGAAGTAGAACAAACGTGAATCAACAACAAACGATTCTTTTTGACTTAAGTTGTCTAAATGAACGCATCACGGCGATTGGCTGGCGCGGATCACCATCACCGGTCATCGCCGCTTCTCTCTGTCTGCCTGTCTCGTCTGGACGCGCTGATTGACCATGCGCACGTACGTATATTCCGCCCCGAAATGGAGCGGGATCACGAACTTGATGCACTGGAAGGCCAGCGCGACCCACCAGTACAGATAGCTCGGGACGAAGACGAGCAGCGAGGCCAGCGTGAACGCCGTCTGCACGCAGGTGAACAGCGCCACCTGTCGCAGGCGCGATCCCGTGAACACGAGCCGGTTCCACACACTCGCGTCGCCCTTCCGCCGCTCCCTGCGGCGGAGACACAAGAACGACGTGTCGAGGGCACCCTCGTGCCGAGACACATACCCTGCCAACAACACCTCGACCACGAGCAGGTAGGCGGCTTGCCATACTGCGTACACGCACATCGGAACGAAGATAATCCACATCGCGATGTCCTCCTGGGTGTGCGGCCGCTCGATCGGAGCCGACGAGAGCGTCGCGCAATGGGAGAATGTCAGGGCCGTCTCCGCCTCTTTGAGCAGGCTCGAACACGACTTGAGCGACGCCCAGTCGACTCGAGGGAGATGCATCCAGCTGAACATCGCCAAGCCAGGCAAGAGGTGGATGAGGACCGAGATGATGTGCTCTTGTGAATGGAAGGCCCAGGCATTCGCCCAGGCCACCAACGCCATTGCCACCGGGCCGTCTGCCAGCGCGTACAGCACCATCCCAACCCTGTCCATCAGGACGACTTTCTTCAGGAGAGCCTTCAGGAACTTTCTCTTCGAAAACCGCTCGCCGTCGACCCGCACCAAGTCCTTGGGGTCCCAACGCGTCTGATAGTGATAGGCGACGAAGTAGGCGGCGACAGCGAAGTTCACCAGGTAGCAAAAATCCAGGAGAAACAGGCGGTTGTACCCTGGCGGCTCGCCTCGAGCCCAGAAGTCGAAGACCCGCAAGGGTATGAAGACGGCGAAGAACGCAAGGAAGACCCAGGGGAGGACGATCGGGTAGGCCGCCGCCACGAAGACGAGCACGGCGAACCCCAACGTCCCGATCGTCGCGCTCCTCACGACCTCCTTATGACTCATCTTTCTCAAAGAGTGATGACAACACCGTGTGCTGTCGTATAGCGTACGGTCGTGCGCGTTTTCGCCTCCCTATGGCTACACGCGAGTGTAACGTCTCTACATAGAGGCCGCGCGGGGCAAAAACGCAATAAATTGCGTGAGGGGACTGGCCAGTCCATGGATGGACTGACCTCTGGACCTCTGCGAGGCAGTACTGCCTGCCGCGCTCCGTCTATCTCTCTACGACTCTGTATGCATCTGGCTATCTGTAAGGCCTGCGCTTTCGATGACTGTCGACGAAATCAACTGGGTGGTTGGCTTACATCTCGTCGGTCGGCAAATGGGTCATCCGGCCGCTCCTCATCTTCGACCTTTCGAGCGACCGCATCGACGCAAAAACCCGCTCCTCCGTCACCACCGGCTCAGCGGTCCTCCTGGATGTCATCTCGTAATCCTCGTAATCCATGCTCGTCGAAGTCCTTGACTTAATGCCGACAAACCCTCGTCGCACGCTGCCCTGGTACAACTGTCTCGGCCTCGTGATCTTCGCCCCCGCCTCGCCCGCATATTCGCGCCACTGCGCGCACCACCCGACCACCCTCGCGATCGTGAATATGACCGTGTACATCTCGAGCGGGACCCCAAGCGCACACAGGACGATTCCTGGCGAACGAGCGCGGAGCGTGAGTGAGAGAGTCAGGGCGGGGAGTGCGGAGCGCATGTCTTGGTCGAGATCAATATTCACCGCTGTAGAAGTCGACGTTGGGGTAGAGCGATCGACTCACGAAGTAGTCATCCTCCCGCGCCGCCTTCTCCAATTCCATCGCAATCGCCAACAGCGGGTCTTCATAATCCAACCTGGCGAGCACCTCGGTGGTCACCTTTCGCATAATCTTCGCGCGCGGATCGTAATTCTTGTACACCCGATGCCCGAATCCCATCAGGCGGAACGGATCCGACTTATCCTTGGCTCGCTCCAAGATGACTGGAATCGCATCCACCCCCCCCAGCTTCTGGATCTCCAGCAGCATCTTCATGACAGCAACGTTGGCCCCCCCATGCGCGGGCCCGTTCAGTGACCCGATCCCCGCACTCACTGCCGAGAACGGATCCGCCTGCGACGACCCCGCCGTCCTCACCGTACTCGTGCTGGCATTCTGCTCGTGGTCCATGTGCAATATAAGAACTGGCGAACGAGCGAAGCGCGTAGCGCGGGTGAGAGTCGGCGCGTGCGAGGAGCGAAGACGGGCGAAGGCGAGCGAAGACGAGCGAAGAGCGCGCGTGGTCGAGGACAAAACGAACTCGTCTCGAGCGCCTTGGATTTCACCGGGTCGATCTCGTACGGCTCTGTCGGCATGGAATGCATCATGTAGAGAAAGTTCTCCGCAATGCTCAGATCGTTCTTCGGGTACACGGTCGGCTGGCCCTTGAGGAGGATCTTGTGGATCATCGCCGCGATGGTCGGCATCTTCGCGATCAAGCGGTGGCACGCCAGAATCTGCATAGACGGATCCTTCACGTTCGCGCTCTCCGGGTAGAACGCCGCAAGCGCCGCCACGGCTCCACACAGCACGTTCATCGGATCCGAGTCGTAGTTGAATGAGGGCAGCATCGTCGCGATCTTCTCATGCACCATGGTGTGGTAGGTGATCTCTTTCCGAAAACTCTTCTTCTCGACGGCATTGGGAAGCTCCCCGTGAAGCAACAGAAACGCCACGTCGTAAAAGTCGGCAGACTCCACCAGCTGCTCGATGGGGTAACCACGGTACAGCAGGATTCCCGCGTCGCCGTCGATATACGTTATCTTCGACGTGCACGAAGCTGTCGACATGAAGCCCGGATCGAACGTACACACCTTGTGCTGCGCATACATCTTCTGGATGTCCACGAATTTGTTGCCGAACGCGTCGGTGAGGACCGGAAGCTCGATGTCAGGGCAACCGTCGATGCTCAGCACTGCCGGCGGATGAGAGCACGCCATTGGTTCTGTTGGCGGCGAGCGCCGGGAGCTTGCGGTCCCCATTTGGCGTCCGGTTCCTTGCTGCTCAATGGTCCAATTTGGTGGGACGAAATGGCGT